>MDTA01037404.1_pt1 | contig 14394 bp, 15 predicted proteins | sample 811151 | NCBI WGS metagenome assembly MDTA01 (sample SAMN05326648, study PRJNA326480) | marine metagenome | isolation source: seawater | place: Indian Ocean: South | collected 2010 | reverse complement strand
GCTCTCATCTAACTGAAACTCTTTTAAAGAAGGGTTATAAAGTTAGGGCTTTTGTGTTGTACAACTCCTTCAATTCCTGGGGTTGGCTAGAGGATCTTCCAGAAGAAATCAAGAAAAACCTAGAGGTTTTTATGGGAGATATAAGAGATCCTAACGGTGTAAGAGAGGCCCTCAAAGGTTGTGATACCGTTTTGCACTTGGCAGCATTAATAGCAATTCCTTTCTCTTATCATTCACCGGATAGCTATGTGGACACAAATATAAAAGGTACTCTGAATGTTGTTCAAGCTGCAAAAGAATTTGGTGCTAAGGTAGTTCATACCTCAACCAGTGAGGTTTATGGTTCAGCAAATTATATACCAATAGATGAAACTCACCCTTTAAAAGGACAGTCACCTTACTCTGCTAGTAAAATTGGTGCTGACCAGATTGCAATGTCGTTCTTCAACTCATTCGATACGAAAGTTTCAATAATAAGACCTTTTAATACCTATGGCCCTAGACAATCTGCTAGAGCGGTTATTCCAACAATAATTACTCAAATATTGAATGGTGAAAACAAGATAAAGCTGGGTTCTATTCATCCTACAAGAGATTTTACATACGTAGAGGATACTGTTTCTGGGTTCTTAGCAGCATTAAACACCGATGAAGGTATAGGTGAAGTTATCAATCTTGGTAGTGGTTTCGAAATTTCTATTGAAGATACAGTCAAAACAATTGCTAAACTTTGTGAGGTTGAAATTGAGATTATTTCTGATGATGCGCGCTTAAGACCCGAGAAAAGTGAAGTAGATAGACTGTTTGCCGATAATACCAAAGCTAAAAAAGTTCTTAATTGGACTCCTTCTAGTTCAACAAAACAGGGTTTTGAAGAAGGTTTAAGAAAGACCTTAAATTGGCTGTCAAAAGCAGAGAATCTTACAAAGTATAAAGCAGATATATATAACGTTTGAAGAAGGTATATTTTGAAAACAGAATCAATAATCTCTTTCATTAGGAAAATTTACGACACCAATCAAGCAATACCTCTTCATGCTCCTAGTTTTCATGGCAGGGAAATAGAGTTAGTTTCCGATACGATAAAAACCACCTTTGTTTCTAGTGTAGGAAAGAACGTCGATCAATTTGAAAAACAAATAGAAAATTTCACTGGCGCAAATAGAGCAGTAGCTACTGTCAACGGAACATCTGCTTTACAGGTGGCACTGGAATTGGCAGGCGTAGTAAGGGATGATCTTGTTTTAACGCAATCTCTGACATTTGTTGCTACCTGCAATGCCATTGCTCAAACTGGAGCATCACCAGTCTTTATAGATGTAAGTAGAGAATCATTAGGTATGTGTCCTAATTCACTCGAAGAATTCATACACAATAGGACATACACAGATGATAATGGTTCTCTTAGATACACAGAAACAAATCAAATAATTCGGGCTGCTTTACCGATGCATACTTTTGGCCATCCAGTTCAACTAGATGAGATAGAAAAAATCTGCAGAGATCATAACTTGGAGTTAATTGAAGATGCAGCTGAGAGCTTGGGTTCTTTCTATAAGAATGAACATACTGGAATAAGAGGAAGATTTTCGGCCTTAAGTTTTAATGGTAATAAAGTTATTACTACTGGAGGGGGTGGAATGATACTTTGCAAAGATTTAGATGACGCTGATATGGCAAAACACCTAACCACTACAGCAAAAATTAATCACGAATATGAATTTTTTCATGATCAAAATGATTATAACTTTAGAATGCCAAATTTGAATGCTGCTTTAGGTTGTGCACAATTTGAGAACCTAGAGCAAATTCTAAACAACAAGAAAATCTTAGCCGACCACTACAGAACTTTTTTTGATTCATCTGAAATAAAATATATTTCTGAACCTGATTACGCATCCTCCAATTATTGGTTGAATGCCATTCTTTTCAAAGATGAAGATTTGAAGATCAGTTTTCTTAAAGAAACTAATGCTTCTGGAATTGGAACAAGACCTATTTGGAGCTTAATGACAAGTTTGCCAATGTATGAAAATGCCATACAAACCGAATTACATAACTCTCAATGGATAGAGGACAGGCTTGTTTGTCTTCCCAGTAGTTACTGTCCGAACCTAGAAAAATAAATGAATATCCTGATTATCGGAGCCTCTGGATTCGTTGCAAATTGCCTTATAAAAAGGCTATCCAACCGAAAAGATTTGAGAATTTTAGCTGTTAGCAGAAATATAGGTCATGTTGCAGAAGAGTTTAATGCTAGTGAGAATGTTTTTTTTCAAAATTTTGATTTTTTAAATGATGATCCATCGAAATTTGATTTTTCTTCTGATGTCGTCATAAATTTAATGTCTCAACAACCATCGAGTGATCAAATTTCATGGCAAAACTATATAGAGGGTAATGTGAAAACAGTAAGCTCCTTATTAGATACTATTAAAATTCAGAATGTTGGGAAGATAATCCAATTTTCAACTTCTTCAGTTTACTCTTCGTCTCAATCACCAATAAATGATCTAACTGAGCCACAACCAGATAATTATTATGGGCTAAGTAAATTTATGGGTGAGAGCTTATTAAAAATATCAAAGTCAAGAAATGAGTTTATCTCTGATACTTGTATTCTAAGATTTCCTTCAATCTATGGAGATATTCATCATGCAGGCTTAGTACATACTTTCTACTCTTTAGCTAGAAGTAACCAAGATATTGAACTCTTTAATGAAGGAAAAAGTATAAGAAATATAATTTATATTGAAGATGTCATTGATATAGTTGAACTATTGATTAATAAAGATTTAATCAATGATTTTGAAGTATTCAATCTAGGAAGTAAGAATCATTTAAGTACATACGAAATAGCTAAAATTGTCGTTGATGAATTGAACTCTAGTTCAAAACTAATACCAATTAAATCTTCGAGCAGCACCAGTCAGGATGTTATCATTAACGTAGAGAAATTTTCCAAATGCTACAATTATGAACCTAAAGATATTGAGAGGTCTCTAAAAAGATATATAAAGTCCAAAGCAAGCCAATAAAGATGAAATATAGAACCGCTTCTCCCTTTTTTAAAAAAGAAGAAATCAATACCATTCTTGATGAAACAAGAAAGATATTATCTGGTGAAGGCATGCTAACTATGGGCAAAAACGTAGAAGAATTTGAAACACAATTTTCTGACTATATAGGCTGCAAGGGCGCTGTAGCTACCAACTCTTGCACGAGCGCTCTAGAAGTATCTCTGATGGCATTAGGAATTTCCTCCGGAGATGAAGTAATTATTCCAGTTCAAACCTTTATAGCAACTGGATCAGCAGTTCTGAGGGTAGGAGCAACCCCTGTTTTTTGCGATGTAAATAGTAATTTCCTTCTAGACTTTGATTCTTTAAAAAATAAGATCACATCTTCTACTAAAGCTGTAATTCTTGTTCATTTTTCAGGATTGTTACATGAAGATGTTCAAGAAATAAAAGATTACTTAACTTCAAAGGATATTTATTTGATAGAAGACGCTGCACATGCTCCTGGTGCCTCATTAAAGAATCAAAAGGCAGGCACCTTTGGCGACCTTTCTTGTTTTTCTTTTTTTTCCACTAAGAATATTACAACAGGAGAAGGAGGAATGATCACGACTGATAGCAGCGATTTGCTCAATAAATGCTCTAGTATTCGAAACAGAGGCTTAGATATAGAGAGCAAAGAAGAATCATTTATTAGAATGGGAGGAAATTATAGAATGACAGAATTCCAAGCTTTGTTAGGCAAGACTCAACTGAAGAGACTAGATGAGATAAACATTATAAGAAATAACATAGCTTCCATTTATAAATCAAACTTAAGTAAAGTTCATTCAAAAGGCTTGTTAGAACTTCCTACCATTCACGGTCATATATATCATTCTTACTGGAGATTCTGGGTAAGGTTAAAACAAGGATTAGACCGAAATAAAATTAAAAATATTCTTGCAGAGAACTCAATTTCTTCAGATTGGGCGTATGATCCTCTGCTGCACATTCAACCAGTTTTCAAAGATTATTTTAAAACTACAATTAGTTTCCCTAAATCTGAAGAGTTTGCCTCTCGCCATATTTGTTTACCCATTCATACTTTAATCACCGAGGATGATGCCAATTTCATTTCATCAACTTTTTCCGACATCCTGATAGAACAAGATAATGAAAGTTAGCATTCATCAGAGTCAATATATCCCTTGGCCTGCCTATTTTAAAAAAATCGCCATTTCAGACAAATTTATTATATTGGATGATGTTCAGTACCAAAAAAATGGAGTTCAGAATAGAAATAAATTACGTAATAAGCATGGAGAATTTTGGTTAACTATACCTGTAGGAGGATCTATACAGGAGAAAATTAATGAGAAGAAATGTTCAGAAATGAAGTGGAAAAAAAAACATTTTCAATCTATAACTCAGTCTTATTCTAAATCTAAGGGTTGGAAGGCACATCATGAAGCTATTGAAGATATTTTTTTGAATTCGTCAGAATATTTAAATGAAATAAATATTTCATTTATAAAATATTTTGTCTCTTTTATGGAAATTGAAACTGAACTATTCCTGTCATCTCAAATGAATTCTTCAGGATCCAAGTCAGATTTAGTTCTAAGCTTGTGTAAAGAATTGAATGCAACGGAGTATATTTCTGGAATCGGTGCAAAGGACTATTTAGACTTAAAAACTTTTAGAAATAACTCAATCAAAATAGATTTTATAAAGTCTATAAATCCCTCGTATAATCAAATACATGGCAATTTTATACCCAACCTTTCTTTTTTGGATATGGTCATGAATGTAGATAAAACAAATATACTGAATTATTTTGTTAATGAAAAAGCTTTATGAAGAAGATATTAGCAGTTACTGGCATTAGATCGGAATTCGATATTCTTCTACCTGTACTCAAGACTTTAAAAAGAAACTTTGATGTCAAGCTCGTTGTATGTGGTACCCATTTGTCTAACTGGCATGGAAACACTTATGAGTCCATAGAGCAAGAAGGTTTCGAGATTGCCGACCGTATAGATTATCTTCTGATGACCAACAGAAAGACTCAAAGAAGCAAGGGGCTCGGCACCTTAATTTCATCTCTAACTCAAACTGTTGAAAGAGAAATGCCTAATTTTATTTTATATGTTGGAGATAGAGAGGAGGCTATTGCTTCTTCTATCGTAGGTAATTATCTTGACATTCTCACAGCACATATCGGTGGAGGAGATCCAGTATATGGCAATGCCGATGATCCTATCAGATTTGCTTGTTCCGAGCTTTCTCATATACATTTTTCTACAGCTCAAGAATATGCCAATAACTTAATCAATCTAGGAGAGGAGCCTAAGAGAGTTGTCTTTACAGGCAATCCAGCCCTCAAAAACATTAAAGATACTACTGAGTTGTCTATGAAAGATTTAGAAAATAGCCTCGGCATATCATTAAAGAAATATTTGGTCCTTCTTAAGCATCCTCTTTCTTCAGAAAAAGAATCTGCTTATGATCAAATGAAGATTACCATGGAATCGTTAGCAAGATTTTGTGAAGAGAATTCTTATAATGTTGTCGGAATATACCCGAATTCTGATCCTGGCTCTTATGATATCCTCAAAGCGATAGATGAGTATAAAGAAAATAGAAGCTTTAAGTTCTTTAAGACCTTACCTAGACTTACTTTTGTAAACTTGATGAGAAATGCTGATGCATTGATAGGCAATTCTAGTATGGGAATTCTGGAAGCTCCGTTTTATAAGTTACCAGTTATAAATGTAGGTGCAAGACAAAAAGGTAGACTGAACGCAGGGAATGTAGATTTTGTGGACTATGATCATAAAAACATAATCGAAGCACTACACAAAGCAGTTTTTGATGAGACATACAAAGAAAATATAAGGAATCTTAAAAACCCTTATGGGGATGGTAGTGCAGATTTGCAAATATCAGAGTTCTTGGGGAGTCTAGATATAAATGACAGCAGCTGGTACATTAAAAAGAAAATTTTTGACCAATGAATAAAGTACTTTTCATAGCACCTCATCCAGATGATGAAACTCTTGGATGCGGAGGTACTATTCTCAAACACAAGCATGCTGGGGACAGTGTCAACTGGCTGGTTGCAACATCAATTGATGGTGTTGATCAGGATGAGGACCTTATTGAAGAGAGGAGTAGTTTGATAAAGACTGTCTCAAATGCCTATGGATTCACTAATACTTATCAACTAAATTTCCCGACAACATTTTTAGACTCAATTCCAAAAAAAGAAATAATTTACGAATTTGATAAGATCTTTAAGACACTCGAGCCCGATATGATATATGTTCCTTATAGGCTCGATGCACATTCTGATCATGAAGTTGTTTTTGATTGCGCTATTGCCTGTTCTAAGTCTTTCAGAAACAAATCTGTAAAGTCTATAAGATGCTATCAGACAATATCTGAGACCGAATATGGCTTAAGACCAGAAGATCCAGGATTTAAACCAAATCTTTATATTGATATATCAGAATTTTTCGAAGAAAAAATAAGGATTACAAAACTTTACCAACAAGAACTGGGCGATCACCCATTTCCCAGGTCTATTGACTCAATCAAAGCCCAATCTATATTAAATGGAAGCGCTAGTCAGTGCAGTTTTGCTGAATCTTTTTTAATAATTAAAGAGGTTCAGTGAGCAACGTCAAAATAATTGCAGAACTGGGAGTAAACCATAATGGAAAAGAAGAGCTAGCTTTTGAGTTAATTGATAAGGCCTACCTAGCAGGTGCAGATATTGTTAAGTTTCAAACATTCAACTCTGATAGCCTTGTTTCTAAAAAAGCTGAAAAAGCTGGTTATCAAGTAGAGAATACAAAAACTACAGAATCTCAGTTTAAGATGCTCAAATCCTTAGAGCTTAGACAAGAGTGCTTTTTGCGTTTGAAGGCTTATGCTGCAGAAAGAGGATTGGGTTTTATGTCAACTGCATTTGACAAAGATAGTTTAGATTTTCTTACACATACTTTAAAGCTCACTACACTAAAGATAGCTTCAGGAGAGCTAACCAATGCGCCTTTGCTTTTGGAGCATGCTAAAACAAAAAAAGATATTATTCTTTCAACAGGTATGGCCAGTAGTAACGAGATAAAAAAAGCTCTTGAGATAATTGCATTTGGATATCTTCGACAAAACGAGCAAGATCCTGATGCAAAAGGTTTAGAAAAAGTATTGACGACAGACGAAGCACAGAAACTCCTAAAACAAAGAGTAACATTACTTCACTGCACCACTAGATACCCTACACCTGTAGAAGATGCAAATTTGAATTTTATAGATTCTTTACACAATACCTTTCAACTAAATGTGGGGTTTTCTGACCACACTACGAGCGTAATAGTACCAGCGCTATCAGTGATGAAAGGTGTAAAGATAATTGAAAAACATTTCACCTTGGATAATAATCTTGAGGGTCCTGATCATAAAGCTTCTTTAGAGCCTCCACAATTTAAAGAAATGGTTCTCAACATTCGAGAAGCTGAAGAGTCTCTAGGGGACTACAACAAAAAACTTACTTCAGAAGAAGAAAAGAACAAGAGAGCAGGCAGGAGAAGTCTTCATGTCAATCAAGTTGTCAACAAAGGAGAAAAATTTACAAAGGATAATTTGATAGCCTTGAGACCCGGTCATGGCCTTACGCCTTTTTCTTATTGGGATCTCTTGGGTAAGGAAGCAAAAAAAGACTATTCTTCAGGAGAATTGATCGATGAGTAAAAAAATTATTCTTGCTGGTTCGGGAGGTCATGCCAGGGTCTTAGCACGTCTACTAGAAGAATATAATTTACAGATAACATATTTAGTGAGTAATGATGATCAATATAAAGAATCCAAAAATTTATCGTTTCTAGAAAAAATTGATGATGATGATATATTTGATCTTAGAACAGATGAAGTTGAAATAGTTAATGGAATAGGCTCAGTACCTCCAAATAAGAATCGTTTTAATTTTTTTAATAAATTCTATGAAAAAGGTTTTTCCTTCAAGACTTTAATCTCAAAGCACGCTTTTGTATCTGAGGATTCAATGATAGAAGAAGGTGTGCAGATATTGCCTGGAGCAGTCGTTCAGTCTGGCGTTGTGATTGGTAAAAATACCATAATCAATACCGGTGCTTTAATCGATCATGATTGCCGTATAGGAGAAAATAATCATGTAGCACCCGGAGCTGTTTTGAGCGGTAACGTTCGAACTGATGATTATGTTCATATCGGAACTAATGCATCTATAATACAAGGTATTTCTATAGGAGAGAGTTCAATTATTGGTGCAGGTGTTTGTGCAGTTAAGGATGTACCCTCAAATCATACTCTCATTCCAGCCAAGTCACATCTTAAAAAAAATAAATGAGAGAAAATTGGGAAAAGGTTTTAATTAGCAAGAATGCCACGATTAAAGAAGTATTGGAGGTTATTTCTAATGATTCTTACAGAATTGCTTTAGTTGTAGGCTCTTCCAGAGAATTGTTAGGAACCATCACAGATGGAGATATTCGAAGAGCTCTTTTGTCCGGCAAGGTATTAGACTCTCTAGCTGGAGAGATAATGAATCAAAATCCGCTTACTTGCACCCCTTCTGATTCTAAAGAAGAGATAAGTGACAGGATGATAAACAATGATATTTTATGCTTACCAGTTCTTGAAAAAGGAAAAGTAGTAAATCTAGAAATTCTAAATGAGATCTTTAAGAAAGAGCGATATGATAACCCCGTCTTTTTAATGGCAGGAGGTTTCGGAACAAGACTAAAACCACTCACTGATAAAACCCCTAAGCCTTTGCTTAAAGTTGGAGAGAAGCCAATTTTAGAGATCATATTAGAAAGGCTTGTCACTGCAGGTTTTCATAGATTTTATATCTCTACACATTACATGCCCGATCAGGTGGTATCCCACTTTGGAAACGGTGAAAAATGGGGAGTTGAGATCAAGTACATACATGAAGAAACTCCGCTTGGTACAGGTGGAGCTTTAGGCTTATTACCCAAAGAAGAGATTAACGAACCTTTACTACTTATGAATGGAGATTTACTCACGAGCCTAGATTTTAGTAGTTTATTGAAGTTCCATCTAGACAGTGATGTTCAAGTAACTTTGTGCGTAAATGAGCACAAGCAAACAATTCCATTTGGAGTTATTGAATCCAGCGAAGGGTTTGTAACTTCAATAAATGAAAAGCCAACATTCACTTATCATGTTAATGCTGGAATTTATGTTCTTTCTTCTGACGTAATTAAACGAACTAAAACTAATCAACATATTGATATGCCAACTTTAATTTCTGAAATAATTAAAGATCATAAAGTAAATTTATTTCCAGTGCATGAATATTGGTTAGATATTGGAAGAGTAGGCGATTATCAAAAGGCTAATAAAGATATAAGTGACATATGAATTCTATGGAAGAATACCTTGTTATTGGAAGTGGCGGTATGGCAAGACGTTATATTTCTCTTCTAAGATCTATTATAGATAATGCAAATGTAAGCTGTCTTCCTACTTCTATTAACTCATCCATAAGAACTTATACTGGAATAGATAGAATATATGAAACCATAGATGAAGCTTTACACGCAGATCCTAAGGCTGTCATTGTGGCTTCTCCTGCTCCTACTCATCTTGAGTATGCGTCTATTTTCTTGAAGAAGAATATACCTACACTTATAGAAAAACCTATTTCAGTCCACAAAGACGATATACTTGAGTACGATATAAACTCTGACAATTCCTTAGGGTTAGCTGAGGTAGCTTACTGTCTTAGATACTTACCATCAGCTGAAAAGTTTAAGGAGATAATAGATAACCAAACATACGTTGGCAAAATATTGAATGTTATAGCTGAGGTAGGTCAGTATCTGCCTGATTGGAGACCTAATATAGACTATAGAGATTCAGTATCAGCAAATAAAGAAATGGGTGGTTGAGTTCTTTTAGAATTAAGTCATGAGATAGATTACTTAAATTGGCTTTTCGGGCCGATTGAGAAAGTTGCTTGTCAATTAAGTAATAGCGGATCTCTAGAGATTAGTGTTGAAGATAGTGTAGATGCAATATTTACATCGAGTAATTTGAAAATTAATCTTCATATGGATTTTCTGCAAAGAACACCTACTAGATTTTGTAAAGTTATAGGAAAAGAAGGAAATTTAATTTGGGATATACTTGCTGATTCCATAACTTTCTCAAAAGAAAATGTGATAAAAGTAGTTTATGAAGGCGAAAAAAATGCAAAAGACTATATGTATAAAGAAATGATAAAAAACTTCTTAAGACAAGATTCAATGCCTAGAGTCACTATAGCAGAATCTTTAAGAGTGCTAGATATTGTCGAAAAGATGAGATTGTCTTCAGAGACAGGTAATAATTTAGTAATAAATTAGATTTATGAGAACATACTGCTTTATCTTTGCTCGAGGCGGTTCTAAGGGGATACCCAACAAAAATATCATTGATTTTGGTGGATTACCTTTAATAGCTCATTCAATTAGAATTGCTAAACAGGTTCAAGAAATAGATAAAGTGATAGTTTCTTCAGATTCTGATGAAATCCTATCTATTTCAAAAGAATATGGAGCTGAAGTAATAAAAAGACCTGATGAATTAGCTTCGGATCAAGCTTCAGAGTTTCTAGCTTGGCAACACGCAGTGCAAGTAATTAAGCAAAATGAAGACTTTGATCTATTCTTGAGTTTACCTCCAACAGCCCCCTTAAGATCGGAGGAAGACATTTTGAATTGCTTCTCTGTTCTTGATAGTAAAACTGATATTGTTATTACTGTTACTCCTTCTTCACGCAGTCCTTATTTCAATATGGTTACAAGAAATGAAAGTAAAGCAACTAAACTTATTCTAGAAAAAGATATCTATTTCAGAAGACAAGACGTGCCAGCAAGCTTTGATATTACTACTGTAGCTTATTTAACTAGGCCAGGATATATAATGAGTGCGAATACTATTTTTGATGGTGAAGTAAAGTCGGTAATCGTTCCAAAAGAGAGGGCAATTGATATCGACGATAACTTTGACTTAATGTTGGCAAGAACTATCTTATCTAATAAAGAGTAATGAAAAATAAAAATATTATTATTATGGGTGCCTCGGGTAGGCTGGGAAGCAGCCTATCTAAAAGGTTAATTGGAGAGGGCGCGAATGTCATTGCAGTAGATATAAATAAAGACAAATTAGATTATATGCATAAAACACTTGATAGTAATAGATTTACATATTTTTGTGAGAATAGTACTAATGCGAGAGGTCTAAATAAAGTGTTTGAAGAAAGTGAAAAAATATTCGGTCCAATCGATGGAGCGATAAACACTTCCTATCCAAAAAATCAAAACTATGGTGCATCATTTTTTGATGTAACACATGAAGATTTCTATGAAAATGTAGGTCTTCATATGAGTGCATATTTTATTTTTATGCAGGAATGTGCAAAATATTCTCTCAATAAAGATAGAACATTTTCTCTGGTAAATTTATCTTCAATATACGGAGTCATGGCCCCAAGATTTAGTATATATGAGAGCACCTCAATGACTATGCCTGTAGAATATGCTGCAATTAAATCTGGAATAATTCATCTTACAAAATATGTTACTTCCTTCACTAAGAAGTCAAAGTTTAGAGTAAATACAGTTTCTCCTGGGGGTATAATAGACAATCAAGATGAATCATTTATCATTCAATACGAGCGATACTCAAGATTAAAAGGTATGTTAGACCCCCAAGATATTTCAGGCGCTGTTTTATTTCTTCTTTCAGATAATTCGGAATTTATTTGTGGTCAAAATATTGTAGTAGACGACGGCTTTAGTACATAAAAAGAACATATATATGACTGCTAAAGTAGTAATTGTTGATCGAGACAATGCAAATATAAATTCTTTAAGGAATGCTTTGAATTACGTTGGTGACTGCACCGTTTCGGTATCATCTGATCCTACTGAAATTAGAGAATCTGATTTTATAGTTTTAGCCGGTGTGGGCGCTTTTGGTGACGGAATGGCTGATCTGGACAGAAAAAAACTAATAGATCTTTTGTCAGAACAGGCACTACATATAAAAAAACCTTTTTTAGGTATATGTCTTGGAATGCAAATGCTTTTCACTAGCTCTTCAGAGAATGGCGAACATCGTGGATTAAATTTTATTGAAGGAAGTGTTGATCGTCTTGATCTGCCAGATAGTTTTAGAGTGCCCCATGTTGGTTGGAACAATATAGAATATGAAGGAGAAACAAAAATATTTGAGAACCTTTCTGCAGACAAGAACTTCTACTTTGTTCATAGCTTTCACGCTAACTGTCAAAAAAATAATATAATCGCAACCGTAGATTACGGACAAATTATTACTGCAGCTGTGCAATCAGAAAATATATTGGGATTCCAATTTCACCCTGAAAAAAGTCAAGAAAATGGTATGGTCCTTTTGAGAAACTTCCTGTCTAAAAATTACTTTTAATGTTAAAGACTAGATTAATACCTTGCATCATTACAAGAGGAGAGATGGTAGTGCAAAGTTACAACTTTAGTAGATATCTTCCTATAGGTAATATTAAAACTGCTATTGAGTTTTTTGTGAATTGGGATGTTGACGAAATTGTAGTAATAGACATAACCGCATCAAAGGAAGATAGATCACCAAATTTGGACCTTATTGATTGGGCTTCATCTGAATGCTTCGTACCACTTACTGTCGGAGGAGGTATAAGAGATACTCAAGATATTAAAGGATTAATTAATTCAGGTGCGGACAAAGTCTGTATAAATTCGATTGTTAGAAAAAATCCAGACATAATAAATGAATCTTCTGAAATATTTGGATCTCAATGTATTACTGTTTCTCTCGATGTTATATTTTATGATAATAAACATTATATTTATGATTATCAAAATAGGAATACTATAGATACCAACCTAGAGGAGTTCATCCTTGATATTCAAGATAGAGGTTGCGGAGAAATTTTCCTCAATTCTGTTGACCGTGACGGCTCCAGAAAAGGTTATGATATAGAAATTATTAATACAATTAATAATATAGCTAAAATACCTGTTATTGCTTGCGGTGGAGTTGGAAGAAGTTATCATTTTTCTGAAGCTGTTATAAAAACAAATTGTTCCGGAGTTTCTGCAGCTAACATTTTTCAACATACTGAGCATAGTACTATTGCAGCAAAAGCTATGATGATAAAGGAAGGACTGAATGTAAGGCTAAACGGAGAAGTTAATTACAAGGAATTTGAGTTTGATGATACGGGGAGACCTTACTGATGAAATATTGTCTTAGGTGTGTTTATCCTGAGAACCATCCTCTCGGAATTGTTTTAGATGAAGAAGGCATATGCAGCGGATGCCGTGTTCATGAAGAAAAATACGAGATTGACTGGACTGCAAAAAAATTAGAATTTGAATCTCTACTTTCCCAGTATAGATTGAAATCTAATGTACATTACGACTGTATAATTCCGGTTACTGGGACTGGTGACGATTTCTTTATAGTAGACACTATCAAAAATGAATTCGATATGAACCCTCTATTGGTTACTTACAACAACCAATTTAATACAAAAGTAGGAATAAGAAATTTAGCAAGATTGGTAACTAAATTAGATTGCGATCATTTAGTTTCTACAGTAGGCCCAGATACTATCAAAGCAATTACAAAGCTAACCCTTAAAGAATTTGGAGACATTTATTGGCATATCCTGGCAGGAACTCAAACTTTCCCTGTGCAAGTAGCAACCAAACTAGGGATACCTTTGATTATTTGGGGAGTCAATGGATGGTTAGATCAAGTAGGTATGTTTTCTCATTATGACCAAGTTGAGATGACAAAAAAAGTAAGAAAAGAGCATGCATTAAGACGAGTAGATGCTGAAATGCTCATTGGAAAAGAAAAACTCATATCAAAAAAAGATCTACAAGCTTTTACTTATCCTTCTGATGTTCAGCTTGAGAGCAATAGAGTTAGAGGTCTTTATTTAGGTAATTACATATTTTGGGATTCCCAGAAGCAAATAGAGGAAATGATTCACAAATTCGGATACGAGACAAAAAAAGAAGAGAGAACTTTTAACACTTACGAGTCTATCAATTGCTGGAATAATGCTGGAGTGCATGACTACATTAAGTACCTTAAGTTTGGTTATGGAAAAGTTTCCGATCATGTCTCCAGAGATATAAGACTAAAAAGAATGTCAAGAGAAGAAGGCATTGATCTAGTTACTAAATATCAAGATATTAGACCCAGAGGATTGAAAAAATTTTTAAATTGGTTAGAGATAGACGAAAAGGAGTTTTTTGACTACTTAGAACCCCATAGAGATAGAAAGATTTGGAAAAAAGACTCGCAAGAG
>MDTA01205197.1_pt1 | contig 14395 bp, 13 predicted proteins | sample 811151 | NCBI WGS metagenome assembly MDTA01 (sample SAMN05326648, study PRJNA326480) | marine metagenome | isolation source: seawater | place: Indian Ocean: South | collected 2010 | reverse complement strand
GATGGTTACACTGTCATCCCCCCAGAAATAGCAAACCCGAATAATCTTTGTCAGCGTCTGCTCGATGTATGCCTTAGTATCGCCGAGACTCGTTCTGGGATCAGACCTGATGTTTTAAATGGTAATTCCCTAAATACCAGTTCGGTGATTGGCGACACATTGAAAGCAATTTTCCTTGAAGATCCAGTGTTCGAAGAAGCCCTCATGAATCCAGCTTTACTAGCGATATCAACCTATTTGTGTGGGTATGACATAGTTCTTTCCTCTATGAACTTCCAGACTAAGGGTCCTAGTGATTTAAAATTTAAGCTGCACACAGATACTCGGTTACCATCTCCGCTTCCTGCTCGAGCGTTACTCTGCAAATGTATTTTCGCACTAACGGATTTTGATCGGGATCATGGAAGTACTGCATTCGTTCCAGGTAGCCAGGACTGGGCTCGTAATCCTATCGGCGAAGAAAAAGTGTTTGGAGAAGAAGGTAGTCAACATGCCATTCCTGCTGTTGCTCCAGCAGGTTCTCTGATTATATTTCATGGAAATACCTGGCACGGTGCATTTAACCGTAGGTTGCCAGGACTGCGAGCAAGTCTGCATCTTCTTATGCAGCGTTCAATGCTGCGGTGTACGGAGGACCTCTATGATAGAAGTTCTGAGGAAATATTGGGTCGGAATTCTGCCCGGTTTGCACTACTTACGCAGCAGGCGATTATACCTCCATATACCGATCATGATGATCAAGTTGCAAAGATTACTCGCGCACTTAAATATACGTCCGCCTTCGAACAAGAATCAGGAATCGCGTTAGCGGCGAAGAGATAAGACCGATTCCTTCTTATAAGGCCGCTACTTGGGCTACAGGATTCTCGGCTTCCAACACTGAGGCGAACGCTTCTGCTAATCGCTGACTGGCGTCTACCGCTTTATTCCAGTAACTTTTCCTTTCCGTTTTTGACATCCTGGAAAAATCTTTTCTATCCGGTATTTTATTGTAAGGCAGAGTTTCAAGATAAGATTTTGATGGACTGATGATGACAACCTTGTCCAAAGAAGTGACTGCATTTCGCCGCCATGGGATCGATTTATCAAACCAACCCTTGATGATTTCCGAGCTAAAATGAGGATATAAGGCTAAACCATCACTGTAATAGTTATTAAAATCGAAATGATAATCAATAATTCCCCCATCCCAATAAAGACCTCGGGGCGCCCCTTGAATATTTTGTTGGCTAGACATCAAAAAAGGTATTGCACCTGAGGCTAGAAGCACAGATCTTAAATCCTCAGCTTTCAATTCTGCATGATATGTTTGAAAGTCTTGAAATTTGAAATCGTGATTTTTTCCAGCAGTGAAGACGACTCTTTGAAAAAAAAATGATAAATACTCCCTACTGAAAAAATTACTAATAGCGCCTAAGGCCATACCCGCTCCAACACTCGCCGAGCGTCGAAAGCTGTTTAGTCCCCTCCCTCTTGTTGTCACAATGTGCGTCGTGAAACGAGGATTTGAGCAAATCGATACTGCTCGTTGTTTATCGAGAACTCCGTCAACTACCCATTGGCATAGTGAGTCAACTATTTCGGTTCGTGAGCGTTTATCGTTTTCATCCCAATCTTGATTGAGATAACGATATTGAAGTTCGCAAATGGCCTCCAGAGCATTAGGCCCAGCCAGCGCAGCATGCCGCCAGGCGCCGATCGATGATCCATAGAGACTCATCTTGTGGCTACTGCGCTGAAGATAGTCTCCAAAAAGGAAACGATCTAAATGAGCGATACCCAGTAGCTTGGCTCCACCAGATGCGCCAATCAACGCAGAAAATTGTGTTGGATTCCAACCATTGTTGTTAAGCGCTCTGAAGGCCGTCTTACCAGCCCTGATACTGAGGGGGAAGTCTGATTTCATGACCTGAGTCTCTTTGCCAAGTTAGAAACGGCAGTTCACCCGTTGAGATATCACTCCTTTGGAAACTGACGATCCATAGCACCAAATAATTCTGCGTATCTTTGCTCAAGCATTTTTCTCGTATCAGTGCCGTCACAAAAAATATAGAACTCCTTATTCAAGATCGCTTGCATTACCTGTTGACCTACCGTTTCTGCGGGTACGGCGATCTTATCGATCATTTTTCTGACATCATCAGTAACGCGGTTTCGCAGATTCTGAATAATTGGAGTGTCGGCTACATGGGGGCAGAGAACGGATACTCCGACGTTCGTTTTTGCCAAATCGTTTTTAAGAAATTCTGACAGTCCTACTGCTGCAAACTTACTGCTGCCATATGCTCCTTGACTTCCATGACCATGGATTCCGCTGAATGAGGCAGTATTGACAATATGCGCCTCTTCGCCATGATCAAGCATTCGAGGTAAAAAAACATTAATGCCATTTATTAGTCCGTAAAAATTGACCTCAAAAACGCTCCTCCAACGCGCCTCTTCTGTTTCCAGAACTGGTGCTCCCCCAGGTATGCCGGCGTTATTGCATAATATGTTTATAGTTCCAAATGAGGCTTCGAGCTCTCTCGCAGCATCTTCCATGGTTGAAACATCGGTTGAATCTACATTAAACGTTAGAACATCGTCACTAATAGCCTGAAGGTCTTCCTTTGCACTAGCAAGAAAGTCATCTCGAATATCAGTAATCGCCACTTTAGCACCTGCTCTGAGAAAAGCAGTTGCGATACCAAAACCAATTCCCGTTGAACCTCCTGTGATGAACGCTGTTTTACCTTCGAAATTTTTCATTATTACTTCCCAATTTAATTGGCCCCAATATAACAAAAGCTGGAACCAAAACTCTAACTTTTGCAGTCATTTGGACTTTTTGTATGCTTGTCTGATTATACGGTGATAGACTTTTCGTCCACAGTTAAAAGCGCTAGCCAAGACAATCCTTGCTCAGGATGCTATTTGGATTGAGTCTTAAAAAAGTTTGAAGATTACGGAGATCATAAATGGATAATCTACAGTTAAAGTCACTGGTTACGGCAGAAGGTTACGTGGAGCTATTTCTCGAGTCCTCGCCTGTACCGGATTGTGCTGAGGACGAAGTGTTGATTGAGGTACATGCTGCCCCGATAAACCCCTCTGATATGGGAGCACTTTTCGCCTCAGCAGATATGTCGACAGCAGAGTTGCTTGGATCTTCGGATAAGCCGCGGATTAGAGCGATGATTCCTGAGTCAATGCGAAAAGCGGTAGCAGCAAGAGAGGGTAAGGCTTTGGCTTGTGGTAACGAAGGGGCTGGTATTGTAGTTGCGACTGGAAATTCGCAGGAAGCGAAGGCTTTAATGGGTAAAACTGTCGCTGTACTTGGCGGTCGTATGTACTCAAAGTATCGAATTAATAAAGCGAAAACCTGCCTGAAGCTTCTGGAGGGCACCACGCCCAAGGAGGGTGCTTCATGTTTCGTCAATCCCTTAACTGCTATCGGGATGGTAGAAACTATGCGTATGGAAGGCCATTCAGCGCTTGTTCATACGGCAGCAGCTTCAAATCTTGGGCAAATGCTACAAAAGTTTTGTATTAACGAAAGTGTGGATCTTGTAAATATCGTCCGCAAGCAGGAGCATGTTGATCTTCTGAAAGGTATTGGGGCTAAATATGTCTGTAACACCTCGAGTCCTAACTTCTTCGCTCATCTTACTGATGTGCTTGCTGAGACCAAGGCTACGATTGCTTTTGATGCACTTGGAGGAGGAGAGCTAGCAGGGGATATACTGACAGCAATGGAACATGCTCTCAGCCGAGACGCGGCCACCTCCGGTCCTTATGGGTCGACCACTCATAAGCAGGTTTATATCTATGGGGGTCTAGATCGTTCTGCCACAAAGTTTAAACGTTCGTTTGGTATGTCCTGGGGTATGGGCGGTTATCTTCTAACGCCTTTCTTGCAGAAGATTGGTCGTGACGCAGCAAATAAACTCAGACAAAAAGTCGCGGCCGAAATCACTTCGACGTTCGCAAGCAGTTACACGAAAGAAGTTTCATTTCAGGAACTTCTAACTGTAGAGGCAATATCGGTGATTGATAAACGTGCGACCGGCGAAAAATATCTCGTTAATCCAAGTCAAGGCTAAGGATTCAGAACGCGGAAATAGAAATCATGATTGGAAATACGGTACAGCTCCATCCAAAGGAGGGCCACGAGGATCTGGTTCAGGACGAGATGAGGAAGTTTGCATCGACCTGTGTAGCAAACGAAATAGGAACCTTAATGTACACTATCGTGAAAGATGAATCGGGGGTGCTCGGTACGATGGAGCTGTATTTGGATGAGAAAGCTCTGCAGTTTCATGCGAAAACTGATTATCATGATGAGCTTGGTGTTCTGTTGAAACCTTATGTGGAGAAAGCCACTGTGAAACGTTTTCACGTTTTGCATCATCCTACCGTATGAATGGGGCAACTAATTGATGATGAGTTTACGAGAAAGACATTTGTTTAGAAGTTCTGGTCGAACGTTAGTGGTAGCCATGGACCACTCTCGATCCTTTGATTCGGTGACGGGTTTAAAAAATCCGAATGCCGTAATTAAAGCGGTGATAGCGGGAGGAGCAGACGCGGTCCTGACTCCCTACGGAACAGCGAAAGATGCTGCAGAAGTTCTTGGTAGCGCCGGACTTTGGTTGAGTGTAGATACGACGCCTCAGACAGTCGCACCAATTGTTGAAAGGGCAGTTCGTCTTGGTGTTGACGGTATTAAGGCTGAGTTGTATCCATGGTGTGAGCGCGGTGATGACCACTTAGGAAGTTATACAGGGAAAGAAACAGTCATGAACATGGTGAACCTATCAGTAGAATGCAAGAAGTGGGGTCTTCCATTAATGGCAGAGGCCATCCCGTTCGGTTGGCCTGGAGCAGACAAGAGGACTCCTGAGGTTACCGCAGCGGCATGTCGTGTTGCGAGTGAGACCGGTGCTGATTATGTTAAATCATTTTATACCGGTGATAAGGAAAGCTTTAGGATATTAGTGGATAATTGTTCTGTACCCGTGTTGGTTTTGGGCGGGCCAAAGGCGAAGTCTGATCGCGACACCCTCGTTATGGTTAGGGATGCGATGGATGCAGGCGCGGTTGGCATATGTATAGGTCGTAATATCTGGGGGCATGATAAGGTCGAGGCTATGACTGCTGCGCTTGCAGCAATTATCCATGATGATGCCAATGTTGACTCTGCCTCCAAGTTTATTGACTGAATTGTCTTGGCGGAATACTTCCTCATTGTGCTTGGAGGCCCTGCAACAGGTAAAACAACTGTAAGTACTAAGCTAGCGCGCTCACTGCAAATCCCCTACCTCAGCAAGGACGGAATTAAAGAAGTCATTTTTGACGAGTTTGGGTTACCTACAGCGATGGATACAGCTGATCCGTTATCGGGTCGACGAATGGATAATGCTGCAATATCGATTCTTTTTTATCTTATTGAGAGGCAGTTAGAGTCTGGCTCCCCTTTCATTGTAGATTGCAATTTCCGACGACAGCATTCGGATACAATGCGATCGATTATCTCAAGGTATACAGTGACGCCATTTCAAGTCCTCTGTCAGGCCGAAGGTGCAGAGTTAGCTGATCGCTATAAGAGGCGCGCTGAGAGTGGCGAGAGGCATCCGGGTCATCCTGATAAATTACTGGCACAAAATTTCAATTTGGATGAACTATCAAGGTTATACCAAAACCCGTTAGACATTGGTGGTCATGTTTTGGAGCTAGACTCTACTGGATTTGGTGAACAAGACTACAACGAATTTCTTATGAACCTCGGCGAGATGCTTGGATAGTTGCTTAGTTCACGACGTTATGTTGTTCAACCTTAGAGCTGTTAGAAGTTCTTTTACGCTTCTGGTGTTGCTTAAAATACTCATAAAAATATGGTTGCCTTTGGAGTCGATCGCTTCCTAACACCTGCTCCACTTGTCATAAACTTCAATGTTTATGACATAAAAGTGCTTACATTTTTCCTGAGCCCTCAGAACCAATCGCTTCACTCTGATGTGAGGAATGTGCAGACCGCCTCAAATCATCTCTTCGTTTTTCAAGCTCCGATAAGATATCGGAATGTCGGTCTTTAGTTAAAGCATAGAGCGCCATGAATAGACTAGCGAGAAGGTAAAGTAGCAAATACAAAGGACCATTCATGAAAAGCAAACCACTAATTGTTTCTGCTGATAACGAGCCAACTTCCGCACTGTCTGGGAAGCCGATATAGGTAAGGCCAAAACCTGCAAACAGTCCACCGAAACCACTTGTAGCTTTGATCGCGAAGCTACGAACAGAGAAGACGACACCTTCTGCTCTCGAACCGGTTTGATACTCGTGAAGGTCCGTAACATCAACTAACTGTGAATCGAGAATAATAGAGGTAACTGGTGTGACTATCGTACCAATTAAGAGTGGTACGAATAGCGCGAAAAGCAAAAAGTAAGACTCGTTACCGGGAAACCAATCAAGCATTTTCAGTATATGAGGTGTCGCGGTAAATACTCCAGTGATAAATACCGTCACCATAAAAATCTGTTTTTTGTCTAACCATTTCGCTAACAAGGCTACTAGTGGCAGCGCTATAAAAACGCCTGGAAGTTTCATAATACCTTGCAGTGTCATTTGTTCCGTTGAAAGTTCATACACGTAGACGTAAGCATACGTGGAGACAACACCCAAGATACCGAGCGCTGAGTATATGGTAAGCATGCTGAGACAGATCGCAATATATGAGGAGTTTTGCATCAGCGTAAGCACTTCTCGAAAAAATACTCGATAGTCAATTTTTTCTCTAATTTCAACGTGATGTATGTACGGAATTTGATCGATTGTTCCAAACGCGCAGACTAGAACTGACACGAAGATAGTGACGGCCCCTAATGAGGCTAGTAAAAAGTATCGCGATTCATTTAGGAGGCCGTTATCGTATTCCGGTGTTGAAGGGAAGATCACAAAGTAAACTATTAGAACCATCATAGTCGCAGATAGCGCTACAACTACTGTGTTATATCCAAAAATTGATGTGCGCTCTGTGTAATCGTCAGTAAGTTCAGCACCGAATGCATCATGTGGGATATTGTAAAAAGTAATACTGATTCGCATGCTAACTAAAAAAAAGGTAAGCCAAATGAAGTACCCTGTCTCACTAAGACCATCAATTGGTTGGTAGAGAAAGTAAAAAGTCACAGCGATGGGTAAAGCCGAGGCAAGCATTAGGGGATGACGTCTACCCCATCTACTTCTGAAACGATCAGAATAAACACCCACAAGAGGGTCTGTTATGCCATCCACAATACTCGCGATAAGAAACGCTGTCCCGCACAGTCCAGGCGAAACCCCTATTATCTGATTGTAAAACAAAATGGTTACCACTCCTGCAGCAACGACCGTGGCTTCCTGGAATGCTCCGGATGAAAAAAGGAGTTTCGTTCGCCAGTTTATTTTCCTTCTGCGATCTGCAGGGCCAGCCTCTTTAGTGATGCTGTTATCTATTTCAGTCAAAGAAATTCCCCTTATCTTTCCTGTCCCCTCTTAAGAACAACTCACTTACCTTTAAAATTTGGTGTACGTTTATTCAGGAAGGCATCTATTCCTTCCTCTTTATCCTCTGTTTGGATTAGAGCTCCTTGACCAAACTTTTCCATGGCGAGTGCTGAAGATAGGCTGCCTTCCATACCCCTATGGATCATTGTCTTCATAAACTGAGGCACAAAAGGTGCAAAGGAGGCCAAATGCTCTGCCATCCTTTGAACTTCGTTTAGTAAATCATGCTGTTTCACTAATCTAGTAACAAGTCCAATTTGAAGTGCTTGCTCTGCAGTAATTGGCTCACCCATTAGCATCATTTCCATTGCCCAAGCTCGACCGACAATCCTCGGTAACCGCGCTGTAGCTCCCCCGCCCGGGATTATGCCCAGTTTCCCTTCTGGAGTCCCAAAACGACTATTCGGAGTGCAAACACGAAGGTCGCATCCGAGCGCAATTTCGAGTCCACCGCCCATACAGATGCCATCAATAGCGGCAATTGTGGGTTTCGGTATTGCTTCAAGTTGCGCCGCGAGACCCTGAACAATTGGTTCAAGGGCCTTTTTAAGGTCCCTTTGAGCTACCTCATTAAGATCTGAACCAGACGCGAAAGCTTTGCCTCCTGCGCCGGTGATTGCTACAACCCGAATAGATTCATCCTTTTCCGCCATATCCACGGAAGCTTGCAGTTCTTCTAACGTTTGTAGGGAAATAGCATTATGCTTCTCCGGTCGATTGATGGTAACTAACGCTAGAGAGTCGTTTGTTTCATACAAGACACAATGGAATTTCTTGGCCATAATACTTACCCTGTTATCTCTTGATCATGCAAGTTCTGTTAACGAACGAATCGGGAATAGTTCTCCGCTAAGGTGAGAAGAGAGTTCGGAAGCTAGGAATATTGCGAGATCTGCTACGTCCTCGGGATTAGGAGGATAGAGTAATGGCGGCACAGCCGTGCCATCTTCCTTGGTCTTTTCCGGTAACCAGTTTGCAACACCCTCGGTAGCAGTTAATCCCGGGGCAATACAGTTGACATTAATATTATTGGGCGCCCAGCAGACAGCGAGGCTTTTCGTAAGATTAATGACCCCGGCTTTTGCTGCACCGTAGTGCACGAATGGGGGCGAAAGCCGCATTCCCGCAACAGATGAAATATTTATAATTTTACCACTATTCTTCTCTATCATATGTTGGCTAACCGCGCGACTACAGAAAAAAACGCTGCTTAAGTTTAGTCCTATTGCTGCATCCCATTCCTCAGGTTCGAGGTCATTTGGTGATTTAATGAACATCGCTCCGCCAGAATTATTGACCAAAATATCAATACATCCGAATCGTTCGATTGTTTTAGTTACCATATGGTCCACTTCCCGCGGAACGGTGACATCCGTTGAAATCGCGAACGCTTCTCCCCCAGATGCCTCAATCTCTTGTGCTATCTTATCAAGCTTCTCCTGGCTTCGGCTCGCCACTACAACTTTTGCTCCTTGGTTTGCGTATGCCTTAGCAATTCGGCTTCCTATTCCCCCTGCGCCCCCAGTTACAATAGCTACCTTATTCGTAAGTAATCCAGACATTTTATTTCTCCCGAAAATTTTAGGTCGCCACTGTAGCGACTTCACAAATGAACTTTTCCATCAGGTCCTTTTTTCTTTGACCCGATCCTATGAGTGTTCCGAGCGTAAAGTCTGGGATTATTAATTCTTCCACCCCTGCTTCATCATAAGCACCAATGACATCGCGTAACTCATTTACGGTACCGATGATCGCCGGAGTTCCGATTTCCGCTTCTCTTATTCTTTTTAGATACTTCTCGTCTTCCGATAAAAATAACAGAGCGACAGCACACCTTTCAATTTCAGTAGGATCTCGGTTGACAGCTTCGCAGTGCTGATCAAGGATCTTCATCTTATGTTTTAGAATATCCACATCACCCCAGACGTTCCACTCATCTGCATATTTGGCAACGATTCGTAAGGTCACCTTCTCTCCACCGCCACCTATCATCAAAGGCAGTTTCACCTGCTTTGGCTTGGGTTCCAGAGGGGCATGTTTTAACGTGTAGAACTCGCCATCAAAGTCAAAGTATTCATTATTGAACAGCCCTTTGAAAATCTGGCACGCCTCGTCTAATTTTCGCAGACGAATTCCTATCGTATCGTAAGGGAGACCGTATGCCTCATGCTCATTTTGTTGCCAACCTGAACCTATTCCTAATACTGTCCTTCCGTCGTTGAGATTATCAAGTGTTGCTACCATATTGGCGAGAACAGCCGGATGTCGATAAGTGTTGCCGGAAACCATGGTTCCAATACGAATTCTGGGTACGTCTCGTGACAGGGCTGCCATTGTGATCCATGACTCGTGAACAGGAATAAGCTCAGGTTCTTCTGGTAGGAAGTGGTCTGCTAACCAAATCCCATCATAACCAAGCTGTTCCGCATGGTTTGCAAGTTGTTTAGTATCCTCGTAGTTACTCCGAGGATTTGGCCAGAAACCAAATCGCATATTCCCTCCTTCACCCTTTAGTCAAACGATCAGCCTGCAGCCTAACCCAACAGGCTCGACAACGATACGTTGATTGACTATATTTTTCTCTTATATGTATATAAAGCTATTAACTTGCCTTTATCCGACGACAACTTTTTGAAATTCCTTTTTGATGGCTACCTCACTGTCCAGCCCTCGGAAATGACTAAACAACAACATGATTGTCTTTATAAGCGTGCACAGAGTCTTCATCGAGAAGCCAATAAATTACAGAGTCAGACGACCCATCTCGACATTTTAGGAGATAATCTTCGTGCCCTTATTCCAGAGATTGATCATGTTTTGTTCGATCCGGAAGTAGTTGATACTCTGACAAGCTTATTGGGTGAGAATTATGTATTACACCCCCATCACTACCTTCACAAGAGTGGAACCATCGATCAAGGTTTTCATCAAGATGGTAATCTTCCTTGGAACGAGCGAGGACATTATCGGTCGCATCGACCAGATTGGGCTTTGCTCTTTTATTATCCACAGCAGGTCGATTCGACAAACGGTGCTACCGAAGTGGTTGCTGCTTCTCAGTATTGGACCAAAGATTTTGAAAAGGGCGCAGCATGGTATCCCGACGATTCTTTGGATAGAACCTTTGACGGTGGATACAACAACCTCGAATATCGCGATCGTCAGATACAACAGGGTTTGAATAGTATTGGGATACCAGATTTAGACAGAAGGTTTGTCTATGTGCCTCAAGGTGAGGTGCTAATCGGTAGCTATGATCTTATTCATAGGGGCTCTAGGAGTTTGCCTGATTCCGATGACAGATTTATGTATAAATTTTATTTCCTGAGAACCCAGGAGCCACAAAGATCCGCACAGCGATATACAAAGATCCCTAATTTAATTTTCGGTCGAAAAGAACTTCGTCCTGTTGTGAAAGAAAATTGGCAGTGGAGCAAAGGATTCAGGATAGACGAGGATATTCAGGAATCATCTGTTCTATTTACTCAATTGATGGGTGATCAAGAACATAAGAGAGTCGAGGCAGCATACCTTCTCGGTATGAGTGATACTGACGTTGCTACCGAGATACTTATTGAAGGTCTATATAGTCAATCCGAAGGTACTCGGCGGGCATCGGGTTATGGACTTCGGATCAAAGGAAGACTTGTTACTGATCGATTGATAGAAGCTTTAAAATCGAATCAAGTGGGGACACAACGAGTGGCGGCGTTTGCTTTAGGTACTGTAGCTTCAGCGATATCAGGGGAAGCCGTGAGTGCTCTTGGCTCTTGTTTGGACTCGGATCAGGATGATCTACTTCGGTCAAATGCCGCCTATAGCTTGGGCCAGATTGCGCGTGCACAAGACTGTGATGTGCAGTATCTTGCCAATATGTTGATTAAGCGCCTTGAAGGTTGTAACGAAAGAAATAACACAACAAGTGCAAACTTCCCCAGGTCAACTGTAAAAGAGAGTGCGGCGTACGCCCTGCTACAACTATTAGCAAATCATCATGTAGATCAAAGTATTCTTTTAAGAGTCGTTTACCTGGCCGTAAATGACAACGATAGGTACGTCAGTGTTCTGCTGCTTGAGTCTTTAATGCTGAACTCAAAGGAAGATCCTTTAATTTCGTCGCTTGTCTCAGGTTTAATTAAACAGCGCCGAATTATTAGACCAAACCGTAGTAGTCAGAACTAGTTCCCAACACGGCGCTCCAGAGTTAACTTTCTTTGGCGAAAAGTTCTTGTTCAAAAAGTTGCAGCGTTCTTTCGCGCGCAAGCTTGGCCGCATTAGCATCAAAGGAAGAGCGATGGTTGCAGTTGAACCCATGACCTGCGTCATAGGTAAATACGGGAATGTTGGGTTTGGAGGAGGCGATTTTGAAAACGTCTTCCATAGGAATATGTGTGTCTCGTTCACCGAAATGCAAAATTATCGGGGTTTTTGGAGTTTGATCGAGATGATCAACGATGCGGCCACCATAGTAAGCGACTGCGCAAGTTAGTTCTGCAACGTTGCATGCGGCGAGATATGACATTAAACCCCCGTAACAATAACCTACGATCCCAACCCTTCCGTAAGTTTTCATATAGGCCACACTTGCTGTTAGATCCTGGAGCGTGGTTGACATCGCCAGTTGGCTAAACGCTATCTCCGCGCCTTTAGTGCGATCATCAGCCGCGTAGCCAAGTGCCAAACCTTTCTCGACTCTGTCAAAAAGTGCAGGTGCAAGTGCAGCATATCCTTCTGCAGCAAAATCGTTGACTATTGCCTTAATGTGCTCGTTGACACCAAAAATCTCTTGTACTACCACAACCCCGCCTTTTGGTTTACCCTTTGGTATCGTGAGGTAGGCATCCAACTGGAATCCGTCAGCTGATAGTAGCTCTATAACCCTTCCCATGTTCTTGTCCTCAATGTATTTTTCAAAACCAGCTTGCTGCCGGCGTGAAGGACGCCACGCCATGGGTTTCTTTATTTTAGCAGTGCGGTCTTCTTATCCTCAGTCGAGTAGAGATTGCTCCACCTCTCGTCGAGAGGGTAGCGAGGAGGCTGCGCCTGCTCTTGTTACACTTATAGACGCAGCGATATTTGCTAGGTTGATAGCAGCATCCAGACCTTTTTTTTCATGTAATCCAGAAGCTAGATAGCCCATAAAGCAATCACCTGCCCCAGTTGAATCTAAGACATCTACTGCGCGTCCTTCATGTTTTATTGACTCATCTCCGTGCCAAGTCGAGACGCCTTTTTCTCCAAGCGTGATAACAAGAGTCCCCAAGAACTGTTCTGGCCTCTTTGCCTTCCCACTCAGCAAAGGCTCTAGAGGCGCCTTAAAAATCGACGTGAACTCATGTTCATTAACGACAAGGATGTCAGTTGCATCGAGAAGTTCTTGATTAATCGATCCGTTGATAGGGGATGGATTAAGAAGAGTTCTTGCTCCAACATTTTTTGCCGCTTCAAATGCCAGAAGGGTGGTTTCCAGGGGAGTTTCAAACTGAGCTACAACAACGTCATCACTCTCGAGATTTATGTCATTAACAAACTCGGGCATTACCTCCTTATTTGCACCTAGAACAACCATGATTGAGTTTTCTCCCTTCGCTACGATGATTAAGGCTGTGCCGGTAGGAGAATCTTTGCTTACTGAAACCCGGGAAATATCAACCGCTGACTCAGCAAGATACGAGCGTAATCCTGCTCCAAAAGCATCGTCGCCTGTACATCCTATCATAGTGACGGGAGATCCTGCTCTCGCTGCAGCAATTGCTTGGTTAGCTCCTTTGCCACCAGGGTAGTAAGCTAAACCGGTCCCTGTCAGGGTTTCCCCTGGCCGCAAATGGTTATCACTCGTTGCAACAATGTCCTGATTAATGCCACCTATTACGTAAATTGTCATCAGTTTCCTCAGTTTGGGTAATACTCACCACTACTTTAACTAAAGTAGACTATAATTATCACATCAGGACAAAATCAGAAGTCTACAATGGAGAAACCTCTTTCCCCTCCCACGCGCGATCCGCAAACTGCAGGCTACGTCGCGGCAACCATGTTGGTTGATGGCCACAATCCACCGATAGACATTGATGGTAACTTTATTGTGGGTCCAACGCATAAAGATGCGCCAGAGATATCGGAAGACACTTCTCTTCTAAATGGCACTATCCATGAGATTCCGCTGGAGTCTGGGGACAGTAAAATTTATCCAGGAATAAAGCGAAAGGAAGGAACATTTGGTAAACCAGATCCAAAAAACCCTGCTAGGCTAATAGTTAGTACGAGCTACCCAGCCTCTTACTCGCGTATGGTTACTGTTTATGTACCAGATCAATGCAGGCCAGGGACTCCTTTCATCGTCGGTGCGGATGGACCTGATCATATGTTGTTTTCTGCACTCGATGCTTTGATCTCAGAACAGCGTATTCCCTCCATGGTTGCTATCAGTATCAGTAATGGTGGTGGTGACGCTCAGGGTAGTCAAAGGGGTCTCGAATACGACACGATGTCGCCTCTTTATGCCGAATTTGTTGAGGCCGAGGTATTGCCCCTCGTCGAGATGCAATGCGGTGTAACGCTCACGAAAAATCCTAATGGGCGTGCCGCGATGGGATGCAGCTCTGGTGCCTCCTGTGCATTAATTATGGCTTGGTACCGTAACGACCTTTATCGAAGGGTACTGAGTTTGTCCGGAACATTTATTAATCAGCAATGGCCTTACAATCCTGAAATTCCCGGAGGTGCGTGGGAATTTCATAAGTCGATTATTCCTCGCAGCAAAGTAAAGCCACTCCGAATCTGGTTATGTGTTGGTGATCGCGATCTTTATAACCCGAATGTGATGCGGGATGATATGCATGATTGGGTTTTAGCGAATCAAAGGATG
>MDTA01048463.1_pt1 | contig 14395 bp, 12 predicted proteins | sample 811151 | NCBI WGS metagenome assembly MDTA01 (sample SAMN05326648, study PRJNA326480) | marine metagenome | isolation source: seawater | place: Indian Ocean: South | collected 2010 | reverse complement strand
CGCTACAGCAAACGTCGCGACTCTGCCGCAGCAAATTTGGATTGCTCGCGAACGTAAACGGATGCGCCAAGGGCCAGCGCTTACGCTAAGCGATGGCGATTAAGGTGCGCATTTCGGCTTTCTACTGAGGTGACCATGGACGTCGACACGATCGTGTCGCTGTCTACGCCACCCGGGGTGGGGGCTTTAGCGGTAGTTAGGCTAAGCGGCCCGAGTGCAGCGGATGTGCTTAAAGCTCTTTTGGGGAAAGAGGCCCCCATGCCTGGTTTTAGAGAGCCTTCTTTGCGGCGTCTAACTGATCCTGACACGGGCGAAGTGATAGATGAGGTTGTCGTTACCTGCTATCGGGCTCCAGCGAGTTACACTGGAGAGGATATGGTGGAGATCTCGTGTCACGGGGGGTGGTTGGTCCCAGAGCTCGTCATAGAGGCATGTCGACAGAGTGGGGCCAGGATAGCCGATCGGGGGGAGTTTACCCGAAGGGCCTACCTGCACGGGAAGCTGGATTTGATACAAGCAGAGGCTGTGGCAGATGTAATCAACGCGCGAAGCAGAGCTTTCCACAGAGCTGCGTTGGTCCAGATGGAGCGCGGCCTTTCGAGGAGGGTGGCGGATCTGCGAGAGCAGCTGCTTCGACTAGAGGGGCTGTTAGCTCATCATGTTGATTTCCCGGAGGAAGACGAGCCCCCCGTCCCGATTACAGCTGTCGCAGATCAAGCGGCTCGGATGGTTGCCGACCTCGAACTCATGTTGGCAACTGCTCCGGAGGGCGAGCTGCTTAGGGAGGGAGCGCTCACAGTTTTTGCAGGGCGCCCTAACGCGGGTAAATCGTCTCTATACAACGCATTGTTGGGGGAAGAGCGCGCGATCGTTAGCGAAGAGGCCGGCACAACGCGGGACGCCATTGAGGCCGTGGTTCAGCTTGGAGGGTTTCCGTTTCGGCTGGTTGATACGGCCGGGTTACGGGAGCCAGCGGGAAATATAGAGCAGAAGGGTATCGAGATCGCACGAGGCTATCTGGGTAGAGCAGATGTAGTCCTCTACTGTGTTTCCGCGGATGAAGGCCCGACGGACGAAGACCGAGCGTTCCTCAAGGCGCATGAGGGGGCGCCAGTCGTGCTGGTGAATACCAAGGCGGACATTGTAACAACCCAGAAACAGTGGGACCCTGATGGGACAGCTGTGCGAGTGCAGGTGTCTGTGGAGAGTGGAGCCGGCCTGGACGAGATCCGTGAAGTGCTCCCGGAGCTTGTTTATTCAAGCATTGTAACGGCGGAGCAAGATGTGCCTGTGATTACGCGCGGTCGGCAAGCACGAGGCTTAATGGCTGCGAAAGTGGAGGTTGAGGCGTTCAGAGAGGCTCTTGGCCAAGGGCTACCGGCAGAAGTGGCCTCTACGCACCTGCGGGCTGCAGAGAGTGCGTTAGAAGAGTTGTTAGGCGCGGTGTCAGCAGATGATGTGCTCGACGTAGTGTTCCGAGAGTTCTGCATCGGGAAATAAGGGCCGGTGGAGGAGGTTTGCGGGTCGCCATCTCAGGCTATTTTGCCGACATTTCGCGTTCAATCAATCTCCCGGTAAGTAATGTCAGTTTCCCCCGACCTTTTTTCCGTGCATGCGCAACTCCTATGAAGTCATTGTCGTAGGGGGAGGGCACGCCGGTGTAGAAGCCGCCGCGGCGTCTGCTAGAGCCGGTGCACAGACACTTCTGGTTTCCCCCGATCTGTCCAGGATTGGGCAGATGAGTTGCAACCCTGCGATCGGCGGGGTTGCAAAAGGGGTCGTTGCGCGCGAGGTCGATGCCCTTGGAGGGGTCATGGGTCAGGCGACTGACGCCTCGCGCATTCAGTTCCGCATGCTGAATCGCTCTAAGGGGCCAGCTGTCTGGGGCCCTCGAGCCCAGTGTGATCGGTCAATGTATCCAGTGGCTGTGCGTCGGGTGCTCGATAGCCTGCCAATGCTAGACCTCTTCCAGGAGATGGTCGCAGATTTGCTGGTTGACTCGGGACGTGTTGTTGGGGTTCGGACCAAGGGAGGCTTGGAGTTCACGGGCTCCTGCCTTGTCATTACTGCAGGGACCTTCTTGCGAGGGCGTATCCATGTGGGGGGGGCGGCTGGTGTCGAGGCCGGAAGAGCCGGTGAAGCCCCCTCGGTTGAGCTGGCGAAGGGTCTAGAGGGGCTCGGGCTTGAGGTGAGGCGCTTCAAGACGGGCACGCCACCGCGTGTCGACGGGCGGTCCGTCGACTTTACGAAGACCGAGCGGCAAGACGGAGATGATATACCGTACCGATTCGCAGCCTATACGCAGGAAACGGTGCCTGCTCAGGTTCCGTGTTGGATCACGTATTCCGGCAACGGTTTGAAAGACGTTGTTCTCCGAAACCTTGAGAGAAGCGCGCTTTACGGCGGGGAGATAGCAGGTCGTGGACCGCGCTACTGCCCCTCGATAGAGGACAAGGTGGTTCGCTTTCCGGATGCACCGAGGCACCAAGTGTTTCTGGAACCGGAGGGACTGAATACGACTGAGCTATATGTAAACGGCCTCTCTACCTCTCTCCCGGCTGAGGTTCAGCTTGAGTTTTTGCGCACGATTCCTGGTCTTGAAGATGCGAACATGACCAAGGTGGGATACGCGATCGAGTACGATTACTTTCCACCCCACCAGCTGAGCCACACGCTCGAACTGAAGACTCACCCGGGGCTGTTTCTTGCCGGTCAGATAAACGGCACAACAGGTTATGAAGAGGCAGCAGGACAGGGTGTTATTGCCGGGATCAATGCCGCACTGAGCGTGAGGGGGGAGAAGCCCTTTGTGCTAGAGCGAGACGAGGCTTACATCGGGGTCCTAATTGATGACCTCGTAACCCGGGGAGTCGACGAGCCCTACAGGTTATTCACTTCTCGCGCTGAGTTTAGGCTCCTGCTCCGGCAGGACAATGCAGCGCGCCGCATCGGTATGCTGGCTCGGGACAGGGGGCTGCTCACAAGCGATCAGGCCGGCGCGCTGGGCTTGCGGCTTAAGGAAGAAGATCGAGTCATGGCCTGGTTTGGGGCCACGTCGGTCACCCCAGAAGAAGCATCAGGGATTCTGGACGAAGCCGGGTCAAGCCCGATCCAGCAGAAGGTTCGCGCGTTAGAGCTGTTGAAAAGGCCAGGAGTGAGCGCGCGCTCTCTGGTGTCTTTGGCGGAGGAGCCCCCCAATGGCGATCTTGCAGATGAAGTTTTGGCCGCCGTTGAGGTAGAGCTAAAATACGCCGGCTATGTAAAAAGAGAACGCGAAAGGGCGAAGCGATTAAGGGATCAGGCTGGTTTCCTGTTGAGCAAGGACCTCCCTTACATGGATTTCGTTACGGTCTCGTGGGAAGCGAGAGAGAAGCTTAGCGAGACCAAGCCCAGCTCGCTGGCGCAAGCCGGCCGGATTCCGGGCGTCTCGCCCGCCGACCTTCAGAATCTCGTGCTCGAGGTGAGGAGGCTCCGGTCTGGCCCTTAACGTGGGGCCAGAGCCGAGGGAGGCAGTCTAGCTGTTTCACGTGAAACAATGTGTTCCGCAGGGTAGCTTAATAGGTGTGGCCTCTTGTTTTCAGTGGCCGTTGCCCTGCCGGCCAGCCGTTTCCTGGTTCAGGAGCGACGCTGCCTCCTTAATAAGGCCTCCTGCTAGGTTTCGTGCTCCCCTGCCTATCCCTTATATTGCGCCCCCTCGATAACCCTCAATGCGGCTTTAATGACATACGTCATCGCGATAGCGAACCAGAAGGGCGGAGTGGGCAAGACGACCACGGCTATCAATCTCGGAGCGTCGCTTGCTGTAGCCGAAAAGAGGACTTTGATCCTCGATATTGACCCCCAAGGTAATGCGACAAGCGGGTTGGGTATCCAGCAGGGGCAGGATCACCCTAGTGTTTACGACGTTTTGATTGGGCAGGCACGCTTAGCCGACGCGATTCACCAGGGGGTTCACCTGCAGCACTTGGACGTGGCTGCTTCGACTCGTGATTTGGTGGGTGCTGAGATCGAGCTGGTGTCGGCGCCCAGTCGAGAGACGATCCTGAGACGTGCGGTTGAGACGGTAAGGGATAGCTATGACTTCATACTAGTCGATTGTCCGCCTTCCTTGTGCCTTCTGACGCTGAACACCCTTACAGCGTCGGACTCTGTTCTCATCCCTATTCAGTGCGAGTTCTTTGCCCTAGAGGGCTTGAGCCAGCTTCTTAGCACGATTCGGTTGGTCCAAAGGGGGCTTAACCCGGAGCTTGATGTTGAGGGAGTCCTTCTAACAATGTATGACAAAAGGTTAAACCTATCCCGCCAGGTTAGCGCGGAGGCCCGGGAATATTTCGGCCCAAAGGTGTATCGGGTTACGATCCCAAGAAACGTTAGACTAGCGGAGGCCCCAAGTTTCGGTAAGCCAATCGTTCAGTACGATGCCCTTTCTCGGGGGGCCCAAGCATATCTAGCGCTGGCGAGCGAGGTGATTGATCGCCGGATGAAGTCAGAGGTGACAGAATGACAGAGCCTTCAAATGTGGGTCGTGACCGGCTCGGAAAAGGGCTTGGGGCCCTCTTGGGGGAATATTTGGAGCCCGAAGCAACGGAAAGTGATGTGCGAAAGCTTTCTTTGGAGTCGATTGTGCCGAACCCGATCCAGCCCCGAAGGGTTTTTACGGACGCGGAGCTCGGTGGCCTAACGTCGTCAATCCGGGAAAACGGCTTGCTCCAACCGCTAGTAGTAAGGCCTGCACCGGGGGTTGAAGGACGTTTTGAGATCGTTGCGGGTGAACGCCGATTCCGTGCTCTGAAGCGCCTGTCGTGGACGGAAGTCCCTGCTATTGTGCGCGAAGCCGATGACGAGACACTGCTTGTGCTAGCTCTTGTAGAGAACCTGCAGCGGGAGGCGCTAAACCCCCTAGAGGAGGCCGAGGGTTACGAGGCTCTGGCTCAGCGCTTTGATATGAAGCATGCGGAGATTGCCAAGGCGGTGGGTAAGGACCGATCGACGGTGGCCAACCTAGTGCGGCTCTTGAGGCTCCCGATATCTGTTCGGAAGCTTGTGGAATCCGGGGCACTCACCCAAGGGCATGCTAGGGCGTTGCTTTCGGTCGATGACCCCGTGCTTGCTGGAACGCTGGCTCGTGAGGCCGCGAAAGAGGGGTGGTCTGTTAGGGAGATGGAGCGCCGGGTCGCGGGCGCGTCGCGGGCGAGGCGGAAACGCAAGCCGCGGGAGAAAGATGCGGTCACCAGGGCCCTAGAGGATGCGCTCCGAGGTTACCTTGGTACTCGCGTTGAAGTGAAGCCCGGGCGCTCAGGGAAGGGCTCGATTGAGATCCAGTACCATGGGCCCAAAGATTTCGAGCGACTTTTCGAGCAGATGACTGGCCTAAGCGTAGGCGACGTCATCGAGTGATGTCTGGCAAAGACGAGGGGCAACTAAACGTCGTCCTCATTCCGTCGGGCAATCGAGAGACGCGTAGCTTCAGCACCTCTTATCGAGCTCTACAGGCGTTTGGGCTGGTGGTTGCTTTGGCGGCCATCGGTGTGTCTCTGATAATCTTCACTTGGTGGCCGCTTGCCGTTCGGTCAGCCCGAGCTACTGATCTCGAGCGCGAGCTAGCTCGCATGGGTAGAGATCTTGAGAGGGTCGAGGATCTTGTTCAGCAACTTGGGCAGATGGAGGCGCAGTATCTCCAGCTTCGGGATATGTTCGGCTCAGGTGACGGGAGTGTCTCGGAGCCCCGGGTATTCTTCCCTCCTTTAGTGGAATCTGGCTCCGACGATCAGCCAAGGAGAGCCGTCCGTGGCTCCCCTCCTTCTTTCTGGCCTCTTTCGGAGCGTGGGTTTGTGACTCAGGGCCTTCACTCTGGTGCAGCCGGGGGCCATCCCGGCCTGGATATTGCCGTCCCATCAGGCTCCTACATATGGTCAGCAGGGGACGGAGTTGTGGCTGAGGTTGGAGAGAATGCCGTTTACGGACGATTTGTTGTCATAGACCATGGCTCTGGAGTCAGAACTCTTTATGGGCATACGTCCGAGATCTTCGTGCAGCCTGGAGAGGAGGTGCACGCCCGCCAAGTGGTTGCGCTCAGCGGATCCACTGGTCGTTCTACCGCGCCCCACCTGCATTTCGAGGTGATTGTGGCCGGGAAGCCGGTGGACCCCCTTGGGTTCGTTGAGCAGCCCGGCTAGGCCAGTCGGTCGCTTTCCCTATTGGTTATTTTGGGCGCCGGCGAGTGTTGCCTGCCCCTGTGGTGCTAACGCCCTTTGTGGGGGTAGATTCCTCCACACGAATTATTAAATGAGGCGATAGACCGAATGATACGCGAGCGGCAGAACGACCAGGGGCCTGGGGACGCTGTGATTTCGATCATAGCGCCAGGAATGACGGTGGTTGGAAATTGCGAAAGTGACGGCACAATCCGAGTGGAGGGGAGTGTCAGTGGATCAATAAAGGCGGGTAAGGCCGTGGTCGTTGGCAAGAAGGGTCTTGTCTCAGGCGAAATTTTCACGCAGGACGCGGTAATCTCAGGTCGTGTTGAAGGGTCTCTGCTTGCCGCGTCTAGACTAGAGCTCAAAAGCACAGCGCGCATAGAAGGCGAAGTCAGGACGCGCCGCATGCAGCTAGAAGAGGGTGCCGTGCTTAACGGGACAGTTGAGATGGGCGCGGAGGCCACCAAGGGCACCCAGCCAAAGGAAGGTGCTAGCACACTGGGCCGGCAGCCCTCATCAACGAAGCCATCCCCGGAGGGAACGGCTACCTGATGCCCGGACCGCGGTTGGGGGTCTCATGAAACTAGAACATGTACTCCAATACTTAGATGGCTGGCTCAGGGTTGAGGAGCATCCGGATTATCCGAACGCCCTAAATGGGCTCCAAGTAGAGGGGCCTAGCGAGATTACTACTGTCGCAACCGCGGTGGATGCCTCTGAGGCCTCGATCCGGGCGGCCGTGGAGATTGGGGCGGACTTGATGATCGTTCACCATGGGCTGTTCTGGGCGGGGCTGGAGCCAATTGTGGGGAGACACGAACGCCGGCTCCGCCTCCTTCTGGAGGCCGGGCTGGGGCTCTATAGTGTCCACCTCCCCCTAGATTCTCATCTGGAGGTTGGGAATAGCGCTCTACTTGCGGCAGCGTTGGGGCTAGAAGTCCAGGGCCGCCTCGGTGCGTATGCCGGCTGGGACATTGGTGTCTCGGGTAGCTTGCCGGAGGCAGTAGCGCTGGAGGATTTCGTTACTCGACTCGAGGGGGCCATAGGGGGCGGGGCCGTGAAGATGCTCCCGGGCGGGCCTGCATCAGTGAGGTCTGTTGGGGTGCTGACGGGTGGCGGAGGGTCTTTTGTTCGGGAGGCCGCTAAGGCCGGCCTAGACGCATACGTGACCGGAGAGGCGGCTCATCACACATATTTCGACGCCGCAGAATTTAGAATTAACGTTCTGTTAGCGGGTCATTATGCTACCGAGACGTTTGGAGTAAAGGCGGTAGGGCGCCATTTAGCGGATCGGTTTGGGCTGCAGGCCCACTTTATCGACCAACCTACTGGCCTTTGAGGGTTCCGAGGCCGGACCCAGCCCCCTCCGTTGCAGGCGACCTTGGAGATTTGTACCATTTGGGTGGCAATCAGTAATACTCTGCTGCCGGACTCGTGAGGGGTGCGGCTAGGGAGGCTCTCTTGGTCCGGCAGTTCGTGTTAGCGGCTTCAGCCGCCCTGCTTTTCATCGTGCCCGCAGGCGGGCAAATGGTCCTGACCCCTCTCGAGCACTTTGGTCATGAGATAGGGGAAGATCGCAAGCTCGCTGATTGGGGAGCGCTGACGTCTTACTTCGAGGGGCTTGCGGCGGCTAGCGGTCGAGTGAAAGTGGACACGCTCGGCGTTACAACCGCAGGGCGCCCCTTTGTAATGCTTACCATCACTAGCCCAGATAATCACGCGCGGCTCGAGGAGCTTCACGAGATTCAAATGAAGCTCGCTGATCCACGGACGGTGTCCGGAGAGGGAGAGCTCGAGTGGCTTTTGGACGAGGGGAAAACCGTTGTTCTGATCACGCAAGGGATTCACCCGACGGAAGTGGGTGCAAGCCAGATGTCGGCGACCCTGGCGCATGAACTTGCGAGTTCCGACTCCGAGAAAGTCCGAGAGATTCTCGACAACGTGATTCTCTTGCAGGTGCCGTCTCTGAATCCCGATGGCCTTCAGTGGGTCACGGATTGGTACATGGAACTCGTGGGGACACGGTATGAGGCTGCTCCGTTGCCGTGGCTCTATCATTATTACGTGGGCCATGATAACAACCGAGACTGGTATGCTTTCACCCAACAGGAAACGATCCTGACAGTGGAGAAAGCCCACAACGAGTGGCATCCACAAATAGTGCATGATGTGCACCAGATGGGTGGGAGCGGGGCACGCATCTTTTTCCCACCCTATATCGAGCCATGGGAGCCGAACATTGATCCCGCGCTGACCGCGGCGGTTTCGCAACTGGGTACATATATGGCGGCAGAGTTGACTGCGCAGGGGAAAAAGGGGGTGGTCGTAAATGCGCAGTACGATGCGTATACGCCCGCCCGCGCCTACATGCACTACCATGGCGCTGCGCGCATTTTATCGGAAACCGCTTCGGCGCGGATGGCCACTCCAGTAACTGTTCCGCCTGAGGTTCTAGGGCCAGGTCGCAACTTCAACGCGTCAAGGCGATCGTGGAACTTCCCGAGCCCTTGGAGGGGAGGGGCATGGGGATTACCCGACATAGTTGAGTATCAGAAAGCAGGAGCTATGGCCCTCCTCACAAATGCTGCTCGCAATCGACGCTACTGGCTTGAGAATTTCTACGGCGTGAACCAACGGGCCGTACAGAAGTGGGACACCTGGCCAAGCGCATGGATCATTCCTAGTGGTCAGGGTAACGATCCCGGAGTGACGTATGCACTGAGAACGTTGACGATGGGAGACGTGGAGGTTTATACCGCCCAGGCCGCGTTCACGGCGGACGGGATGGACTTTCCGGCCGGGAGCTTGGTCGTCCCGATGAATCAGCCTTATGCGAGCTTCGCGAACACGATGCTGGAGATCCAGGAATATCCAGATCTGCGCGAGTATCCGGGTGGCCCCCCACAAAGGCCGTATGATGTGACGGCGCACACACTCGGCTACCTGCTCGATTTCGAAGCCGTTGCCGTTGACGGTCGTTTGGACGTGCAATTGAGTGAACCTCTCGGCGTCCCGGAGTTTGATTTCCGCTTGCCAGAGCGGTTATCGGCAGTTGATGGGCCTCGGGTGGCTATGTACAAGTCGTGGCAAGAGCCCATGCCGGAAGGGTGGCAACGCTGGGTCTTCGATCAGCACGACATGCCCTACGACACACTGCATGATGCAGACATTCAGGGAGGGGCACTGTCAGAGTACGATGTTCTTTTGTTTCAGGCGCAGGATGCTCGCTCAATCGCTCAGGGTCATCGTGAGGGCACAGTGCCGCCGCAGTACGCCGGGGGCCTTGGAGAAGCAGGGGCTTCCGAGGTAAGAGCATTTGTTGAGGGAGGTGGGCGAGCTATAGGTGTTGAGGCGGCGACCGATTATCTGCGCGATTTATTCGACCTGAGAATCTCGGATCTCACCGATCGGTTGCGTAACACTGATTTCTACATCCCAGGGTCGATCCTCCGTCTCGAGCTCGATCCCGATTCGGAGATCGCGGAGGGGATGGAAACGGAGGTCTCCGCCTGGTATTGGCGTTCGAGCATGGCCTATGAGGTGGACGATCCGCGGGTCCGAGTGCTGGCTCGGTATGGCTCGGGCGACCCCTTGCTATCGGGATGGGTTTTGGGTGGGGAGCATGTGGCTGGACAACCGGCAATCCTCGAGGCTTCGTTGGGTGAAGGTTCGGTCGTTCTATTTGGCTTTCAGCCCAATTACAGAGCGCAGACCATGGCGACCTGGCCTCTACTCTTTAACGCAATTCGGTGACGTCATTGTCTGCTCGAAATCCAGTATGCTCTAAATGCGGCCGGCCGGCTTCCGGTAACTTCTGCCAAAACTGCGGTGCTGATCTAGGAGGTCGGTTCTGCAGTCAGTGCGGAGTAAAGATTTCTTTCGGCTCGAACTTCTGCGGACAGTGCGGAGCTCAAGTGTCACGGGGAGTGCAGGAGGGCGCCGCTCGCCGTGAGGCTGCACGTGACGTCGTCATCGGCGGCCAAACGCTGCCATGGTGGATCGCTGGTGTGACGATGTTTGCGTTGATCCTCTTTGTGGGCTTGTCGATGGTTCGAGCAGGACCAGGCCCAGTTCCGTCGACAAGTGGCCCCGTTCAGCAAGGGCTCCCTGCTGCAGGCCTAGCCACCGGAGGGGCCGCTCCTGACATTTCTAATATGTCCCCTATAGAGGCTGCTGACCGGCTGTTTAATCGGGTCATGCAAGCGACAAGTTCGGGTGATAGCGCTCAGGCACGAGCGTTTCTTCCCATGGCAATCGCGGCTTATCAGAGAGCACGACCACTGACCTTGGACGGCCTATTTCACCTCTCGATGCTGAACAGGACGGCGATGAATCTCGAGGCTGCGCTGGACAACGCGCTGGAGATCCTGGAAAGGAACCCAGACCACCTGCTCGGCCTGGCTGCAGCGGCCGAGGCAGCGATTGAGTTAGGGGAGCTCGACGAGGCAGAGTTGCATTACCGTCATTTGGCCGATGTTTACGAAGGGGAGCGTCAAGCACAGCTCCCGGAGTATGACCAGCACTCGCTGATTGTGGACGTATTAAAGCAGGATGCTGAGCGATTCTTGGCTGGACGGTGATCTTCCTAGAAGCGAGTGTTGTCAGTCATCGCTCGAACTCGGCTTGAGCGGCGACTTCTTGGGTTCCGAACCTAGTCGATGAGGGTCTTTCTGACTGGCGCGACAGGGTTGATCGGCTCTCACTTGGCAAAGTATCTCGTCGAGCGCGGGGATGACGTTGTGGCGCTAGTTCGCCCAACGTCGGACACCGGTTTTCTCGACAGCCTTGAGGTTGATCTGGTCCACGGAGATGTGAGCGATAGAGTCGAGAGGCTGTGCTCTGCAATGGACGGGTGTTCCCACGTGGTGCACGCCGCAGCATTGGTGTATTCAGGACGCGGATGGGATACGGTTGCGGCTGTAAACGTGGAAGGTACTCGCCGGGTCCTCGTGGCGGCTGCCGCGAGTGGGGCTCAGAAGGCCGTAAACATCTCTTCGGTTGCGGTCTATAGCGGCTCTGCGCTCGAGTACGACCAAGACTCCACGCCGAGTCGAGAAGCAGGGATTAGCAATGACTATGCGCGTTCGAAGCGGGAAGCTGAAGTGGTGGCGAGGCAGGTGGAAAGAGACACCGGTCTTCCTGTTACAACGTTACGACCCTCTGCGGTTTATGGTGAGCGCGACCGGTTGCTGGGTCCCGCGATGGAGCGGCTTTTGAGCAGTCCTGTTGTCCCGCTCTTTGGCCCGGGTGACAACACGCTCCCTGTGGTCTATGCGGGCAATGTGGCGGTTGCTATTGGGATTATCTTAGATTCGCCTGGAGGGCGCGACAGCTATGATCTAGGTATGGACCACCCACTTAGTCAGAAAGACTTTATGTACAAGCTGGGGTTGGGGATGGGCCGGGCTCCTCGATTTGTGCGCCTGCCAGCTTTCTTGGTTCGCTCTGGTGCCCTTCTCCTCTCACGCATGGGTGTTTCTCCTCCGGGAGCCAAGCATCTCTCTCTAGAGCGACTAGCGCGGCTCGCGCTCGAGGATAATCCCTACCTTTCCCGGCGGGCCCATCGTGATCTGGGCTGGGACCCTCCGTTCAGGCACGACGAAGCCCTTAGGCGCACGGGTCGGTGGCTAGCCAGCCGCTAACCAAAAAAGGAGACACATAATGGACGAATCAGCTAGCCGCATCGCCAAGGGTCGGGTAGCCTCCCTGCCCTATGACTGTTCCACCGAGGACGAGCGTCTTCTTCAGGGCTTCGCAGGGCTTGAAAAGGCTACTCTAGATTCATGGAGAGTCTTTCGAATCATGGGAGAGTTTGTTGAGGGCTTTGAAGAAATGGCCGAAATTGGAACAGCCGTTTCAGTTTTTGGGTCCGCGCGCACAAAAGAGGATGACCCCATGTACGAAGCTTGCGTAGAAACTTCGCGCCAGCTCGGCAGTGCGGGTTTTTCTATAATCACGGGAGGAGGCCCAGGGATAATGGAGGCGGCGAACAAAGGGGCGCGGCTGGCCAAGGCACCATCGGTGGGCTGCAATATCGAGTTGCCTTTTGAACAGGCTAGCAACGGGTTTCTCGATGTAAGTGTGGACTTTCGGTATTTTTTTGTGCGAAAGACAATGTTCGTGAAATATGCATGCGCGTTCGTGATCTTTCCCGGTGGGTTCGGCACTATGGATGAGCTCTTCGAGTCGCTCACCTTAATACAGACCCGCAAAGTGAGGGATTTTCCGATCGTTTTGTTCGGCTCGAGCTATTGGGGTGGCCTTCTCGACTGGATTCACGAGACGATGCTCAGTGGCGGGAAGATCTCAGCGGAGGACATGGACTTGCTGCTGGTTACCGATGACCCGGCGGAGGCGACGGCACATATAGTAGATCGCCAAAAGGCTGACATGTAGGACTGCGCGCTTCTCGTTCTAGCACAGCGAAGAAGGGCTGACGGGGAGGGGGCTGAGTTGCTACGATGCCCGACGAAGTAATGGCCTGGTCTTGTTGGGGGCGCCTACAGTTGCTTTTTTTTATGACTAGGCTGTAAACAGACGTTCCGCGAGCAGAGAAGCACGTGACAACAAATACCGAAGCGCCCAAGGGATACGCGCCAGCCGGCAAGAATACCGGAGTCGTAAAGCCCAAGGGTACCTCTAGAATCCGGGCTCACGAAGGCTTAGAGACCGTAGAGATCAGGTCTCGGAAGCCTTCGTGGCTTAAGGTGCGCTCGCCCGGAGGCCCCAATTATCTGCGCCTAAAGAAGAAAATGAGGGCAGAAGGCCTCCACACCGTATGTGAAGAGGCTGGTTGTCCAAACATTGGAGAGTGTTGGGAGGCGGGAACTGCCACCTTCATGATTCTTGGTGACGTGTGCACGCGCGCTTGCAAGTATTGCGGTGTTGCGCATGGCCTTCCCACCGAGCTAGACGAGGACGAACCTCGGCGTGTTGCGCAGACGGTGCAAGAAATGGCGCTTGAGCACGTGGTTATAACGAGCGTGAACCGCGATGAGCTTCCGGATGGAGGGGCGGACATTTACGCGGAGACAATCCGGCAGATCCACCGGGAAGTGCCCGGCTGCTCGGTAGAGGTCCTCATCCCTGACTTCAAGGGTGATGAGGGTGCACTGGAAACCGTCGTAAGAGCGAACCCAGCGATTCTTGGACATAACCTTGAGACGGTTGACCGACTTCACCCCGACGTCAGGCCAGGGGGACGCTACTGGAGATCGATTTCGTTTCTTGGTGCGGTTAAGCGACTAGACGCCACAATGCTGACAAAGACTGGGATCATTCTGGGTATGGGCGAGGAGGAGCACGAGATTCGCAAGGCGATGGGCGACCTCCGTGAGGCGGCGGTGGACATACTCACGCTGGGTCAGTATCTGAGGCCCTCAGCTATGCACATCCCGGTCGCCCGTTGGGTAACACCGGATGAGTTCGCGATGTGGAAAGAGGTAGGGGAGCAGGAGTACGGATTTAGACATGTCGAGTCGGGGCCTCTTGTTAGATCGAGCTATCACGCCAAGGAGCAGGCTCGCGAAGTCGAAGCGGGCGGACCGGGAGCTATACAGAATGTTATGGAGGTCGATCTGCCGGCTCCCGCGGAGGTCGTTTTGGACCTTGTTCAGCTGGAGCTCGGCAGACCTAGCCGAACGATGAGTGGGGGCTGAGATGGCTAAGAAGAAAAAGAAAAAGAACGCTCTCGTCGAGCATGATATCAGTGAGGATCTCGCTCTCGATCTGATGCGCGAGATGCTGCTATATCGGCGGTTCGAAGAGAAGGCCGGAGAAGCCTACGCGATAGGTAAAATCGGGGGCTTCTGTCACCTTCATATTGGCCAGGAAGCGGCAGCGGCAGGCAGCATCAAACCCCTGCGCCGAGAGGATTATGTCACGAGTGCCTATCGCGAGCATACGCAGGCGATTGCCAAGGGAGTCGACCCGAATGCGGTGATGGCAGAACTCTACGGCCGCAGGGATGGTTCCTCCGGGGGAAAAGGTGGCTCGATGCACATCTTTGACGCCGAATGTCGTTTCATGGGAGGCCACGGTATCGTTGGCGGACAAGTCCCATTGGCTACCGGCATAGCCTGGAAGATCAGGTACAGGGCCGAAGATTCGATCTCTCTGGTCTTCATGGGTGACGCAGCTGTTAACCAAGGCGGCTTCCACGAAGGGCTGAATATGGCCGCGGTCTGGCAGCTTCCTTG
>MDTA01032324.1_pt1 | contig 14399 bp, 15 predicted proteins | sample 811151 | NCBI WGS metagenome assembly MDTA01 (sample SAMN05326648, study PRJNA326480) | marine metagenome | isolation source: seawater | place: Indian Ocean: South | collected 2010 | reverse complement strand
TAGTAATTACATTTCTTAATGTACCATTACCAACTGCTACCATATCTGATGGAACTGTGTACACCATTCTTACACTATCACCTTCTGTTAAAATATGGTCTTTATTAGGCCACCATATTCGTGCACCCTCACCTTCACAAGAAACAGCAATCCAATCGCGTCCTTCTTTATCTTTTGACCATGTAAATCCACCAGCCCAAGGTGGGTTATCTGCACTCTGAGGAACTCCATTATAAAAAACAGTAAACTCAAAAAAATTTCCTTTTTCTATAATAGAATTAAAATCAATTAATACTGCATCAAATTCTCTTGAAAAAGATAGCTCCTGATTTTCATAAGTAATTTTGTCTATGTTCAAATTTTCTGCTAAGTCAATCTGAAGTTGATTTAAATCTCTTATGCTTTCAGCCTTAATAGTTACAAAACCTGCTAATGATTGGTGATCTATGTCAAAATCAATATTAATATCATAAAATGATACCCTGTAAGATGATCTATTTTCATTTAAATTGCCTATTAAGTAGTTATTTGGAGTTAATTCAGGAAGATTATATTGACTTCCGTGAGGTCTAATATCACTTTCTTGCGAACTAAGCAGCTGATTATTTGCTAAAAATAAAATGCCTAAAAAAATAATAACCATAAAGGTATAGCTTTTAAATATTTTTTTCATAATAAGTCCTTGTTTTAAAAATGTTATTAGCAAAAATGATATAATATAGAATGATGCAAAAAAGAAACCACAGGACAATAGCAAACGCCTCTTTAATCATAAATAGAATGTAAACTATAGCCAGATAAACAATCCATTTAACCCAAGAAGGTTGTGCCCATAATTTCAATAATGAATTCATTTGAAACCTTTTAAATAATTATAATACTCCATTGAATCATTATAAATAGAATCATATTTATTCTCAATGCTAATATCCTTTTTTTGATATTTTTTAAATCCTGTAGTTTCTATTACATTACTATACCAATGTTGCCACCAAATACCGTCATTAGGATGACTCCCTTTTTCCCATTCAAGCATAGATTCATCAAATTTAATATTGATGCTTTCGCACCAATCAAATAGTACCTTTTTAGGATTTTTAAGTAAATCTGCTGAATCAATAATCTTAAAACTTTGATTTGATTCTTTTAAAAACTTTACAATTTCAAACTGCTGTGGATAGCCCAATTCTGAAATACTATTTAACTTATTTTTAGCTGTATAAGAACTTATAACCTCTTTGGGGTGTCTTAGCAAAATGCAATTTTCACATTTTTTTATCCAATCTATTTTATTTAGGTCAATTAAATGATGTGCCATATGCTTTTGATACCAAATAATTTTTTGATTAGGAACCTTACTTAATAGTTGATTAACAATTTTATCATAATCTGAAAAGTAATGATTGATTATCTTTTCATGCATTGGGTGATTGATTTGAGTCTCTTTTAAGTAGTAAGCATAAAATGGCTCATCAGTTACATATGTATCTTTTCTGGATGACCATGATCTCATGAGTGCAGTGGATATATTTCTAGGACCAGACCAACAAGCTACTATCATTCTTAATTAATGTTTTCTTGAATATGTTTGTTATACAAAAGTCTTATTTGATTTACTAATGAATCAGAACTTGTTGATTTCAAATCTCTACTTTCTATTTTTGATACTGGAATGATGCCAGCAAAAGTTCCAGTGACAAAAGCCTCATCACAATCCATTATATCCTCAAAAATAAAATCCTGCTCCGAAATAGCGATATTATTCAATTTACAAATCTTAATTGCCTTTCCTCTAGTAATACCGTTAAGGCAATATTGCCCTTTGGAAGTCAAAACTTTATTTTCTTTAATAAAAAAAAGATTGGTAGAATTACATGTGCTTATATTGCCATCAGGGTCATTCATAATTCCTTCATCATAACCTAATTTATTAGCTTCTATACTTGCTAATATACAATTAAGTTTACTCAAAGTATTATAATGAGTGCTTAAAATCTTATCTGATGGCCTAATGATTGGAACTCGACCAATTGTAATTCCATCATTATAAATTTTCGGATCGGTTTTTTTATATTCAGGAATAATTACAAAATTAATTGGACCTTTATTTGCATTAGGGTTTTGATATGGGGTTATTTTGTCACCTCTAGAAATAATTAACCTTATATGAACATGGTCTGTCATAGAATTTTTTGATAAGACTTTATTAATCTCATTTATTATTTCTTTTTTTGAAAAAGGAATATTTAAAGAAATACCTGAGGCACTTTCAAATAATCTGTCTAAATGTTCATCAATAAACATAAGTTTAGATTGATGAAATCTAATACCTTCCCATACACCGTCGCCTAATAAAAAACCACTGTCAAATACTGAGATTTTAGCTTCGCTTCTTATAAATAGCTCACCATTAATATTAATAAAAATATTTTCGTTCTTTGGGTCGTATATAAATGAATGACTGCTCATGTGTGGGCCCACAGGGACTTGAACCCCGAACCTGCGGATTATGAGTCCGTTGCTCTAACCAATTGAGCTATGGGCCCTTTTGAAAATTTATTCTTAAATGTGCAATTTTACTCATAAAAATATTAAAAAATAGTTTTAACTTATGTAATGTATAAAATAGGTATAATTGGAAATGGTTTTGTAGGTAATGCAGTTGCAAAGGGTTTTTCACAACAATTTAACTACAATGCTCAAATTAAGATTTATGATATAAATCCTAAAAAATCTGTAAATAATCTTGAAGATACAGTGAATGATTCAGATTTTATTTTTCTTTCAGTTCCAACACCAGTAAATGCTTTAGGTGAAATTGATTTATCTATTGTTAATAAAGCGCTAGAGGATATAAGCATGGTATCTACAAAAGAAAATATAATTTTATTGAGATCCACAGTGGTGCCTGGTACTTCTGAAAATTTTCAAAAGAAGTATGCTAATCTTAATATAGTGTTTAATCCTGAGTTCTTGACTGAAAGAAATGCGATTAAAGATTTTGTTAATCAAGATCGTATTATTTTGGGAGGTAAAAATCGTCACGTGTCGGAAGTAGAAAAATTATATAAAGACAGATTTGGCACAGATTTACCTTTTATTAAAACTGATTTCAAGACCGCAGAATTTATCAAGTATATCAACAACGCTTTTTTAGCTACAAAAGTTTCCTTCATGAATGAAATGAAAATATTTGCTGATAAACTTAATATTGATTGGAAAGTAGCAGTTGATGGCTTTAAACTTGATAGTAGAGTAGGAAATTCTCATAATGATGTTCCAGGCCATGATGGTAAATTAGGGTTTGGTGGTAGTTGCTTGCCCAAAGATATACAGGCATTAATAAGCTTTGCTGAAATTAATGATATTGATATGAATATTCTTAAAGCTGTTTGGAAAGTAAATTTGCAGGTAAGATCAGAAAAAGATTGGGAGCAATTAAAAGGAAGAGCTATAAATGAATAAAATTTTCAATAACGGTGAAATAAATATTTCAAATTTGTTTGCAAAACTAAATGCAAATAAATCTGAATTTTTAAAGCTTTTCTCTATTGGACTAATTTTTATACTAGTAATTTATATTTTTTCAGATAGGCTTTATACTTCCTCTTCATCAATATCTCCAAAAGGAAATTCATCTAACGAAAATACAGTATCTTCTGTAATTGCTGGATCATTAGGAATTGGTGAAAATATTCAAATAGATCCAACGGTAATTTTTTATTCCGAAGCTTTGAAAAAATCAATTATCTACAAAAAAAGAGATACTGAAAAATTAAAAAATATTAATCTTATCGAATTTTGGGATCTAGAAAGACCAAAGCTTTACAATCCAATAGATTTATTTAATTTTTTTTTAGGAAGTTTAGGTGATGAGAATACCGCAGTAAAAAATCGCTTGCTTGAGTTTAAGGCATTAAAAATGTTAGATAAAAGATTAACATTAACGGAAGATTTCTATACAAATGAGATAGTCATTACATCAACTATGGAAGAAAGACTTTTGGCTCAACAAATAAATAAGGAAATAATTGATTACATTAATCAGTTTATTACTAATTCAAAAAATCAAAATGCATCATCTGAAATTTATTTTCTTAATAAAAGAATTAAAGAGGTTGATGTGGATTTAATTAGATCAGAAAATGAATTACAAGTTTTTAAAGAAGAAAATACTGACTTTATAAACTCTCCTAGATTATTCAAAGAATACAGCAGGCTATTAAGAAATGTTGAATTAAACTCCACAATTCTAATACAATTAAAATCTCAAGTTGAACTAAAAAAAATAACCGAATTAAGTGAAGTGCCCAATTTTGTAATTGTTGATGAGTCAACTTTCCCAACAAAAAAAGTATGGCCGAGGTTGTCTAGACTTCTAATAGGTTTAGTTCTTATAAGTTTTGTAATAACTTTTTTACAGATTTTAGTAAACGATTTTCAATCCAAAATTAGAAATAAGACTTAAAGTACCATTTGATAAATTTTTCATTTTTTTTCATTCCCTCATTAAAATCAATTTGACTTGAATAATTAAAATCTGCCATAGCCTTTTTGCTTGAAACAAGAGATGTGCTTTTATAATCTGTTATTTCTTTTGCGTTTGGAAGGTAAATTAATTCTCCTAATTTTGATGATAGATTTTTTTGGTAAATCTTTAACTTAGACTTAATCCCGTTTGGGAGTCTTTTGAGGTATTGAATGATTTTTTTTGTAAAAAAATTATCTTGAAATAAGGCAATGTTTTTAATTCCATTAACTAAAAATTTTATGATATTTTTATTATTTCTTACAATATTAATTTCGTCATCATACACAATTGATTTAAGTTGAAGAATGCTATTATATTTTTCATAAAAATGTGACCATGATATATCTTCATCTGGTCCATTAATTAAATAAATCGGGTCTTTAGAACTTGAGTTTGAAATAGCTGCTTTGAACATATAATTGCACACATCATCAACATAAATTAGATTAATTGTTGATTTTTTAGATTCATTTGTTAAAACTAATTTTCCATTTATTAATTTATTACATGGATTTATTGTCCAAGCACCGCTAAAAGGTCCATAAATATTTGTAGGTCTAAATATTATCAAATCCAAATTCAGATTTTTTTTTAATTCTAATAACTTATTTTCAATTAATATTTTTGTGAATCCATAATAATTATTTTCATCGCATTTATCAGAAGTCTCATTAATCATCTCTTCTTTCATTGGTTCATGAACTGCAACTGAACTGAGATGAATTAATTTTGTATTATTTTCAGCACATGACAGTCCAAGATTTTCAATCATTTTCACCATATTGCCTTGATTCTCTACGAAGTCGTGAGCACAATTGAAACAAATATCAATTGATTTAATAAAGCTATCTATGGAATCCTTGGATGACATGTTACCAAAATAATCATCAAAATGATATTTAGACAAATTTGCAGATCTTGAAAAATTTCTAATGAATACTTTCGAATTAATATTCTGCTCTTTAAGTAGCTCAAATAATCTACCGCCTACAAAGCCAGTTGCGCCTATTATACCTATTTTTTTATTTTTTAGTGATTCAAGCTTCATACATTTTTTTTAAAATTATAACAATCTTCAATTAACTCTACTGTATCCTTAACACATGAGGCTTTAACCAATTTATTGTCTGGATTGGTAAATGAGTCAAGCCATATAGAAATTTGATTATAAAATGTATCATCTGGATATTCAGCAGCAGAAAATTGAAACTCTTCATTTTCTAAATTATTTTCAACCAATTCTCCGTTTGTTATATTAAATGTCAAATAAAAATTCTCAAAATAAACTTTGAGTTGGTTTAGTGTTGGTTTATTCCTTGTTAGTTCAATACTTATTGCTATATCTTCACATTGCAGTTGAATTTCGCAATTTACTTCAATACCATCTAAGGCGTCATCTTCATATTTGATTAGCTGAAGTTTTTTACCAAGAAGAAAATGAACCAAATCTATAGAATGTGAACCGGTATCCATTAAGACACCTCCTCCTGAAGATTCTTTTTTCCAAAATGCATTTGACATTGCTGGCCAGCCGTAAACACCGCCTTCTTCAATTTCAATTTTCTTAACGACACCTAACTTATGATTCTGTATAATTTCCTTTAATAAATTAAAATTCTTAACATATCTTCTAAAGTAACCTGCTCCAACGGAAATTTTATTTTCAAATTTAATTAGTTGCTTACAGTCATCAAGGGAGGTGGTAATTGGTTTTTCAATAAGAACATTAACATTATTTTCAGCTAAATTCTTAGCGATTTTAAAATGAGAGGTATGATTTGTAGCAATTAAAGCTCCATCTGCTTCATTTAAAAAATCCATGAAATTGGTTGAGAAGGGATATTTTTTTAACTTAGCATCCAATACATCTGGGTTTTTGTCACATAGAAGAATTTGCGCTGAGTTTTTCAAAAGGCTCGGAATATGGTGTTTTTGTGAAATTGCCCCACAGCCTATTATTATTATTTTTTTCATACAAACGAATAAATATAAGTAATATCAAGGTATATGAAAATTATATTTAAATCTATTTTTGTTAGATCTATATCATCGATATCAACTCTCACTTTTACCTTTTTAGGTACTAAGCTTTATGGTTTAAGTGATGTTGGTGAATTTGCATTTTTCCTCAGTTTGGTTACTTTTTTTTCAATGTTAAATGGGTTTGGAATGTCCATACCCTTTTTTTTGAAAATGAAAGAAAGTGCACCCCAACATAAAATATACTTGTACAAAGAATTATCTAGGATTCAAAATAAGCTGTCAATTCTTTTATCAATTTTAATAATACTCCCTCTGTTATATTTGGGCGTGGATAATGCTATACTAATTACTTTAAGTTCTTTCATAATACCAAAAATTTTAATCAATACTCATGTTATTAGATCTTTTGGTCATGTTAGTAAATTTGTTTTCTTTCAACTAGGTAACATACATTTTTTTTCTCTACCAGTAATGTTTTTAGCAAACTTTTACAATATAAATCATCACTTAATTGATTTATATTTTATAGGCACTTTAATTCATTTTATTTTAAGCCAGATTTATGTTTTACGTGATTTCTCAAATATTTCACTTATAAAAAAAACAAAAGCATTGCTTGATTATAAAAGAATAATCAAAGAATCATCTGAATATTTAACAATAGATTTAATAAATTATATTTTTAACTGGGTTCCTGTTTTTGGAATTATGTTTTTTTCTTCAAGCGAAACCCTTGGAATTTATTACAATATTATAAAAGTTGGTTCTGTCTTTGTGATTTTACTTTTTTTGATTGAATCAATTTCAATGGATAGCTTAAAAAGATTAGCTGAAAGAATAGACCAAAGACACCTAATAAAAGTTAAAGAATTAAAGAGGAATGTTCTCTTGATGTCAACAATCTGTTATTTAATTTTAATATTCTTTGGTGAAATTATTTTGTATAAAATAAATCCAATTTTAGGGCAATATAATTTTTCATTGTTGATATATTCTTTTAGTCAAATTTTTATACTTTCCTTTGGTCCAGTAGCGATGTTTATGAAAATTTCAGAGAACCAGCAAACAATGATTAAAATTCTTAGTATTACAAGTGCAATGAATACCATATTATGTTTCTTAATGATTCCATATTTAAACCTTATTGGAGTTTTTTTGTCAATTTTTCTTTCAAATATTTTCTGGTGTTTTAGATTTAAATCTTTTATTAAAAAAAATTATAAATTTAGCTTATGACTTTAGCTACAATTCAAGAAATGGATTATAAAATTGATATAAACCATTTATTTATTTTCATTTTAACTTTTGGGCTATTCACTTCATTCAATTTTATAACAATTGGTAGCTTTGTTTTATCTTTAAAAAAAATAATTGTTTTCTTATCTATAATTTTTATGTTATTTAAAGTCAAAAATTTTTCTATAGATAGCACAATTATCATTTACTCCATATTTTTTATTATCATATTAAACTTAAAGAATCTTATTAATTTTAATTTTGATATAAGTGCCATTATTTCGATCTTTCCAAATATTTTCTTTGTAACGCTTTTGATAAAGTATTTAAACGAAAACTCATTGAATAATTTTTTTCTTAAAACTTGGATTTTCTACGGGCTTGTAATGTCTTTTTTAGCAATTCTTCAAACTCTTGGACTAGCTCCGCAAGTGCAAGACCAGGTTCTAGGTCTTTATTCCGAAAACTATTATTCTGTGGATAAACTCAACTCAAGTTCACTTAATCGAGCAACAGGACTGTTTATTGATCCAAATTTCTTTGTGGTATATCTTCTTATAGCAAGTGTTTTAAATAGATATATAATAAAAAATAAATACTATGAATTATTAATTTTTTTAGGAATACTAGCTACTTTCTCAAGAATGGGGTTGATAATTTATTTTTTTACATATTTATTTTCCAATAATATGCTTCAAACAATAAAATATACATTCTTGCTAACTATTTCATTCATATTAATGATTTTTATTTTACCAGAATCATTTACTTTTTTTGCTACTGATAGATTTCTTGAAATATTTAATCTTCAATCATATTTGACTTATAATTTATTCGATTCAATTGATACAAATTCAACTATAGCTAGATTTCTAACATTGATTGCAGCAAAAGATATATTTTTACAAAATATTTGGTTTGGAATAGGTATAGGTAATATCAGAGACATCTACGAGATATATCTTGGTTTTTCTACTGTAACACACAATACATTTATCGAATTTTTTATAATCTCAGGTATTTTTGGATTAATCTTAAATTTTTACTTAATTAAATATTTATTGCAAGCCATGCTATCGGATTCAATTATAAAAAAACAAATATCAGTAATTTTCTTAATTTCATTTTCATTGCTTTCAACCATAACAAATCTTATGTTGTTTTTCCCTATATTGTTTATAAAAATAGTTGATGAGGCTAATATATCAAAAAATCTAAATCACTAGTTATTGTCACCGGTTTGCCTCGAACAGCAACTACGGCTGTAGGAAAAATTATTTCATTTTCCCCAAATTATTCTTTATTACATGAACCTTTCAATATCGACTCGGGAATTAATTCTATAAAACATAGATTTATTGTTCCTGGGAAAACTATAAGCATAGAAGAGTTTAATTTATTGATAGAGAATATTAAAAAATTAAGACTGAATCTTAAAAAAGGTATATTTGATGATGATTATGCATTTAAAAAGCTAGTAAAATTTTTTATAGGTGGAAGAACTTATCATTCATATTTAAAATCAAAAATACAAAAAACAGAAACTATCATTGTAAAAGACCCTTTTTTGTGTTTTTCCATTAGTCAGCTTTCAAAAGATTATAAAGTAATAATTACTGAAAGACCTTTGAAGAATATTGCAGCTAGCTACAAGAGAATGGGATGGAGTTATATGTCTTTGGACTCTAACAGATTAGCTCGCGAGTTGAATTATAATATAAAAGAAATACAAGCAATCATCAAAAAATCTAAAAATATTTCAAAAGAAGTCGAAGCAGCTATTTTGATTTTTAGTTTAATGGAATATTATAAGAGGAAAATTGACTTAAATCCTAATTTGTATTTTCTGAATCAGGATGAATTATCAACTAAACCGATAAGTAGTGCTAGTAGGCTTTTTAATTTCCTCGAACTACCTTTCGATAATAATATCATTGAAAAGATTAATGTTTTAAATAATAGTAAATCAACAAAAAATATTCCTTCACTGAAAAAAGCACATGATAAAAATTATAATAAAAAATTTGCTAATAAGTATTTTTCCAAAATATTAAATAAAGATGAAATCAAACTAATAGAGGCTATTCACTTTGAATGATTCAGGACCATTTTTTTCTTTAATACTTTGTACTTTAAATAGGAACGATTTTGTGAAAAATTTTTATCAAACTATATCAAAAAGTACTTTTCAGGATTACGAAATTATTTTGGTCGATCAAAACAAATCTAATAAACTATTAAAGTTTGTTAAACAATTCCCAGATATTCAAACAGTATATATTAAATCTGAAAAAGGATTATCTGTAGGAAGAAATAAAGGCTTGAGCAAAGTCAGTGGACAAGTTGTTTGCTTCCCAGATGATGATTGTGAGTATCCTAGGGATATTCTTTCAAAAATATTTAATAAGTTTCAAAGTAGTAATATTGATTTATTTTCTGTTCAATCAAGAGGCAAAGATGGTAAAATTTCTAATGGTAATTTTGATAAGGAATCAGGTAAAATAACTAAATATAATTTATGGTCTAGAGTAATATCTTATACAATCTTTGTAAGAACAAAAAAAATTGGAAACTTAAAATTTGATGAAAATCTAGGTGTTGGTACAAAGACGATTTTTAAGTCAGGTGAAGAATCAGATTTTGTAATTCAGATTCTGAATAAAAAAAATATTAATACATATTATGATCATACATTGTTCATTTATCATCCACATTTAAAGACAAGCTTTGAAGATAATATGAAAAGAATTGAAAATTATGCTCCTGGAAAAGCATATGTACTTAAAAAACATAAATATCCAATTTTCTATCAACTTATTTTTGCAATATTTCCAATATTAAAAGGAATTATTAAACTTATTTTATTTGATAAAAAATCTAATTTACAATTTCTAATTGCCAAGAAAAGAATTGAAGGATTAATTAAATACCATAAATGAAAAAAACTATTCTAATCGATTATAGATGGAGCAAAAAAACAGGAATTGGTAGGCATGTTGATAACGCATTACCAGTCTTGATAAAATCTTTCAAAAAAATCTATTTGTTGACCAATCAAGATATCGATGATTTGTATTTAAAAAATCTCAAAAATGTCGAGTTAATTAAAATTAATTCAAAAGTATATTCTTTATTAGAACAATTTGAGATTTATTTTAAAAGACCAAGGGATTACGATGTATGTTGGTTTCCAAACTACAACGCACCTATTTTTTTAAAAAATAAAATTATTCACATTCATGATCTAGCACATGTCGAAAATTTTAAAAGAAATTTTTTGAAATCTCTCTATTCTTATTTTCTAATTTTAATTAACATAATTTTTTCTAAAAAAATTTTGACAGTATCAGAATTCTCCAAAAAAAAAATATTAGGTTTTTACCCATATTTATTTATTAAAAATAAAGTTAAAGTTATATATCCCGGTGTTTTTAACAATCCAGTTACAAGCCTTAGCAATAAAAGAGAGAAAATTATTTTATCTGTTGGAACTATTAAGAAAAGAAAAAATTTTATCACATTGGTTAAAGCATTTTCTAAGCTAGCCAATGATACATTTTTTCGTGACCATAAGTTAATGATAGTGGGTCAAAAGTCTCAATTAGGTGATTTAGACTATGAGGTATTGAAATATGAATCTGAAAAAATAATCTTTTGTGGATCTTTAAGCGACAATGAATTAAAAAATATTTTTGCAAAATCAGAGCTATTTGTTTTTCCTTCACTTTACGAAGGTTTTGGTATACCACCAATAGAAGCAATGCAAAATGGCATTCCTGTAATTTGTTCAGATATTCCTGTATTAAAGGAGGTATGCAAAAATGCAGTTGCTTATTTCAGTCCTCTTGAAGAGAATGAATTATATAAAAAGATGAAATTTATTTTAAAGGATGAAAAAATTAAAAAAGCAATGATTGAAAATGGCTTATCTTATTATAAAAGATATAGCTGGAAAAATTATAATAAGGATCTATTAAATGAGCTTAAAAGTTAAACCAAAAGTAGCTTTAATTCATTATTGGTTGAATAATTGGAGAGGTGGAGAATTAGTACTCAAAGATGTAGCTGATCTTTTAGGTAAGAATTATGAAGTCCATATATATACACACGTATTAGACCATTCATTAATCCAACGCTTTGACAAGAGAGTAGTTTTTCATACAACATTTATAGACAAACTTCCTTTTTCAAACAAGCTTTATCAGGCATATATACTATTAATGCCTATTGCATTAAAATTATTAAAGCTTGACGATTATGAATCTATAATTTCGTTTGAGTCAGGCCCCTCTAAAGGGATAAGAAGAAAATATAATCATAAACATATTTGCTATGTACACTCTCCTATGAGATATATTTGGGATATGCATGAAGAGTATTTAGAGTCTAGCACAATTTTTGAAAAAATCTTTTTAAAATTTATTACTCCGTTCTTAAGAATTTGGGACAAGAAAACTTCACACTACCCAAAGAAAATCTTATGCAATTCTAAATTTGTAAAAAAAAGAATTAAAAAATATTGGGGGAGAGATGCCATAGTTGTCTATCCTGGAATTACTCCGATGACAGTTGGCAAACAAATAAATGAGAATTTTTATCTCTACATTGGAGAATTAAACCATTATAAAAAAGCAGATATTGTTTTTGATGCGTTTAAAAAAAATGGGCGAAAATTGAAAATAATTGGTAAAGGTCCCTTTTTAGAAAATTTTAAGAAAGACAGTCAATCTAATATTGAATTATTAGGTAGAGTAAGCGATCAAGAAAAATTTAAAATATTATCCGAATGCGCAGCGCTAATTTTCCCCAGCAAAGAAGATTTTGGATTAGTTCCAATTGAAGCGATGATGCATGGCAAGCCTGTGATTGCGTATCAGGAGGGAGGAGCTACTGAAACTGTTATTAATGAATTATCAGGACTATTTTTTAATGAACAAAATAGTAAATCACTAAACGATTGCATTTTGAAATTCGAAAAAATGGATTTCAACTCAAAAGATATAATTAAATATGCGCAAAAGTTTTCAAATGATAGTTTTAAGATGTCCTTTTCAGAACACTTAAATAAATTATAATAAATATTTTTTAATAATTTATCCTTACATTTGCTTTATGTTCGATAGATGTTTTGCATTGTTAGCTATAATTATTGTTTTACCAATTCTTCTATTGGTTTCTTTACTCATTGTCTTTACAGATGGATTTCCAGTCTTTTTTAAACATGAAAGAGTTGGTAAGAATGGTAGAAAGTTTAAAGTACTAAAGTTCAGAAGTATGGTTAAAAATGCAGAATTAGTTCTTAAAAATAATAGCGATTTATATAAAAAATATAAAGAAAATGATTTTAAGCTTGAAGCCAGTGAAGACCCAAGAATTTTGCCGTTTGGAATTCTTATAAGAAAATTAAGTATTGACGAATTACCACAATTTTTTAATGTTTTGAAAGGAGAAATGTCAGTTGTAGGCCCAAGACCTGTTGTGCCAGAAGAATTAAATGAGCTCTATGGAAATCATTCTGAGGTTTACACTAGCGTTAATCCAGGTGTGACTGGGTTGTGGCAAGCTAGCGGTAGATCAAATTTAAAGGGTGCTGATCGAGTTAAGCTTGATTTAGAAGGAATTAGAAGAAAATCTCTTTTGTTTGATATATACATTATTTTTAAAACAATTTATACTGTTTTTGGGCGTAAAGGAGCTCATTAACAAAGTTCTTGTTCAACAATTTTGCAAAGTACATGCCCAAAAAGTAAGTGCATCTCCTGAATTCGTGCAGTAGTTTTACTTTCAATAATTAAAAGTTCTGAACAATTAATTTTAGCTATTTTACCCCCATCATTTCCAGTGAGTCCAATACAATGAATACCCATTTCTTGAGATTTTTTAATTACATTTACTATATTAGTACTATTGCCAGAAGTAGATAGTGCAATTAGCACATCGCCCTTTTTACCAATTGAGGAAAGTTGACGTTCAAATACGTATTCAAAACCATAATCATTAGCAATCGAGGTAAGATTAGAAGTATTTGATGATAAAGATATTGCAGGAAGAGATTTTCTATTTTTTTCAAACCTCCCAACTAATTCAGCAGCTAAATGATTTGAATCTGCAGCACTCCCTCCATTTCCGCAAAAAATGATTTTATTGTTATTTTTGAGTGCATTAATAGTTAAGTCGCAAATATTTTGAATTTTATCTGCATGATTAAACATACTTTTTGAAATTGAGATATGCTCTTCCAGAATGCTATTAATATCTATATTCATCTTTTTTATAGGGTCCATTAATTTTAACACCAATATAATTTGCTTGTTCGCTAGTTAATTTAGTTAAATCTGCATCCAGATGTTTCAAATGAATCCTTGCAACTTCCTCATCTAATTTTCTTGGTAAATCATAAATGCCAGTTGCAGGTTTATTTATAGCTAAAAATACTTGTGCTAGCACTTGATTTGAAAACGAAGTTGACATAACAAAGCTTGCATGTCCTGTTGCACATCCTAAGTTAACTAATCTTCCTTCCGCTAATAAGAATATTTGCTTACCATTTTTAAAAGTATATCTATCAAGCTGTGGTTTTATTTGATCTTTTTTGGCATTTGATTTATTTAATGCATCTACTTGAATTTCATTATCAAAATGTCCAATG
>MDTA01219614.1_pt1 | contig 14400 bp, 14 predicted proteins | sample 811151 | NCBI WGS metagenome assembly MDTA01 (sample SAMN05326648, study PRJNA326480) | marine metagenome | isolation source: seawater | place: Indian Ocean: South | collected 2010 | reverse complement strand
TAATTGTAGAACCTGAAATAAATGGTCATCACATAGTGATGTATGTTAGATTTTTAATTAGAGGATTAAAAAAAAACAACATTAATTTTTCCATATTAACTTCAAAAAAAATTAAACAACATCCTGTATTTAAGATTTTAAAAAAAGAGAAAAGTAATATAAATTTCTTTTTTTTAGAAGATTTAAATTATCCAAGAAAAAAAAATTTTATATCACTATTCGTATTTCAAATTTCAAATTATTTAAAAATAAAAAAAGGTTATGATCAAACAATAAAAAAAAAAAATTTGATCATATTTTTTTAACAACAATTGACCATATTGATAAGGTAATACCTTTTTTTGGCTCTCCATTTGGAAAAAAAAATTTTTCTTCAATTATTTTGAATCCTAAAAATCACCTTTACGAGTATAAACTAGCAAATTACAATATAAAAAAATTTATTTATGATTTTACTATTAAAAAGATATTAAAATTAAATACTTTAAAATTCTTGTATTCAAATGATCCTTTATTTACTAAATATGTTAAAAAAAAATATTTAAAATTTAAGCACAAGATTTTCTATTTTAGCGAACCTGTAGAAATTCATTCTTCAACAAATAAAACAATAATTAAAAAAAAATTAAAATTTAAAAGTTCAGATTTTATTATACTTGTTTATGGAGCTATAAAGAACTCAAAGTCAGTTACAGATTTGGTTGCAATTTTAAACAATAAAACTTTAAGAAAAAATATCAAAGTCCTCTTATGTGGACAACAAACGATCGAAATTAAGAACTTATTAAAAAATAAAGTCTGTTTAAATTTAAAAAAACAAAAAAAAATTATTGTTATAAATAAATTTTTAAATTTGAAAGAGGAAAGCGAAGTATTTAGTGCTTCAGATTTGATATGGATAGTTTATAAAAACAGTTCTATGGGATCTAGCGGTATATTGTTTTTAGCCAAAAAGGCAAAAACTCCAATAATCACAACTAAATTTGGATTACCTTATTGGTTTAATAGAAAATATAATCTTGGACCTTCTATAGATTTAAAAAAAAGGAAAAATACAATTAAAATTTTAAATAACTTATCATCTAAAAAAAAGTTCTATAATAGTTATAAAAAAAATATATCAAAACTAGGGAAAAAGAATTATGTAAAAGAATTTTACTTAATGATTTTGAAAAATTTAGAATTAGATAAATAAAAGAATAAGACTAACTGAATTACTAGCCATTGTAAAATGTAAGCAAGTCTAACAATTCTATGCCCATGATACGGGTGATCAATTAAAGCATTTCTTTGATTATGTATATATCCTAGAGGAAACGGAATATCATTTATTCTATATTTATACGCATGAATGTAATTTCTATGTTTAGCATATTCAAAATATTGTCCATCTGGAATAACTACATTTTGTTTTAAATATTTGTGATATTTGTCATATATATTCTTATAATTTTTATCATCCCCAATAATATATGAGGTCATTTTATTTCTATATTCTTTTAAAAATTCAGGTCCAAAGAATAGATCATCACGAAAATTTGTATTTACATGATTTTTTTCTACAAAAATAGTTGAAAAGGCTATAGGAGGCCATGCTGGAGTAAACGGACGTGCTCCCAATATACCGATAATAATTATTAATAATAAAATTTTGAAGTTAAATTTTGGAATTTTAAAAAGTTTGTCTAAAAAAATTCCTGAAATTGTTAAATAAGGCAATAAAAACCATAAAAGATGTTTGTCTACATCACCCCTCCCCCCAACTGTAGAAAAAAAAATTGAAGATAAAAAAATTACTGAAATGTATAAATTTGTTAATTTTAAAGTTTTAAAAGATTTAATTGTGACTAAAAATTTTTTTAAATTCAACAATAAAAATGTGATAATAATAAAAAAAAATATACCTAAAGCATAATAATATTTATATAAAAACTCAAAAATATTAGCTTGAAAATGGATACTTGAGATAACTTCAATTAACATATTATAATCTCCTGTTCCTTCTAAACCAAAAATTTTTAAAAGAAATAAAGTTAGTCCACTTGCTGACACATAAAAAGAAAAATAACGAATTTGTTTTTTATAGTTAGAGTCTTGCGTGATTTTTTTTTTAAAAATTATAAAAGAAATTAATGGAAAAAAATATATACAAAATACTACTATACCCCTCTCTAAGGTTGCTATGATTGACAAAATTAAACATAAAAAAAATAAAGAGTTATTTTTTTTTTCAATTTGTAGAAATGTAAATAGTATAATTAGTGAAAATAAAAGTATATCAAAGGCATAATTATTACCCGGATAGTAAATACTATATCTGAATGGCATAATAAAGCTTATGAAAAAAAATATAATTGTAAAAAACTTTGAGATTTTTGAAACTTTAAAAAAATTTAAACTAAATAAAATAATTATACTGATAATAAATGTAGAAATTAAATTTATAATAAATGATGAAAATATTATATTAGTTTGAAATAATTTTACAAAATTTGCAATTATAAATTGAAATAATATTCTTTCATTAAATGGATACATTGTAGAAACAAATTTTCCCTCCAAGAAACTATTCGCAATCTCTCTATAATAAAAAGAGTCCCATGGGGAAAACTGTCTCTCAAGAAGCATTCCTTTATCAAGAGGATAAAAATATATTAAGGAGAATAAAAATATTGGTATGACTAAAAAATAATCTATATAATTAACTTTTTTCATTTTTAAATCAGTTTTTATTTATTTTATTTTTAATTGATAATGGATGTAAATCACGTGATGAATTCTTTGGTCTAGGAATTGGTAGTTCAAATTTTTCTATTGTTTTATTTTTAAAAATTCTATCTTCAATATTTTTTGGAAGACCAACAAAATCTTTAAAATTCATATCTAACATTTTTTGTCTTCTTATTTTTATGCCAAAATCTTCATTCCATACTTTTTGATTCCATTTTGGTATTAATATTTTTAAGATAGGTCTGAGCAATATCCTCCAACCATTTAAATAAAATTTATAATTCATTTTAATCTTACATTTTCTATCTGAAATTTCATTTATAGTAATAACTGTTTTTGACAAAACACCCATTTGTATTGCGTAGACTACTAAATCATCTTCATTATCCTGAACCATAAAAATTGGTGTACTAAAAGTTATTAAAGGTATGAGAGGTATTTTTATTTCATCTAATCTAAACATGAAATTTTTTTTATCATATAAAATATTAGATTTTCTATAGCCATCGTGAACTACGTCTAAGTGCTCATGGTCCCAATAATTCCAAAGCGCAACTTCTTTAGAGCAATTTATTTCTTTCTGAACCTCTATTTCTAAAATATTTTTATCATTCATATAAAATATAAATCTCGTTTTTTTCTTTTGTGTATGAATAATTATTTAATTCATTTGGATTAATTTCAAAATTATATAAATTTAATTTTCCTTTGATAGGTTGTGTCAAACATTTTCCAGTATCTTTGCAAAATTTCCATCCATGCCATTTACACTTTAAAATATCTTCTTTAAAATCGTAAAAAATTTCTCCACCAAAGTGAGGACATATAGAAGAATAAATATTAATCTTATTATTCTTGTCAAAGAAAATAATTAATTCATCTTTTAATTCTTCAAAAAATTTTATAATAAATTTTTTTTTTCTTAATTCAATCTCATTACATATAAATAATTTTTTTTCCATTTTAAATAAAGTATAAATTTTTTCATTACTATAATTGAATTATATTAATTAAATACTATTCTTTTTAAATAAATTATTTTTTTTATTAAAAATAAAGGAATTAGAAAAATAAAAATTTTGATTAATTTATATTGATAAATTTGACTAAGTTGATTTGAATTTTTATTAAGAATTTTTAAAATCTTGTCTTTTTTGGAAATAATTTCTAGGTTTTGAAAAATCCAAGGTCTTATATTTTTTTTAAAAATTAACTCTTTATATTTTAATAGATTATCATTTTTTTTGATTAATTTATTTATGTAAAAGTTATATCCGTTAATTTCTTTGTATAATCTATCTAAATTTTTTTTCTCATCGGACTTGTTTATGGAAAAGTAATCTATTTTGGTAATATTATTTCTTAGAATTAAAAACCAGTTATTATTTTTAATTATACTATTTATAGCAAAATATAACTGAATATATCCAAAGTTTTTTTTAATACTGTTTTTAGTATTGTATATATTTTTTTTAATAATATTTAATGAAATTGTGCCAAGTAAATTTCCATGTTTATATAAATCAAACTGAATGGCATTTTTTTTTATTTTTTTTTTATAACTATTTTTTTTATCCAAAAACGTAATACCATCAGGATAATTCAAATTGTAAATTAATTTCTCTAAATATTCTATGCTATGCTTATATATTTGATCATCACTTCCAATTGTCCAAAAGTATTTTGTTTTTACATTTTTAACACATTTTAGATAATTATAATCAAAACCAAAATTTTTTTTTAATTTAATATATGTTAAATTTTTTAATCTTTTATTAAAATTTTTAACAATTTTATATGTATCATCTTCAGAACCATTATCTGAAATAACTATTGGATTAGATGGATTATATTTTGAGATTTGATTTAATAATCTTTTCAGAGATTTGCATTGATTATAAGTAGGAATACATATAGTTATAAGTTTCATTAGAAATGTTATAAATAAATCTTTTAATAAAAAAAAGAATAAAGAAAACTAGTTTATGAAAGTTGTAATATTAGCAGGTGGATTGGGAACCAGAATTAGTGAGGAAAGCTTGCTAAGACCAAAGCCATTAATTGAAATTGGCTCAAAACCTATAATTTGGCATATTATGAAGCATTATTCTAAATTTGGTTTAAACGACTTTATCATTTGTTGTGGTTACAAAGGTTATATGATCAAAGAATATTTTTATAATTATTCTCTTCACACATCTGATGCAACAATTGATATAAAAAAAAATAAATTAAAGTTTCATAACAATAAAGTTGAGCCATGGAAAATTACTTTAATAGACACTGGAATTAAAACACTAACAGGTGGCAGAATAAAACGTGTTAAAAATTTTTTGAGTGAGAATTTTTGTTTAACCTATGGTGATGGTTTATCAAATGTTGATATAAAGAAAACAATAAATTTCCACAAAAAACATAAAAAATATGTCACTGTGACTGCTGTACAGCCAAAAGGTAGATTTGGAGTAATGAGTTTTAATAAAGACAACGTTACAAAATTTTCAGAAAAGTTAAAAGGAGATCAAGGATGGGTAAATGGAGGTTTTTTTGTTTTGAATAAAAAAATTTTGAACTTTATAAAGGATGACAACACAATTTGGGAACAAAATTCATTGCCTAAATTAGCTTTAGAGGGTCAAGTGCAATCATATAAGCATAGTGGTTTTTGGCATCCAATGGATACTTTAAGAGATAAGGAATATTTAGAGGAATTATGGAATAAAAAAGATTGTCCATGGAAATCCTGGGATGAATAATTTTGCTATACGTAAAAATTTTTGGAAAAATAAAAAAGTTTTTATTACTGGTCATAATGGATTTAAAGGAACTTGGTTAACCTTTACTTTAAAAATTTTAGGTGCAAAAGTATATGGTTATTCTTTAAAACCACCAACAGATCCGAATTTATTTAATTTATTAAGATTAAAAAATAAAATTACAAAATCATTTTTTGGGGATGTTAGAAATAAGAGAAGGTTGAAAGAAGTTTTTAATAAAGTTAAACCTGATATTGTTTTTCATTTAGCCGCTCAACCATTAGTTTTAGACTCTTATAAGAGACCATTTGAGACTTTTGAAATAAATTTTTTAGGAACATTAAATATTCTTGATTTGGTAAATAATTTTAAAAAAACCAAATCCACTATAATAGTTACAACAGATAAAGTGTATAAAGTTTCAGAAAATAAAAAATTTTATTCTGAAAATGATGTACTGGGTATTACAGATCCCTATGGCAGTTCGAAGGTGACGGCAGAAATTGTATCGGAATGTTATATAAAATTATTAAACAGAAATAAAAAAAAATTAAAGATTGCAACGGTAAGGGCTGGAAATGTATTAGGTGGAGGAGATTTTTCAAAAAATCGAATAATACCAGATTTTATTAGAAGTTTAGAAAATAATTCAAAACTTGTAGTTAGAAACCCAAATCATATTAGACCATGGCAATTTGTGATGGAGCCACTATATGGATATATTTTATTAGCAGAAAGAATATACAAAAAAAAAATAAACATTAAAGAATATTGCTGGAATTTTGCACCAGATGAGGAAAACTGCATAGAGGTAAAAAAGTTCATCAAACTTTTTTGCAAAAATTTAAAAAAAAAACCAAAAATTGTTTTTAGCAAAACAAAAAAAAACAAAATTAAGAAAGAAACTAAAATTTTAAGATTAGAAAGTAAGAGAGCAAAAAAAACACTTAAATGGAAATCAAAATATGATGCAGTAAAAATTATTGAATTAATTAAACAGTGGTATTTCTATGGATATAAAGATAAAAAAAATCATGAGTCAGTAATAAAAAGCCAAATAATAGATTTTATCTCTAAAAGTTAATAATATAATTTAATGAGAACTTTATTAGTTTTAGGTGGATCAGGTTTTATAGGAAAATCTATACTTGAAAATTTTTGTTCAGGTAAACTTACAAAATATAAAATTACAAAATTAATTCTAGTTTCTAGAAATATTTCTAAACTAAACAAAAATAAAAATAAAAATGTAATATTTAAAAGTTTAGACCTAACAAAAGTAAATAAATTACCAGATGCAGATATAATAGTGCATGCTGCAGAAACTTCTGTTAAAAAAACTAGTTTGGATGCATTCAAAAAAAGTATTAAAATATCATCAAAAGTTACTAATAATCTAATTAAAATCTTAAAAAAAATTAATAATCAAAAAAATATAATTTATTTTAGTTCTGGCGCAGTTTATGGTTCTAATAATAAAATAAAAAAAATTAAAGAAGCTTCAAGATTATTAAAAAAAAATTCAAAAAAAAATAGCTTTAAAAATTTATATGCATTAAATAAAATACAATCTGAACAAAAAATCTTAAAAATTAAAAATAAACACAATGTTATAATTTTAAGATTATTCTCTTTTGTGAGTAAAAATATACCTGAAAATTCAAATTATATTTTAGGAAATATTAAAAAATCTATAAAGACGAACAAAACTCTGATATTAAATTCTAAAAATATATCTTCAACTTATAGAAGTTTTTTAAGTACAGATGATTTAATTAATTGTATATTTAAGTTATTAAGCAAAAATTTAAAAAATTTAAACCCGATTTTTAATGTGGGTTCAGATAGGAGCTTTTCATTATTATTTTTATTAAACAAAGTTTCAAAAAAATTCAAATTAAAATACAAATTAAATAAATCACAAATTAATAAAATAGATTATTATGTTCCAGATATAACCAAACTTCAAAGTATTATAAAATATAGAATTAATAAAAATACCTTTGATTTAATCAGGATTTATCTCTCTTCCAAAAATCCTCTCTAAAACAGCTATTGTAAAAATAAAGTAAAAGCCAGATGTATGAAACATAACACGATCTAGTGTAACTTTTAAAAGAAATTCAGAAAAGTATGGTGTTTGAAAAAAAATTGCGTAAATAAAAATTATATTTATTGCGAGTATACAAACCCAAATTTTTAACTTAATAAATGTATCTTTATAAAAAAAATATATTATTGTTAACGAAAATAAATTAATTATCCATAACTTATATTTTATAGAAGAAATTAAAATATACTTAGAGATAATTAAAATTTTACTAAAAAATATTTTAGGATGAAAATTATCTATTAATCCTTTGTGGATTATCTCAGCTTGAAAACCATAATGTCCAATTAAAAATTTTTGAAGAAAATACTGAAGAACAACGAAAAAAATACAAAATAAAGCTAATAAATTTTTATTCTTTAATTTAGAAATATATATGAAAGTAAAAAAAATAAATATAAAGTAGAATATCCCCTCATCTTTAAACCAAATTAAAACATGAAAAATTGTGATTAAAAAAAAATAATAAAAACTTTGGTTATTTGAAATAATTTTTTTGAATTTAATTTCAAAAAAACATTTTGATAAAATAATTAATAATGAAAAAATAAGATATTCTTGATATCCACCAAATAAAAATAGGTCATATGTTAAAATACTTAATAAAAATATTAGAATAATTTTAAGTAAATTATTATTTTCAAAAATACTATCAAATATTGAAAATAATGCTGTCACATAAAAAAAAACGTAAAATAATCTGCCAATATATTCATATTGTAAAAGTGAATTTTTCCAAAAGAAAGCCCATATAAATGGACCTAAGTGGGGATATTCTGAAAAACCTAAGTTTCTTAAATTACTAATATCTTCGCCTTCAAAAAAAGTTAAAGTTTTTGGAAACCAATGATTTAATCCATCCCATTCAAGCTTCAAGTCGATTGCTATTTTTAAAAAAAAACCAACACTTATTAAAATAAAAAAAATAAAAATAATTATTTTGTCTAAAGTAAATTCAAATTCATCTTTACTTATGATAAAAATAAAATTTGATATTAAAGATAAAACTATTATTAGATAAAAATAGAAATTAATTTCAATTTTTAAAAAAGAGACAAAAAGTAACCCACATAAATGTATTAATATATTTAATCCCATTTTTAAATAACTTCCTTCAACTAAAAATGAGTTTGGTAATAAAATAATTTTTTTTTTGTAAATGCAAAAAGGGAAAGAAAAAATCAGTATAAAAATAAAAAATTGAAGTAAAATATTTAAAATTTCAGTCATTATTTACTTAGGTAATAACAATTACCATTTTGATGAAAAAGTTTTAAATTTGAAATGTTTATATGATTTTTAGAAAACCAATATTTTTTTATTTTTTGATCAAAAATATTTTCTGTAATTGTTTCTGGAAAGTTAATTAATACAATTTTATTATTTTCTTTATCAGCTTTTAAATTTAATAATCCATATACACCTGGAGAAGGGTTTTTGTTTATAATTGTTAGATTATTATCGATATCATATTTACTAATTATATATTTTATGTAACCATAACCTTCTTTATCACAATAACCGTAGTTTATTATCATTCTTTCTTCAAATGGTCTTTTTATAAGTAAATATGTGTTGTAAGGAATTTTATAAAACTCTAAAAAAACAATTGTAATTAGAATTATAAGTATAAATTTTTTGTATTTAATCATTAATTATTTAACTTTGATATGATTTCTTAACATATCTTTCTCTATCATATAGCAAAAATTATAATAATTAGATAGTTTAAGATATATTTAAGTTTCAAATATTATATTAATTTTATGGTCAAATTACTTCATTAAATTTTAATGCGAACACTAATTGGAATCCCAACTTTAAATGAAAGTTTCAACGTTAAAAATATTTATAAAAAAATAAGAAAAATAGATAAAAAAAGTGATATTTTGTTCATTGATGATAATTCCAAAGATGGAACAATCTCAGAAATTAAGAAGATAAGATCATTAGATAAGAAAGTAATTTTAAAAATAAGACCAAAAAAGTTGGGTATTGGATCTGCTCATAAAGATATAATTAAATATTCTTTTAAAAAAAAATATAATTTTTTAATCACAATGGACGCAGATGGCTCTCATGATCCAATTTATATTCCCAAAATGAAACATAAAATTAAAAATCATGATGTAATCATTACAAATAGATTTCATTATAAAGACTCAATAAATTCTTGGCCTTTGTTTAGAAGAATAATTACTTATACAAGACATTATATGATAAATTATTTATTATCTATAAAACTTGATACATCTGGAGCGTTTAGATTGTATAAATTAAAAAATATTAACCTAATTGATTTAATTAAAGCTAGGCATGATGGATACTCTTTTTTTTGGGAGAGTATTTTTGTACTTACAATAAAAAAATATAAAATTTTTCAAATTCCAATTAAAATGAAAACTAGAACCTATGGTTCCTCTAAAATAAATTTTTATGAAATTTTATCAGCTATAATGTACTTATTTTACATATTTTTTAGAAAAATTTTAAATTTAAAAATTTAACGTTTTTAAAATTTTTTCAAAGATTATAATATTATGACTTTAAATAATTAAAGAAAATGAAAAAGATATCAATACTTACACCCACCTACAATGAATCTGAAAATATTAAGGAATTATGTCTAAGTATTCAGAAAGTAATGTCAAACTTAGATTATGATTATGAACATATTGTAATTGATAATGCATCAACAGACGGAACAACTATAATATTAAAAGAACTTTGTAAAAATAATAAAAAATTAAAAGTTATTTTAAATAATAAAAATTATGGACATTTAAACTCACCATTTTATGGCATCCTACAAACAACAGGTGATGCTACAATATACATAAATTCTGATTTTCAAGATCCACCTGAGCTTATACCTGAATATATAAAATTGTGGGAACAAGGAGGTAAAATTATATTAGGTCAAAAAAATACATCTGATGAAAATTTTATAATTAAGAATTTTAGAGGTATTTATTATAAAATATTATCAAAAATATCATATTCAGATTTAACGTTAAATACCACAGGATCAGGTTTATTTGATTGCTCTGTAATTAATAATTTAAAAAAAATAGATGATCCTATTCCTTATCTAAGAGGTTTAATTTCTGAAATAGAGGGAGATATAAAATTATTAAAGTTTGACCAACCAAAAAGAAAAAGTGGTAATTCAAAAAATAATTTTTTTACATTATTTGACCTTGCAATGCTTGGTATAGTTAAACATTCAAAATTTCCGTTAAGATTAATGGTTTTGACTGGTTTCATCATTAGTTTAATTGCAATACTTGTGTCGATAATTTTTTTGTTTTACAAATTATTATTTTGGAATAGTTTTAATTTAGGGATTGCACCACTAGTAATAGGTTTATTTTTTTTCTCAGGTTTTCAAATATTTTTACTTGGTTTGGTTGGTGAATATATTTCTGTGATTTTAACTCATGTACGAAAGCTACCATTGGTCATTGAAAAAGAGAGAATCAATTTCGAAGATTGAAAAAATTTAGATTTATTTCATAGAAGTAAATATTTGAGGAAATTAACAAAAATAAAAAATAAATTAAAATAAAATTACAACTAAAATTTGATACTTTAAACTTATTTACTGAAAAAAATAAGATTAAGATCAAAAATAGAGGATCTAAATATTCTTGAAAAAAAGGCCAAATAAAAACTGATAGTAAAATAAAATAAGATACGATAACCAAATTAAATTTATTTATATCTATAAAATTTTTAATAATAAATATTCCTATAATTATAAAAAAAAGTAAAAAAGATTTTTGAAGATTTATATTATCAAATAGAATCGCAGAGATTTTGAAAATAAAACCTTTTCCCAGATAAATTTCATTACTTAAGTCGTAAAAAAATATAAAATAAATTAAATACAAAACGGTAAAAAAAATATAAAATTTATTTAATTTAAAATTAAATTTAAAATTTTTTTTAAAAAGTAAAAAAGGAAAAATATAAAAACCCAAAAGCATTACTACATAACCAATATTTTCAAAATGAATTATTTTGCCAACATTTCTGCCAATGGAGTCAACAGTAGGTAATAGATTTCCCCAAATATTTATAAGATAAATCATGGGTAATGAAAAAATAAAATAAGTAAAAAAAGTAAATATTTTATTTTTAGAAGGACTCTTAAGGATACAAAAAAAACATATTAAGGGTATAATTAAATATTTTTGATCAAAATAAACTGTTAATGAACTAAAAAAAATTATTAAAAAGATATTTTTTTTATGCAAATTTTTTTTTTTTAAAAAATTATTGAAAAAAATTGCTGTTATTAATGCAGAGATAATTGCATAATTTTCCTCAAGTCCCCAATATGAACTTGTTCTAAAGTAAGGGCTTAAAAGCAATATGCATGATAAAGAAAAAATATATATTTTTTTAAGATCAATGAAATATAATTTTATAACCTTATAAAATAAGACGTAAGCAAATAGTGATAAACAAAATACATTTATCAGGTAACTTTTTATTGAAAAATTTAATGGATTTAGTGCTTGAATTATATAAATAAGTGGTGGACGAGTTCCTTGAAAATAATTCTCATTATCTAAGTGGCTATCTGTTTTGCCTGTAATTTCTATAGCATGTAAAAAAGAGTTATTTTTAAACGTCTGAAGATTTTTCCATGTATGTTGCAAGTCTCCACTATAACCTCCTGCCCCAGCAGAATTTTCGCCTATTAAAAAACCAACAAAATATGAAAATAAAATTACAAAAGATAAAAAATATAATAAATATTTGTTATTTAATAACTGCAGCATATTAACAATGTTATAAAAAAAGTTTTAATAATATTAATTTTTTTTAAAGATAATATCTTTAAACTTTATAATATATAAATAGAGTCAATTGAACATCAATAAATTGATAAGTTTAATTATAAAATATATAATCAAAATATTATGAAAGTCTCTACAGTTATTGTAATTTTTTGTTATAATAGACTTGCCCATTTAAAAAAAACTCTAAAATCTTTAAAAAAAAATCACAATTATTCAAAATATAAAATATATATTTTTTCTGATGGTCCAAAAAATGAGACTGATAAAAAAAAAATTTACAAATTAAGAAAATATATTAATTCCTTAAATCAAAACAAATTTACAATTATTGAGTATAAAAAAAACTTAGGTCTAAAAAGAAATGTTATAACTGGTATGAACAAAATATTTAAAAAATTTAAAAGTGCTATCATAATTGAAGACGATCTAATTTTAAGTCCACAATTTTTAAATTATATGTCTCAAATGTTAAAATTTTTTGAAAAAGATAAAAAAATAGGAAGTATTTCAGCATATACTCCAATAAAATCAAAAGATTTTAATTTTACAAATAATGATATTTATCTTTCAAAAAGACATTTTAGTTGGGGATGGGCTACATGGTCCCATGTTTGGAATAGTTTTACATTAAATGAAAAAAAATTAAAAAAAAGTATTAATAAAAAAAATCTAAAAAAATTTAGTAAAATAGGAAATGATTTACCAATTTTACTTGATCTTTCAATCAAGAATGAGATTAGCTCATGGTCAATTTTTTTTGATTTTAATTGTTCTTTACGAAATTTATTTTGTGTTTGTCCAAAATATTCGATTGTTGAAAACATGGGTTTTGATAATTCTGGAACTCATACGCATCAAAATTTTCTTAATAATGAAAGTAAAAAAAAATGGTCTCCAAAAAATTTTAAAAAACCTATATTTTCAGAAAAAATAGCTAATTTAGAACGTACTAGTATAGAGGGTAGTTTAATTCAAAAAATAAAAAATAAGTTCCTTATAATTAAAGATTTATTATATAAGAATAAATAAATATTTTTATAATGATTAATCAAATTGAACCATGGATTAGTAATGAGGAGGGAAATTATTTAAAAAAAGTTTTAAAAAGAAAATATTTGACTGAAAATAGAGAAACAGCATTTTTTGAAAATAACATAAAAAGAAAATTCAAAGCCAAAAATGTTTTATCAGTTTCTAACTGGACAAACGGTATTTTTCTTCTTTTAAAAGCTGCTAATATTAAAAAAGGTGATGAGGTCATAGTTCCTAACTTAACTTTTATTGCCACCATAACACCAATTATTTGGACTGGTGCAACACCCGTTTTGTGCGATGTTGATACAAACAATTCCTGTTTAGATATAAATAAAATTAAAAAACTTATTAATCGAAAAACTAAGTGCATTATACCAGTTCATTTATATGGGCATTGTTGTGATTTATCCAAATTACTAAAAATAGCTAAAGAAAAAAAAATACTTATTTTAGAAGATGCTGCTCAGTCTATTGGAGCGAAGTATAAAAATAAATATCTTGGAACAATCGGAGATATGGGTGGATTTTCATTTTATGGAAATAAAATTATAACCACAGGAGAAGGTGGTGTTGTAATATTTAAAAATTCAAAATTAAAAAAAAAAATTTACTCTTTAAAAAATCATGGTAGATCAAGAAAAGGAATTTTTAAGCATAACTCTATTGGCTATAATTTTATGTTCACAGAAATGCAAGCAGCCATAGGTAATATTCAATTAAAAAAATTAGGAAAAATATTAAAAAAAAAAAAATATATTTATAATTTTTATAAAAAAGAGCTCAGGCATATAAAAGAAATTCAATTTTTAGAAAATATTAAAGATAATGAACCTGTTCATTGGTTTACTAATATTATACTTAAAAATAAAAATAAAAATAAGTTGAAAAATTTTTTAATTAATCACAAAATTCAAACTAGAGATTTTTTTTTACCCATAAATAGACAACCCTGTTTTAT
>MDTA01026598.1_pt1 | contig 14404 bp, 35 predicted proteins | sample 811151 | NCBI WGS metagenome assembly MDTA01 (sample SAMN05326648, study PRJNA326480) | marine metagenome | isolation source: seawater | place: Indian Ocean: South | collected 2010 | reverse complement strand
ACAACTACTTCTTTAGTTCCTATCTCCGGCACTAAGCCATACATTCTAGTTAGTTCTTGGGAAACATCTTGCATGTTCTCCATAACATATTTGATAATGTGCGCTCTTTGTATTGGTATCTTTGGTGCAACATCTATCTTTAGATTACCAGTCATATTACAGACTACACATTTATTTCCTTTACAAATAGGACACTGAATCTGTGCTTTATGCGGTGCGGGTAAATTAACTGTTATTGCTCTTTTCTTCATTTCTCCCCACCTTCCAAACATACCTTACACATACCGAACCTTCTAGCATAATACTTAGTCATATCTCTCCAACAATTAGGACATTTAATCATTTATCATCACCCTTTACATATTTATACCCTAACTTATCCATCAGTTCGGGCGACAAAAAATGTTCGGGCATGGCTCTTTGTTTTCCATGAGTAGGGTCGTTTACTATTCTTTCAGTAAGAGCAATAACATAGTTTTTTTCTTCCGGTGTTTTAGCCTCATCTAAACTTTTAGCAAGAAAATTTCGTGTATCTTCATGTGCTATTTCTGTATTAGGCACTATATGTTGGTGTTTGTAGCCAAAGTCTAATTCATAATCTTCGGGATAAACCCATAAATGAAATTGATTGCATGTATCTACTAGTTTACTCATAGGAGGAAAAACCTCTACTGCCGTTCTTTCTTCACCGCATATTTCATTTTTCATCATTTGCATATCCCTCCAATCGTGGGCAGTATGGGTATTTCTAACATTTCTAAAACATAACCATGTAAACTTGTTATTTGGGAATTGATGAGCAGGATTATTCGGATAATATACCTTAACGATATATTCATCATTACGCCAATACTCATCATATTCTAAACTGCTTACATCAACATCGGGGAAATATTCGCTTGTTAGTTCAAATCTAACCAAAGGAGTCCAAGCATTCTTTTTAGATTTCTTAGGTTTTTTAGATTTCCTTTGTTTCTTGAAACTATTATATTTCATAATGGTTGTCCTCCACCAAATGATAGTAGTGTCTTGCTAACTTTGCTTTGAAGGTTTTGTTGTTTCCTGCCTTTATTATATGATATACTTGTCTTTCATTAAGTCTAACTATTGGGTCTATTTCCATTTCTCCGATTTTTAAGAGCAGTTCTAAATTACATTTTTTAAACCAATATTTAATTTTAAAATCCACTATATCTTTTTTCTTAAATGTTATTTCCTTTTCCATATTTATTCCTCCGGTAATAATACTGCTACATCAGTAGAATAGAACAATTGTGCGATAGACATAGCCGCCAAGAAACTATTTTTGGCTACTTTAACAGGGTCAAAAACTCCTGCCGTTCTTAGGTTTTGGGTGCTACCAGTTAGAGCATTAAAGCCCATGTCTTTCTTACCAAAAGAAACAGAAGGGTTATCTATTCCACTGTTTCTTTGTAAGACTTTCATTGGTTCTTGCATGGCTAACTCAAACCACTTAGAACGCTTTTTGTCCATGTCCTTTATTGCTAACTTAGCGGCCTTTGCTAGAGTCAATCCACCACCAACAATAATACCTTCTTCTAATGCGGCCTTTGTAGCATTAAGAGCGTCGTCTAATCTTTCTTTCTTTTCTCTCATTTCAATAGATGAAGAAGCACCAACCTTAATTGTAGCAACGCCACCACTAAGTCTTGCTATTCTTCTCTTGAGTCTAAGTTTATCATACTCGTCTTGGGAATCTTCAAGTGTTCCTTTTAGTGTAGTTATTCTATTTTCTGTTAGTGGTCTATTACCTCCAACAAAGATTGTTTTATCTTTAGTAATAGTAATGCTATCACAAGTCCCAAAGGTATGTGCGTGTAGTTGCTTAGGGTCGTCTTTGCTTTCATCTGTATAGACTGTTCCGCCAACAACTCCTGCAATATCAGCCAACTCATCTAATTGAGCATCACCAAAGTTAGGTGCGGTAATTACTGCAACTTCTATTGTCTTTTGTAAAAGATTCATAACTACATTGTTCATAGCATTACCTTCCATTCCTTTACAGAATATAACTAACGGTTGTTTATTATTAGCCGCATGTTCCATCATAGGTAATATTTCACTAAAGTTTCTTATCGCTAAGTTAGATAAGAAAATCAGTGGACTATCAAATGTGCATTTACCATCTTCACTATTAGCCATTAAATGACTCATATAACCTTCATCAATCTCTAATCCTTTTCTTACCACAATTTCAGTGTTATGTGTTTTAGATTCTTCAACAGTAATAATACCATCACGCCCAACTTTATCAATTGCTTCTGCAATTAAAGAACCCAAATGAGAATCATTATTGGCCGCTATTGTGGCGATATTTTCAATATCAGTATCTTTAACTTTTTGCGATGCTTGGTCTAAATGAAAAATAGTGGCCATTTTTAATCTATCAATCAAATTATTAAATTGATGAGCATTCATTTCCGGTGCATCTAACATATTATGACATAATGCTTGAGCAAGAATACAAGCAGTAGTAGTTCCATCACCGCTACCTTCTTGTGCCTTACTTGCTAAGTTTTGAACTAATTGTATTCCCATTTGAACATAGGGGTCTTCATCACTAATATATTTTGTAATTGTGACTCCATCATTAATTACAACAGGTGGATTACCTTGTAATATAACTGTCTTGGCTTGTGGGCCAAGTGTGGGTTTTACTGTATTAGCAACAATGTCTATTCCTTTCAATAGTTTTTCCTTTACTTCTTTTCCGTGTATAATCATTTTTATTCCTCCGATTCGCTATCAAATCTGTGTAGAGTCTCCATAGCCTCCATTATATGTATGTGAGCATGTATGAGGTCAGCAAGGTCTTCAGCCTCACTATCGCTTAGTTTATTTTCATCAACACCACTAACTCTATTCCAAAGTTCTATTTCAATCGGCCTTAGTATTTTTGTAAAATTCACACTTCCACCGCCATTATATCATCATAGTGGACTACAATAAAATCCTCCACCTTAACATAATCTTTTCTTCCATTAAAGTGAACTATTTTATCTTTCAATTCCTTAAAGCGACTACTATGGACTCTACCTTTACTGTTATTCTTAGATACAATATGGCCGTGTTTCTCGTCCATTAATTCAACCAATACCCAATCTCCTACTGCTTTCATTATTCTTCACCATACCATTCTTTTTTATTTACTTCTTTTACTCCGTCATATTCATTACAAGTAGAACAAGACCAATAACCTAAATCATCGTCTGCTTCTCCTTCACAATAAACACAAATCATAATTGTTGTCATTCTTCCTCGCCTCTATATTGTCTTTGCTCCATAGTAGAAACTACTCCGTTTTCATCTACATATCTAATTGTTAATAAATTAGGCTCGGTATTATTCCAATAACCATAATGTTCTACACCGCCTAATACATAGGCTTCGTGCATTAATCCATTCCATGTATTAACTGTCTTCCAATCAACACCACTAAAGTAAGCACTGCCGAATGGGTGTGTATGAATCCAACACTTGATAGGTAATTTCATGCCGATAGGGGGCTTCATACCAAACTCAACATAGCCCGAAGAACCTGTAGTGGTATGACAATTATTATCACCATCAATAACTACTTGCACTTCTAAAGCGGGTAGTATTACAGTTGAAGCATACCAAATAGCCTCAAAAAAACCTAATGCTTCAACATCTTGTTCACAATCCCATGCTTCTTTTATGTGTAGTTCTGCACTTTTTCTAGCATCTTCAATGCTTGACTCATATTCAACCATGTTTTCAAAATCTCTTATTGATTTACCATCGCCCATTATCAACCATCTCCACATAATCATAGTAAGCCTTCATAAATTTGTTAAATTCTTGCTTAGATACTTCTTGAATAATAACTCCACCGGAAGTATATACTTTCAGTTCAATTATATCATATGTGCTATTATTCCAACTAATGTGCTGAATATTCTTATATCTAACACATGCTCTTCTCGTTTGTAAAACTCTTCTTAATACTGTTATATTTTCTCTTTCCATTTTTATTCCTCCACTCTAATTTGTTCCATCACAAGGTCTGCATTTTCAACAATAAATTGTAAAATTACACTATGCAAATCCCTGTGCATTAAATCGTCTACATCTAGTTCCATGTTTATTTCTCCGTCTAACATTAATTTTATTTCTATCATTTTTATCCCTCATACATTTATAATAGCGAATGAATTTACTCCATCACCGCTAAACCATCTTTGAATCCATTGTGCGCCCATAGCCGCAATAGCCATGTGCATGAAATGTATTCCTTCTTGTGAACCGTCCCAAGATTCTCCTTGACAACTATATGACCCATCTTTACCCGCTAGTAAACTATCATACATTGATGGGTCGGCCTCATAAGAAACATAGGCCGCATTTCTACCTTGAGAACGCAAGTCTAACCACTTTATATTTGAGTTGTAAAGCATTCTTCTAGTGCTTAAGTTATCAACACAACAAACTACTAGGTCAAAGCCTTCAAGTTGTTGTGGTGTTAAGATAGGATATGGGCTAGAAATGCTTACACACTTATGTTTACCCATAGCCACAGACTTATTTTTTCCAACTTCTTCTTCACTAAAGTTTTGATATGTTAGATTCTTTGTTTCTACTTTATCATCATCATTCACTTGTATTTCATACAAGTCTAAATTATCTAAGAATGAAATAAGATAACTTCCTATTCCACCTGCTCCAATTACTAATATTTTTCTTTTCATATTTGTTCACTTCTCCATTCTAAAATTTCTTTGCATGACATTGTTGCTTCCGCAACTTGTCGTGCAAAAATCTTGTCCATTACTCTTTTACAAGCACTAACTTTCCTATTCAACTTTACAGAAATTTCTTCATATGTCATATCTGTATTTACAACCATGTCATATAGTTCATCAAATTCTTCACTACTCCATCTTCCTCTTTTCATTTTTATTCCTCCTAATATTTTCTACTTTGTTCATTATAGCCACAATCTTTACATTGGACTCCTTCATAATTTTCTGTTTCCCATTCAAACATTGTTCCATTACATCTAGGACACATATATTGTCTCATATTCACACTTCCTCAAAAGTCATGTTAAAACCTTCATGGCCTAAAATTGCTTTTACATCAAAATTATCTATTAATTTAATGTCATTCATACTTACATTATCTTGTAAGAACTGAATTATTTTTTCAACCATCGTTCCCTTTTTCATTTCATCTAAGACATAGAGTTCACCGTCTACATCAAAGGTTATATTCCATATTGTTATATTCTTCATTTTTCATTCCTCCTCTCTTTTTTCTTTTTCTACTTTCTTTAAATCTTTACCGTGATATTTACTCCACGCCCTCACAAATGAAGACATGATTATCGCTTCTGCTTTACCTTCGGCAAATAACTTAGGGTGTTCAAGACCCCTTCTTTTTGTTTCATCTATTACATTAAACATTAGATACATTGATTTATTCAACCAACTTCTTATTTTGAAAGTTAGTCTATGAAGTTCCCTATCACTAATCCTAGTGATGGGTGTTTGTATTCCATCTTTATCTGTTATCACATACGCATAAGTTAATATATTATCTTCCATTTTAATTTCTCCTTATTTCATTTATCTGTTTACCTCTCAATTGAGAGCATTGTTCATAACCAATCAAAGCCAACAGTTTCTTTGTGGTTAGTTTTATGTTAGAAGTGGCTACATTCGCCCTTTCTGCAATCTCTTTCTGTTTTATTGGGTGCAAAAACATATTTGCGGCAATCCAACAAATGCTAGAATAGTAGACTGTTCCTTTAACACAATCAGTTTCTTGGGTTAAAGTTTCAAACACTTCTAAAACATCTTGACACTTTGAAGCATAATTCAAATCATCTGTAATCTTAGAAGTTATTTGTTTCAACATATAATTAGGGTCTGTCTTAACTTTGGTGTTGGTATTGTAGTATTTGTTTATTCTTTTAATTGCCCTGTTCAATGTCCTAGTATTACAAGAAAATTCCTGCCTTAATTGCTTTAAAGGAATAGGTGTCCTATTTTCTTTTAGAACATAATAAACTACCGCAGTTGCTTTTTCTTCAATTCCTAAAGTAGTTAGAACATTTTTTCTATACAAATCAGTATAGCATTCTTCAACTCTACTAGATAATGGGTGTCTAGGCATAAGTGTTGATAACAACATATTACACATTCTAAGCCCATTATCTAAATGAGTAGTGTTGCTTGCTATCCACTTGACACTTTTCTTATTTGAATCAACATGACTTCCTAATTTTTTCTTACCGCCATAATCCGGTGTGTGAACAAACTCTCCGCTTTTATCAACGGCTCTAACTGTTTGTTCAAACAATTCTGTTATTGCTATCAGCCCACAATCTACACAAGATAGTTCGCCTAAATTATCATTCATTTCAAAATTATTTCCTTCGCATTCAAGACACTTCATTTAACTCAATCCTTTCATTTTCATTTGGTTTTTCTTTAAGATGGCTTTTGAGCGTATTAACTCTCGCCACCGTCATATTATCATTCATAACTGCTAATGCTCTAGTGCAAAATTGGTCGCCTAGAGAAGAACCTCTAGCCATATTATCTATACAAATCGGCCCACTCCAATACCAATTTTTAGTATTGGTTTCTTTATCAAATGTAAATTGTCTAACAAAGGTGGACACCATTTGAATATCCGACTTATATTTGTTATTAGTTAGTTTCCAATCATAGTCATTACCTTTGATATACATTCTATCCGGTATTCCGGCTTCATCATAGAAGACTTTGATTCTATTCGGGAAATTACTTACCATTTCAGCAACCAACTCTCTAGCCTTACTTTCTACAATTTCATCGGTTCTGTTTTGCATTAGAAACGCTTTCATCATTTTAACATCGGACTCTCTAGGTTCTTTGTCCATCAACATGCTATAAAGTCTCTTTAATCCGACTCTTCTAAATTTACTATTCTTTCTACCATGAATATAATATCCACAAAAAGACTGTAAATCTTTCATTGAGATATTACCCCATACTCCATCACCAATCTCAATAGCAAACATCTTATCATCTATTTGAGCAACATTAAGTCTAACTTCCTGTCTATCAAAATCCTCATAGAAATGGTAAGGTATTCTATTTTCTAAAGCATACTTTACATCTTCCGGCAAACTTAATGAAGAAAACAAAGTCTTCATTAAAACCGTATTATCGTCAGTAAAGCATGATTTGAACAATACCCTAGATAGCGCACTAGCAATAGTTTGCACACTTTCAGTTTGTCCGTTTAATCGGTATTTACCATTCTTTCTTGAAAGAGCAAATGGACAGTCCTTAATCCAAATAACACCATCTAAATCTCCATCTCTAAATGTGCTACCACTAGCATTACTATATCCCCATCTAGTTACTCTAGGCTTTTGTAATATAGTCTTGAACCATTTTTTCATAGCCGATTGAAGGGGGTCTTTGTATGACCTATCACTATATATTGTTTCTTGGCCTACTCCACCATGCCTACAAAGATTACTTCTAACCAATGTTTTGTATGATTTTTGTTGGTCGTCGGGCGACATTATTCTTATATTTATTTCTCTCATTTTATCACATCATATATATTTTTGAATCTGATTTAGGCACACATTTTTTGTGCCTTTCTAATTTAATTTCTTCGGGCAATAATAGTTGCCCTCCGCATACACGGCATCTAGTAGCGATTCTTTTCTTATACGCTCTATGGCTACTAACATAGTTCGGGTCTTTTTCTTTCATATAAATTACTCCAATTTTTATTAAATTCACATATTTTACATTCTTTTTCACAATTAACATCGTGAAACTTGAAAGCCTCAAGTCTTATTGGGAAGTTTCTTTTTTTCCAACGAGTAAAGCCTTCATCAATAGCGGGTTCGTGATTCCACAATTCATCATTAAGTATTTGGTTCAATAAGTATTTCTTGTTCATTCTTTCAGTATTCAACACATGAAAGAATTTTTTAATGTTATCGTCTTTTTCAAAGTTATCCTTAATATCATGGATAATAAATGAATATGCACACTTAGCATAGTCGTCAATATCAAGGTCAAGCACTATCTCACCAAATGGGGAGAGGGTATATTTCAACCCTCTCCCCCAAACACAATTCACAAGAAGATGAATTATCAACTTATTCCTTGTTTAGCCACCAACGATAGCAGGGGTCAAATCAACCATTTCTACCGTGTCCCAATTGATTTCGTTGATAGTTTCACGGCTAACCATTACACCATCAACAAAAACCCAATGTGTCGGGTGTGTGTCTATCTGTTCAATTACTTCACTTGCCTCAAGTTGCGAAGTGTAGTGTCCCATTTCGTTCTGTATTCTCAATTTTATCATATCTATTTCTCCTGTTTTCTCTTCTTTTTAATCACTATTTAAAGCGAGCCTGATTTTAGGCAGGGCTTTGATTAATGAAATTAAATTAATAATCAATTTAATCTTCACCCCTACCGTTTATTTGTCTTTGCGTGTCATTATCATCAATTTCAAATATTCTTTGTTCCCTCAAATATCCATCTAAAATCATATCAATTTTTTCCGGCAGGGCTTCAAAGATACCTAAGATTAATCGTCTATTTAAAGACAACCATATTTTATGTTGAGTATTCAACACAACCTTTGGTTCATCGTCTTCATTCATTGAAATTACCATTGGAGGTAATTCTATATCTTGCACTATTTTAAATTCTACTTTTCTCATTTCTATTTCTCCTTATACACAATTGAAATACATCAGTAATCCTCTAATATCTTTAGATTCTACCATGCTTTCAAGTTCTCTAAAATCACCATAGTATTCTTGTTTGTAGCCTCTTTGCTCATGTAGAATCATCATTTTGTTAGTTAATGATTGAATGAGTTTTTGTTTACTAACATTACTAAGCAATTTGTTTATTTTAATCATCAATTCTCTTTCCTCGTATTCTTTCGCCATACAATCGGTGCATTGTTCTTTCTGCATAACATCATGTCCTATTGAAAAAACATCTACCCAACCGACTCCATCGCATGTTTCACATTTATATTTCATTTGTTATTCCTCTCCTCTCTTAATTCTTCTATTACTTCTAACATCGTATCTAAATCAACATCTATTCCATTCTTTAGTTCTTGCACTTGAGAATGCAACCATTCTAATTTGAAGTTAATTACAAAATCATTACTCATTGTTCCACCTTCAATAATTTCAAGTCAGCACCAAATTGTTCATTGAATGCTTTTATTTCTTCATTGTATTTGATTGCATAATGACTCTTAGGCCACCATTCCGGTGTTCTATCTTGCCTCCATTCAGCAAACTTCCACTTACCTTCAAGGTAATAATGCCTATAAGAATCAATTACATATTCCCAACAATGTTCACCATACTCGTTATCTATCCTATACTCATCAGCCATAGCAATATCAACGGGTGTTGCTAGTTTAGAATCACCATCATACTCTATTGGAGTAGATAATATTCTACTATAAGTCCCATGAGTCTTACCATATCTATATGTGTATTCAGCACACAAAGCAATAGAATGTTCAAATAACCACATAGTATTGTGGATATTTTTTCTAGCCCAAATAGTGCTAGGGTGATTAAGCATAGCGGGTTTCATTAGAGTTGATTCTATTTCTTCATGGTATTCTTTGAGTCTTCTTAGACTTGGTTCATATCCGTATCTATCAGCAAACTCATTAAACAAAGCATTAGTATGTAGCATTTGACAACTTTCAGTCGGCATCTTAACTATGTGCTTATCTAACATTTGTTTTGCTGATTCAATCGGGTCTTTTGATAGTGCAAATATATTCATTCTTCTTCACCCCTATCATCTTCTAATATTCCCCATGATACCATAAGTTCAATTAAGTCTTCTTTACTCTTATATTCGCAATCGCTAACCTTCATTGTTCAATCCTCTCCTGTTGGCTTTCTAAGGTAATTATGGTGTTAATTAGTTGCTCTCTAGCATTGTCATAATTGCCTTCATCTAGGTGCATTAATGCGGCATATACCATACCGATAGTTCCTTTGACTATATCATCAATATAGCCTTTCAATCTTTGACATTGTTCATTCAAAGTTTTTTGGACTTCTTCTAATATTTTTTCTTTATCATTCATTTTTTCTCACCTTGTAATTCTTTCATGTGTTCAACTATACTTTCTCTTGAAGTATCATACCCACATGATGTGCATTGAATAGATGGTGGTTCGCCATCGTTAGTCCATTCCCTTAGAACATGACCGTCAAACTCTAAGTCGCCATCATCATTCATATACACAGAATAGTGTTGAAATACGCATTCAACAGATACCATGTTTTCTTTACCGCACATAGGGCATACTAATTCTTTCATTCAATCACCTTCTTTTGTGTCCAGTATTGGTAAGATAACAAAGCCAAAAGCATTCCATTGTAATTAATAGGGCTACAATTCTCTTTGAAATGATTTAATCCCATATCTAATGCTTCCGTTGCTCTCTTTAGATACTCGGTCTTTGTTTCTTTATCGGTTGCATCAAATACATTACCAAAACCATCTTCTAGTATTTTCCATATTTCTTCTTCATTCATTTTTATTTTCCCTCCTCATTCCAAACAACATTGTTCCAATCTTCGTCTGTCCAATGGTCTGTTAATTGTTCATATCTAGCATATATACGATTAAGTTCTTTACGCAAGCGTTGGACTTGTGCAAGTGCTTTTTGATATTCTGCAAATATGAATGCTTGAAAAGAACCCATTGGTTCTTCCATCAACACCCATTCTTCATAGGCTTGTTCGTGTTTGTCTATGTCAGTCATTTAATCATCTCCTGTTTAGATAACTCATAGGCTTTGTATGGGGATATTCCCGAAGCCGTAAGTATTCTACATATTCCTATTCTTTTTTCTTCCATAGAAACAAGCCTGTTTAGATATTCGGGCTTATATAATCTATGATTTATTGTTGGTATTACATCTTTCATTTTCATTTTTATTCCTCTCTTTTAAGTAATTCTTGAGTTATCGCTTGCATCAGTGAAAACTCGTATTTACAATCAAATCTAAGTTGATTGTAAAGACTCAACAAAGTTTCACTTTCCATAGTGAGTATCTCAAATTTATTCGGTAGCGTTGAATACATATCTCTTACAAATTTCATTTTTATTCCTCCTTTACTGCGGGTGGTATGTAGTCTTTGTCATATATCTCAAATAGTTCTATATGACAATGACTACATAGTTGGACTAGAATATTGTTTTCTGTTTCTTCTAGTTCTATAGTTTTGATTTCCATAAATACCATATGTGAAGCCATTAGACCGCACTTATAGCATTTAGGAACTTTCTCTTTTTGTTCTTTTACAAAGAACTTCTTTATCCAGTCAAACAACTCAATCACCAAGAATCATATTTGACCCTTGAAGAATTTTTTGTAGGCTTCAATAAACTTTCTTGCTCTTAGATGTTTATTATCATCAAGAAACTTATCAAATTCTTTTATTAGCCCAACAAGATATTCCCCATCTTTATTCAAATCTTCTTTCGGCTTAGAGCGTGTCTGTCTCTTATTGTTAGTTTTCTTCTTTTGTGTCATTGTTTCTCACCATCAAAAGTCCCATAATTATTCTTATTAGAAATTAGAATACTTGCTTGCCTCTTTGCTATCGTAGTCAAATCGCCCTTATAGCCTAAAGACTTCAAATATTCTACTTGCTTATGAGTAGCAGGTTCATTAGTGCAAATACTCTTAAGTCGTTGTAGTTGATTTGGTGTTAAGTCAGTTCCTCTAGCAAGTTTATTTCTAAGGTCTATTAAGAAACCGGATTCCCATACAGAAATGGGGTAGTTTCCATCAAATACCGGAAGTCCGTAGTAATCACACATGTTCTTAAATTCACTAATCTCATTGTTGTTAAACATGGACAAATCATTCAAAGTTTTCCTGTCCTGTAGAAGTTTATCAGCATTGTCAATTTTAGCCTGTGCCTTTTGCTCGGCTTCTCTAATCTTGCGTTCTTCTTCTCTTTTCGCTCTTTCTTCTCTAGCAATTCTTTGTCTTTCAGCAAATCTTTGTTGGGCTTCTTCCCTTCTTTTTCGTTCTGCTTCTTCCCTTTGCTTTTTCTTGACTGTCATTTCAGCAAGTCTAGCATCTTCGGCTTCTAATACACGCTTATGTTTTATATCATACATAGCATGAAAATAATTTAAGTCAGCCCATAGTTTATCATTAGGATAGCCTCTAGTTATTTGTTGATTCTTAGGATTGTTAGGGTGATTCCATCTCCATGTTATTGAAGACATTTGGTAATTAGCATCACCCATTTTACCACTACCTCTCTTTAAGATTTGAAGTCTGTATTTATATCTGCTATCAGTATAACACCAATACATATCTTTACGCTTACTATTAATTCTCAAGTCAGCCTCTTTGATTTTATCAAACATTTGAGTAAAGTGTTCGCCATGTTTATCCCACCAAGCGGTAGCAATCATAGATTGAGTTCTTTCATCAATCCACTTTTGAATCATCTCGTCGGTAATGTATTCCTCACTTAGTCCCGTTCTTTCCTTAATTTCTCTAAGGATAAGATAAGAACCGATGTGTTCACTACCTACGCATTCTTCATTACCATTCTCGGTGTTTCTAATTTTAAAATGATAGACAACTCTATGTCCACAAAGACATTTACCCTCATGCTCATTTACCCATGATGGGACTTCTTCATCTAAAGTGTCCGGTCTTCTAAACCACACTTCTCCGGTAGCAATCCATTCTTCTTTTGCTTCTTCGTAGTTGTCTGCGTTAGATAATGCTACCATGTTAGCCATTAGTTTTCTATCCCAATGTCCATCACCTAGACTTCTTTTGAACTTGATAGTTCCATCGCTATTCATATAACTCTCGCTACTTAATTCTTCTTCTCTTTCCATTTTTATTCCTCCAAATTCAGTTTTTTGGGCGTGGCCCACAATAATATAGATTTCTCTTTGCTCTTGTTATAGCAACATAACAAATGTTTCTTTCCTCTTGCATATTAGATGCTTTAGGGTGAGGCATTCTTTCAGTTGCTAGAATAAACACATTATCTGCTTCAAGACCTTTAGCCTTGTGAACAGTTGATAGTTGAATATCTCCTTTTGATTTACTGTTAAACAGTCTTTCAATTTCTGTGATTATTCCACCAACAAATTCAGCCTTTGATGCAAATATCTTAACACATTCATATTTGTCAGTTAGTGTGTTTGCTTGATTTTGCTTTTCAGCCTTAACCAACTTGTTGTATTCAGCAGTATAGTTAGTGTTAAGCAATTCAAGGAAATCACTTGAGGTCATTCCTTTGTTCTTGGTAATTTTATTTACATAGTTTACCAAACCTTTGTGCATATCTCTACCTAGAATGTAGGCTGATTTACCTTGAGTAATTAAATCATAAAATGCACTAACTAGTGGTGCATTATATCTACACAAAACCATATCTCCCTTTTGTGGGTTTAGATATGCGTTTACATGAACATTACCAGTTTCAGCAGTTTCTAAACAATTGAAATCTTTGACATATCTGTTTGCTTCTGCAACTACTAACTTAGGACATCTCCATGTTAGAGTTAATCCAAACTCTACAACAGTTTTACCCTTCGCTTCTAGTTGATTCTTGAAGATAGCAATACTTCCGCTATCTGCTCCTCTAAAGCCATAAATAGCCTGATTCTTGTCTCCAACAATAATACATCTACCGTTTTTCGTGCAAGCCAAAACTAGTTGTCTTTGCATTTCATTGAAGTCTTGTGCTTCATCAACAAATAGAATATCAAATTGAGGTAGAGGCATGTCCATTACCAATGGTAGCCAAATCATATCATCAAAGTCTATCTCGTTTGTTATGAGTTTACATTCGTCAAGTATTTGACATACTGCACCAACTCCCATTACTTCTTCACGGTCATTAGCGAACTCAATATTGTATTCGTCAATCAACTTATAGATTTCTTTTTCATCGGTGCAATCAATCATTGAACCCTTGACTAAACTAATTAGTTTGACAAGTGGTTGTGCTTGATAATCACGGCCAAAGATACCATCAATGATATTCTTTACTTTCCAGTTGTTTACTCTAGTGTTGCCTACTGCATCTCTAACTGCTTTCATACCTAGTGCATGAAATGTCTTTGCTTCTACATGTTCGGGTAGTCTTTCAGCAAGTTCAGTTGCGATAGATTTGTTAAATGCTAAGAATCCCATTCTTGGGGCATTTGCTCTATTAGCACCTTCTACGATTGTGAAAGTCTTACCTGTTCCTGCACCGGCATTGACTATTACATCATTATCAGTATTCACTATTTCATTCCATATTTTTTCTTGTTCTTCTGTTCCTTTTATCATTTTTATTCACCATTTT
>MDTA01146357.1_pt1 | contig 14405 bp, 15 predicted proteins | sample 811151 | NCBI WGS metagenome assembly MDTA01 (sample SAMN05326648, study PRJNA326480) | marine metagenome | isolation source: seawater | place: Indian Ocean: South | collected 2010 | reverse complement strand
GGGGCCCGGGAAGCTAGGCTGTCCATTATGATTGGCGGAGAGCAGAGCGACTTTGATCGCGCTCAGCCTCTTTTTGATATCATGGGCAAAAATATCCAGCTGCAGGGTCCGGCGGGTTCTGGTCAGTACACAAAGATGTGCAACCAGGTCGCCATTGCTTCAGGGATGGTAGCGATTGGGGAGGCATTGGCCTACGCGAAAGCGGCGGGTCTTGATCCCAAGCAAGTGCTAGCCAGTATTGAGACAGGGGCGGCAGGGAGTTGGTCACTCAGTAATTTAGCTCCGCGAGCATTGGACGGAGATTTCGCTCCAGGATTTTTCGTTAAGCATTTCATCAAGGATATGGGAATCGCCCTGGAATCTGCTTCGGAGATGGGCTTGAAGCTGCCGGGATTGGAGCTAGCCAAAAGTCTATACGACAAGCTTTCCGCCCAGGGCGGGGCCGACGAGGGCACTCAAGCCCTGTTCCGTTTTTACATGGAAGGCAAACAGTCTGCTGATTAGTTAAATAGCTCCAGCCAGACCGATTTGGACAGAGCCATTCGGGTTCCCGAAGTAGCTCGTTCGAGTTATTTGTCGGGTTTCATTCGGAGTAAGCGAATATTAGCCTTGGTTGTCAGGGATTGGCAATACGCGGTTGAGGCTTTGTTCAACAGCCAGATAGAAATCCTTGGATTGGGGGAAGTGAAAGCCGATGCTCTCGCGTAAGGGCTGTCGGTTCGACTGATTGAGGGCGTAGATAAGCAAGGCGTTTGGGGGCAGAGATGATGACTGGAAACTAGGTAGCTTGTGAGGAGCGGAAGCGTTCGTGTGAAGGAGGGCGGCCAGGGAGGATGAAGCATTCCAGCCATGTTTGGTAAAGCTGCTTAGCCAAGTTTCGGTGGCGGCGGGGAGGTCGTTTAGGTTCCAGTATGCGACGCCGCGGACGAAATCGAGGTAGGGATCGTCAAGGGATAAGCTTTCGAGATCCTCTTTAAAATCGTTCCAGCGTTTGCCAGTCGAGATTTCGTCTCCCGTAGCGACGAGATTGTAGAAGGCAAGAAGACGAAGGCGTCGGGCATCTTGCCTATTAGGGTTCAAGGCCAGCGATTCTTCAGACCAGAAAAAGGCTTCTTCGTCTTGGCCGACTCGAGAAGCGGCGTCCGCTAGAAGCATCGTGTCTTGCTGGTAGAGAATCTCGGATTCCATTCGAGAGGGATTCTTGTGTTCGCCGTTGTAGTGGAATTTTAGAGACTGTTGGAGATAGAGTCCGTTTGCTTGGGAATGGTTACTCTTCCAGAGATTGAACCCGCCTTGAGTGGGCATGATGGCAAAGGTCCCGCTGTGGGCCATTTGTACCGCTCCATAGATTGCCAGGCACGACATGCAGATTGCGAGGAAAGCGAGGGCAGCGATGCGATACTGCCTCAGAAGAAGCACGGCTCCAAGCGAAAGGCCGCACAAGGTCAATAGGACGGCGAAAAAGTGGGGACGCGCGAGGGCGGCTAACGCGAGGAAGATCCCTCCCGATACAATCTTTGTCAGAGAGATCCGTTCTTTGTCGAGAGATATAGCTAGTAGAAAGAAACCGGATAGGAATAGCGTGATCACCAAGGTTGCATCGAGGGGATCGAAAGCAAAGTGGAGAAGGACGGGTTGAACCCAACCAGAGCTCCGGTGACGAGGGCAGAGCGGGCGTTTTTCCAGACCCGGCTGGAAAGTCTCATGGCAAGCAGCGTGTTGGCTAAGTGACAGAGGATCCCGAGGAGCATCCAGTGAATGGGTAGAATGGCTAAGAGGGCGGGGTAAAGCATCGCCCGATAAAACGGTTCTTTTGCCAGTGAACCGTTAGCGATCTGATAGGCTAGAATGAGACTTTCCTGTCCATCGAGCGTGGGATTTTGGCCAAGCGGTGTTTGCCAATACCAGAGCATATGCCCCATGGCGTAGACAAACGCGAATAGTAGGAGCCAAAATGCCGGTTTCGCCGATCGGATCATTGGGTACTACTCGACAAATCCGAGAGGAAATCATATCCGGTCCCGGCCGAATAAGCTGGGCTACCGGTTCAGCAGTAGGCGATGTCCGAGTCCGCCAAGGAGAGCTCCCAGGATCGGAGCAATTACGTAAACGGTCAGCCATCCGTAGCCGTTGATAGTGAAGGGAAGGTTCCCCCAGCCGACCAACGATGAGAATATCCGGGGAGCTAGGTCGCGAGCGGGATTGAAACCGCCCATGGAAACCGGGGCGAAGAGCGATATGAGAACCGTAAGCGTAATGCCTATGGCGAAGGGAACGACCCAAGCAGGTAGAATGTTAGTTCGCTTGTCCGTGACCGCGAAGACGACGAGGGCTAAGAGGGCGGTACCGAGAAGTTCAGACAAAAACCCTTGCGCGCCGGTAATCGCTCGCTGGTCTGGCTCGGGAAGCGGACTGCCTCCGGGATTTGGATAGTACTCCCCGAATATCATGGCACTGGCTTCGCTTCCTGCCTCTCCGCGAGCGATGGCATTATCCGTTTCAAAAGCCTCGATGGCTCCTCCGTATACTAGAAAGACCATGGTCGCGGCGATGAAAGCCCCGGCAAACTGGGCGAGTATGTAGCCGACTGCTTTGCCAATAGGAAACGCTCGAAAGACGACCAAGCTTATGGTGATTGCCGGATTTAGATGAGCCCCACTTAGGCCGCCGGTCAGAAAAATTGCGATGCTCAATCCAAAGCCCCAGACGATGGCTACTTGAAACAAACCGACGGGCGCATTGAGAGCGACGGCTGTGGCCACGCTTCCGCAGCCAAAAAAAACCAGGAGAAAGGTGCCGAGCGATTCCCCGATTATCCAATTAATGCGGTCTTCCTGCTTCTTCATTACTCTAGCCATTTATCAATCTCGCGGCTTCCTATTTGCCATTGCCTAAGCCCTCTCGATAGCCGTGAGCGTAGGCTTCGAATACCAGTTTGATTTGATCTCGGATCTCGCGAAAGGCATCCATCACCTCAGTTTCCGATCCTTCCACTTTGGCCGGATCGACGAACCCCCAATGGTAGCGGTTCAATTGTCCCGGGTACATTGGACACGCTTGGTCCGCGTTCCCGCAAACGGTAATGACCGTGTAGATATTTCGATCGAGAAATTGATCCATGTGCTTGGACTCATGGCTGGAAATATCGATTCCGATTTCCTCCAAAGCTGCGATGGCTTTTGGATGAACGTATCCGGCTGGCTGGGACCCAGCGGAATGAATTTCGAATAGGTCGCCAACGGCATTCCGCAGAATGCCCTCGGCCATATGACTACGACAGGAGTTTCCGGTGCAGAGGATGAGTACGCGTTTCTTTTCCATTGTATTGTAAGCGTTTATCGGCAAGCGGCGCCGGAAGATCGTTCGAGTTTTTCCAAATCTTGAGACAACTGAGGATCGTTGCCATAACCTTCACGAATCGCTTCCAGACTGGCTAGGATGCTCTCAGGAAGATCGAGGGGGATATGATAAAAATTCCAATTGGCTTTGCGCTCCACTTGCAGAAGCCCTTGCCGTTTCATGTATCCGATGTGCTTAGACATCTTCACTTGAGGCTCTCCCAAGGCCTCCTGCAATTCGCACACGCAAAGAGGTCCCCGAAGAAGCAGATTCACAATCCGCAATCGAGTCGGGTCGGAAAGGCACTTGTGCAAGGAAACAATCTCCATTTTCGATTCGGGAAAATGATACCCCTAGAATATACGTCAATAGGAATATTCTAAAAGTGGAATGTAGCTCGGCCGAAGGGCTCGGTCCTCAGTCACATGGGTTGCCACGACTGAGGGCTGAGACGGTACTCCCAACCTTACAAAGTTGGGTTTAATATCGTCTAAGGAGTCTTTTCGCCCACTAACGTGGGCGAGGCGGACTAAGAACGGTGGTTTTTTTGACCTTGTGGCTTGGGGAGGAGGGGCTTTCGATGGGGATTTGCTAATTGCCGCAGCATGCCGCCAGTGATCGAGACCTCAGACCTAACATTCCCCGATTGGCTTTTCGAGCAGGACTATATGGTCTTCTTGTCATTCTTCGGCTGGACTTTGCTGGGCTTGCTAGCTTGGACAAAACCCCTTTGCGATAGTCAGAAAGGGGAGGCTCGCTGGTTTTGGTTTGGCTATTTCGCATTCGCGGAAGCCATGGGGGACTTCGTCCGTACGCTGTCTTTCTCCGACCCGTTTTTTCGGTCATTCAGCATAGAAATTCCATTGGAAATGCTGGGCCTCGGCTGTTTGATCGAGGCGTCGGTGAGAGGATCCGGCTGGCTAAAAGGCCGCAGTTTTCCGCCACTGATTGCGATTACGTGCGGGCTGCTGGGATTCGCGATCGAAGTGGGGTCTTTGTTATATTCCCTGGTTGTGGCCTTCTTGGTCTCGACAGTGGCTTGTCTGTGGTTCGCATGGAGGCTCAGGGAGATGGCCATAGACAACGACCGGTACGAGCTGATCATTGTCGCGATCGGAGTGGTGCTGCTAATCCCCGCTTGGGTGCTGCACCCGGATCATATCGCTTTCTTGAAAAGCGAAACTTTGGTGGCGTACAGCGCGTTTCCATTCTACGGGTTTCTGCTCCTATTTCTTAGGATCCTCTCCGCTTGGCTTGCGTTGGGCGGATTCTGGATTTACCGGTTGCGGGCCCGTATGGATGATGTCGCTGATCCTGCTCGAGAGAAACTGAAAACCTGGGGTTTTCGCGTAGTGCCGCTTACCTTGGCGGTGATCGTCTTAGCCAGCTACATGGTGACAACCTGGAACGGCCGACGGGAAAAGGAACGGTTAGAAGAGGAATTGCTGTCACGGTCCCAGACGGCGGCTTTGGTGTTACGCTTTGAATCGGAATCGAGAACGCTTTTACCGAATGAAGGTGATAGCGATGGCATAAATGAGAGTCTCCGCCAATTGAGGGAGATTGGTTCGGAGGTGGAACGGGTTTATGTGTGGAGCGGCGATTCCCTCGATTTGCTATATGGACAAGCTGGCCCCCATGGGTTTTCAGATAGCGTCGTTGCAGGAGCCGTTGATTTGCTGACGAATGAAGGTGGGTATCAATCGGGCGAACCCTTTGTTTTTGGGCCTATTCGTATGGGTCCTAATCTTCGCATCAATGTTAGTTCGCCGATTTTGGATACAGAGACTGGACGTGCATTGGCATGGCTGGGCATCGATTTACGGGCGGATGAATGGATGAAGAACATCTCTCTGGCTCGGCTGCAGACCATTATAATCGCCGGCCTCGTACTAGTGCTGATCATTTTTTTCGTCTACTATCAAATAGAAAACGAGTCGGAAACTGATCTTGCCTTGGCTAAGGAGCGAGCGGAAGCAGCGGATAGGGCTAAGAGTGAGTTTCTGGCTGTAATGAGCCATGAAATACGAACACCTCTGCAAAGTGTTCTTGGATACAGCAACTTGCTGATGAATACCCGGCTCGATGAGAAGCAGATTTCATGTTTGGATACAATCCAGTCGGAAGGTAAAATTCTGTTGCGAATCGTGCAGGATATTCTGGACTTCAGCAACCTGCGTAAGGCGAGTCCGGAACTGAAGGAAGATTCGGTTCATTTAAAAAGTTTGATCGAGGAAACGTATCGGACAATCCAGCCAATGGCTGAAAAAAAAGGTTTAGTGGCGGAATTGGAAATCGATCCTGAGTTGCCGGCGGTCGTTAGAACGGATGGAGTGCGATTAAGGCAGGCGCTGCTTAATCTCTATGGGAATTCCGTGAAATATACGGAAAAGGGTTCGGTGAAGCTGTCGGTCGAGTATAGAGCGGCAGGTCGAAGCCCAGGCGTTTTCGAGTTCCAAATTTCGGATACAGGTGTTGGTATAAAGCCAGATGATTTGGATCGGCTTTTCGAGCCGTTTATCCAATTGGCTCATGTGGGATCGTCGCCAAGAGAAGGCGCTGGGCTTGGCTTGGCCATCGTTAAGCGAATTGTGGAGCTCATGGGTGGGAGGATCGAAGTTGCGAGCGAATTCGGCAAAGGGACGCGTTTCACGGTCTTTTTCGATTTTCAGATAGAGGAATTGACTGAGTCCGATTCAGAAGAATCCAGTCAGATTCGAACCCTGCGATCGGAGGTATCGAGGCGGGTAGGCGATCTTTACCCTCTCAGGGTCCTGGTCGCTGACGATAATCCTATGGTGCGTCGACTCATAACGCTTTACCTCGAAGTGTTGGGCTACACTCCAGACCAGGTGGATGATGGCAAACCGGTATCAGAGCGGGGTGGCGCTTATGACGTGATCATAACCGATTTGAGAATGCCTGGACTAGACGGACCGGGAGCAGCGAGAATCGTTCGGGAGAAGTCGGGGATTGCCGATCGTCCTTGGATTATTGGCGTATCCGCTACGCTTGCGGAAAAGGAGATTGAGCGAGCGATGGATGCGGGGATTAACGATTTCCTGGGCAAACCCTTCTTGGAAAGCGATCTCGAAGCGAAAATTCGATCCATTCCTTGGCTGGAGGAACATGGAGCTAGCGAAGTAGATGAGGCGGAAAATGGTGATGATGCAATCGACAGCTCTTTTGTTTCCGGTGGCATGGGATTCTTTTCTGATGAGTTGATAGAACAAGCCATCGAGGAAACGCGAAAAATTGCTGGTGAAATGGTCGATGCTGAGAAAGAGGGGAATTGGGACCTTATCCGGGAAAAAGTCCATTACCTTTCCAATACGGCCATGGCGTTGGGAATTGAGTCCCTATATGCCGATAGCAAGCGGTTGCAAAAGGCGGCGGAATCGAAATCGAAAGATTGCTTAGCTTTAATTACTCTACTTCAGGAAAATTTCGCGAACTGGGAAAAGTCGAGGTAGTGTAGGCCTCGATCAGCGTATAGCGGGTTCCCCTACTTTCTGGGCCGAAAGACTTTCATGGCGGATTCGTCCGTTTCCAGATAGGCGCCTCCTATAAGATCGATACAGTAGGGTATAGCGGGAAAGACGGCTTCCAGGTTTTCCCGAATGGCTTTCGGTTTTCCTGGCAGATTTACTATGAGACTCTTACCTCGGATTCCGGCGGTTTGCCGAGACAGGATTGCCGTGGGCACATATTGCAAAGAAGCCCGTCGCATTTCTTCGCCAAATCCAGGAAGCATTTTTTGGCAGACACTTGCGGTAGCTTCCGGAGTAATGTCGCGTACCGCTGGACCCGTTCCGCCAGTGGTTACAATCAAGCTGCAAGACGCGTCATCGCTAAAGCGTTTCAGCGTCGCCTCAATTTGCTCTTGCTCGTCGGGCACTACCGCATACTCGACTTCGAATGGCGTGGTCAGCCACTCCTTCAGCAAGTCGACACAAGCCTTGCCTGGAATGTCTTCGTAGATACCTTTCGATGCCCGATCGGATACATTGATCACGCCGATTCTCGCTTTATTTGCCATGAGTTGAATGGCTATTGAATATGTAGCCAAGGTCTACGGAAAAACGCCCGAAGAGAATAGAGCGTTTTAGAATCTGAAACAATTTCGGCGAGCGACTCAACGCAGAGAAGATCAAGGGTCGCAAAGCCTCGCCCGCCTTGCGCGGCTTGAATCTGGTTCTGCGCCATAGGCTCACTCTTTTCGTAATTGGTATTAATTCGTTTGCTTGCGGTCGTATGAAGGTTCGACTTGCAGGATTGACAGGGGAGCGTGAGAGAGAAGCATGGGAGACGAGCTTTAGTAGGCTGACGATAGCATGGCAGCGGCTCGAACATTAGCTGATGAAAAAGCAGAATTTTTTAGAGATGGTGAACCTGATCGTCAAAGAAGACGATCGCTACACGAGAGAAGCGTACGGTTTTCTAAAGGAAGCGCTCGATTTCACCATGGATAAGGAGCGAAAAAGCAAGGGAAAGGTTGTTAGCAAAGTTCAGAGGCATGTCACAGGCCAGGAGCTACTTGAGGGTGTGCGCGAGTACGCACTGGATCAGTTCGGCCCCATGGCGTACACGGTGCTAACATCCTGGGGCCTCGAACGCTGCGAAGATTTTGGGGAAATGGTGTTCAATCTTATCGAGTATGGAGTCTTCAGTAAGAATGAGGATGATACTAAAGAAGACTTCGCTGCTATCTACGATTTCGAGGAAGCTTTTTTGAAACCCTTCCAGCCAGACCGTCGCCGATTGAAGCGCCCCAGGTATAAGGTGATCGAGTCCCTCTAGCGATACCTATCGAAAAGAGTCGCTTAACCGCGTGGACTTTCCATTGCTAGCGTCTAAGCGGCGCAAGTTTCGCAAATCATGAGTAAGCAACATTCATTTTTGGACGCTGGTCAATCGGATGCCGATTTGCTGGAGTCACTAGCCACAGAGTCCTATCATAGGTACCAATTGGACAATGGCTTAACGGTTCTCTTTAGACCCGATCGCTCACTAGGACTGTGTTCGGCCCAAGTTTGGATCAAATCAGGAAGCATTCACGAAGAGAAAAGTTTAGGTTCGGGCTTATCGCACTTTCTGGAGCACATGCTTTTCAAGGGAACAGAGAAGCGAGAAGGACGGGAAATTTCTGAATGCGTCCAGGCAGCTGGCGGCTACATAAATGCCTACACTACATTTGACCGGACAGTTTACTACATAGACATCCCGTCCGAAAATATCGACGTGGCTCTCGACGTGTTGAGCGATTCGGTATTCAAGTCTACCTTGCCGCCAGATGAGATTGAGAAGGAACGGGACGTCATCCTGCGTGAAATAGACATGGGGAATGACGATCCGGATCGAAAACTGCTTCGGGCTTTATTTGAAACCGCATTTCGAGAGCATCCATTCAGATATCCGATAATTGGCTACAAGGACCTATTCGCCAATGTTTCAAGAGACGAACTTGTAGCGTACTACGAACGTCGTTATGTTCCGAATAACGCCGTTTTGGTGGTTTCGGGCGACTTCGATGTTCAAGACATGAAGGCGCGGGTAGATCGGCTTTTCGGCGACTTGCCCCGCAAGCCTTTGCCCAATATCTATATTGCTCCTGAGCGTAGGCAGCTAGCTTATCGCTCGAAAGCCCTCTATGAGGATGTGCAAATCGTACGGGTGGCGATGGGATATCAAACGCCGGGACTGTCTCATCCCGATACACCAATTCTCGATGCGCTTTCATTAATTTTGGGTCATGGATACAGCTCCTTGCTCTCTGTTCATTTGCGCGAGAAACTGAAACTCGTCCATACGATCGATGCCTCCAATTGGACGCCAGGCGAGCTAGGCGTATTCTACCTGGCTCTGGTATGCGATACAGACAAGCGACAAGAAGCTTTGGCCGAAACAAAACGGTTTCTACAATCACTCTCGGTAGCCGACTTTTCGGAAGACCGCATTCGTAAGGCTGTCAGGCAGCTTATAGTGTCTGAAATCAATGCTCGCAAGACCGTTAGCGGACAGGCGTCGAAGCTCGCCGCTGCCGAAGTAGTTGTCGGCGATATACGCTATGCCGAGCAATATATCCGCAAGGCCATGCGAATCACTCCTGACGATTTGATACGCGTATTGAAAGATTGGCTGCTAGAAGAAAGGATGACGGTGGTTTCGCTTAATCCGAAATCCTTGGAATCGGAGGATGCCGAGGCTTCGAACTGGCAAGACGGCGGTACCGACTTCGAGACTCGGAAGCAGCCAAACGGAAGTGTGTTGCTTACGCGATCGGACAATCGCCTTCCGAATACGCACTTAAGAGTCGTCTTGAATGGCGGCTCTCTATTGGAGGACTTCGGGAAGCAAGGTTCTACGTCGTTATTGGCTACCTTGCTAACCAAGGACACGGAGAAGAGAACTGCCAATGAAGTTGCCCAGGCGGTCGAAACCGTTGGCGCTAGTTTCCATGAGTTCGCCGGCAATAATAGCCTAGGGCTTGGTATCGATTTTCTGCCGACGGATATCGAATTGGCAATAGACATCGTGGAACAGGCGCTCCTTTACCCGAAATTCGATGAAGAGACTTTTAGTATCGAAAAGGAGGCCCATTTGGCGGCGATCAAGGAGGATCTTGATGATGTTGTTGTCGCTGGCCGACGGAAACTGAGAAAGCTGTTTTTTGGCGACCATCCCTTTAATCTGGGAGGTTCTGGATCGCTAGAAACGGTGGAGCCATTGAAGACCGGAGATCTCGACGATCTGCGCGGCCGATTGCTAGTTGCAGGAAATGTGACTCTGGTGATTTCTGGCATGTTCGATGAGGAAATCGTTATTCCGAGACTGGAGACGCTGATGGCGAAATTACCGCAAGGTGAAAAGCCTATCGGGGATTGTCAGTTTGACGGGCCGGACGCGCCTGGCATTCACCGATCGCCGATGGACCGACAGCAGGCGGTGGTCTTCCATGCCTATCCTGGACCTGGATTGCTGGATGACGATTTTCATGTATCTGAGGTTGCTGATGAGTTGTTTAGCGGCATGTCGAGCCATTTGTTCGAACGGGTCAGAGAAAGCCTAGGCTTGGCGTACTTTATTCGATCTAGTCGTATCGTAGGGCTGAAAACGGCTATGTTTTACTTCTATGCGGGAACGTCGCAGCAAGGCTACGATCAAGTAATCGAGGAATTGATCGCGGAAATCGAACGGGTTCGAGCAGGAGAGATTGCGGACGAGGAATTAGCCCGCTGCCGATCTCGATTGAAGGCGGCTCGTCGCATGGGATTGCAGACGAACGCGTCCTGCTCAAGTCACGCGGCCATGAATGTGGCCTACGGTTTGCCGGCGAACGATGGTTCTGAATACGACCGGAAGATCGGCTCCGTCTGCAAGGAAGACCTTGCCCGATTCGCAGAACGGTATTTCAAGGAATCCAGCCGGGTCGAGCTGGTTGTAGGAGCCATCAAATAAGGTTTATCCTCGTTGTAATTCCGGCACTTGTTGGGAATAGGACCGTTTTAAAACGGTACAAAAAGGCCAGGCCGCTATAAATAGCGACCTGGCAGGTGTGGGTGTGTTGGGAGGGAAATTGTTGTATTCCAATAGGTTTACGAAGGTATGGATTCCATATCAAGCAATTCCTTACAATCTGGTTACAAGAATTTGTATGATGGTGGGTCTACGTGGAAAACCGCGCTTGGATTAAGGGAGAAGCCTTAGAACGATAGTCTAGATCGTTATTGGATCGATTCACCCGTACGCGCATCTGCGTGTTCACTTTTGAAATGCGTGGACCAAACGGCTTACTTGGCCTCCCGAATGAGCGTATGCGATTTTTTGAATTCCCTATTTGACAAGCGAGGCGACACCAGTCCTATTAAGTGTTCATGAACACTAATGAATCTTCGTTAACGTCAAGGCAGCGAGAAGTGCTCGATTTCGTAAGGGAGTGGCGCAATTGGAAGGGAAAGATGCCATCGACTCGCGAGATTCAAAGGCACTTTGGATTCGCTAGCCAGACCGCAGCGGTCAATCATCTGAAGGCTCTTGAGCGCAAAGGGTTCTTAAGACGGATGCCAGGCGACTTGCTACCCGTTAACGAGAGCCGTTTCAGCGAGGTGCCATTGTTAGGAGCGATCCCTGCAGGATTGCCTGCGTATGAAGAAGAGCGTTCAGACGGGGGCGTCGCGATCGACCTGGCTTCCATCGGGGTTTCCGATTCGAGTCGGACCTTCGCCTTGACGGTGCGGGGAGACTCGATGACGGGAGCGCACATCCAGGAAGGCGATGTGGTGGTCTTGGAATATCGGGAGCCGCGTGATGGGGATGTGGTCGCGGCTCTGATTGACGGAGAAACGACACTAAAACGGTTCGTTTTAAAAGAGGGGCAGCCTTACTTGAAAGCGGAGAATCCAGCTTATCCCGATTTGGTTCCGGCGACGGAGCTGATTGCTCAAGGCGTGGTAGTCGCTCTGACGAGAAAGGTGTTCAGGTGATTGGGTTAGAGGAAGCATCGGCTTGCCGAGCCGTGGAGGGAATAGGGAGTTGCCGGACGCGATCTGCCGCGAAAGTGGCAGACGCGCCTGGCAGCCACCTGCCCGATCGAAATAACTATGGGGAGTTTTTGAATCGAAATGCGGTTTCGATCGTTGGAGAAAGTGAGCTTCGTTACGGTCGTAGAGAGGTTCTGATGGAAAAAGGGGGGGATTCTCCGATTGGGGCGGAATCAAATAGGGAAGCGCTGATGATCGGCGATTTAATATCAGCGTTAGAGAGCAAATTCAAATTCGGGAGGAAATTATAATGGATAGAAGGTTTAAGGATATTATCGTGAGCGACAGTCGTAGCGAAAATATGATACATCGTTTGCTAGGGAGAACTGATTCGTATCGGACACGGACTCGCCGCTGGATGCTTTTGGCCAATGGCGGATTGATTTGTCGGGAACAATTGGAGCCTGAATTAGTTTCGGGAGAGAAGGGCCACTCGTCGTAGATGGTCTCGATTTCAGTCCGACGACTCGCTCAGTTTTTTCCAGGAGTCGAGTTCGACTTGCTCGGGACGCAATTGAGGCTGAGCATCGGCATCCTTCAATTGCGCTAGCCAGGCTTGGGATTTCTGATGAGAGCTTTTTCTCAGGAGAGATCCGATCTGCTTGCGACGTTGCTGGAACAGTTCTCGAATCAAATCCCTATCGGGTTGAGGGAAGAGATAGGGCTTCGTTTTGCGTTTTAGATGAATGAGGCGAGAGCCGACGTCGGGCTTGGGAAAGAAACAGCTCGCAGTGACATCCCATGTCACATCCAGATCGAAAGCGTTTTGGATGAAAATGCTTATACTTCCAAATTGCTTCGAACCGGGATCTGCGATGAACCGCTGGGCGGTCTCTTTTTGCAGCATCAAAGTAAGGCTATAGGGTAGTGGTTCATTGATGACCGACTCCATCCAAGGGGTAGATATCGCGTAGGGAAGGTTGGCGACAATCTTGAAATCTCCGTCATCTGCAGGAAGATTCGCCAGTGGGTTTTCGAGCGCATCGCCTTGGATTAGGTGGAGCCGTTCTGGGTAATCGGATTCCAGTTGAATAAGATAGTTTGCAAGCCGCGGATCTCTTTCCACAGCGTAAATGCAAGCCCCGGTTTCCAGGAGGGAACGAGTGAGTGTGCCCAGTCCGGGACCTACTTCGACGATACGGTCGCCAGATTGTACGTTAGCCAACTCTAGAGATTTGCGTACTATGTTCCCGTCGATAAGAAAGTTTTGCCCTAGCTTCTTTACCGGACGGTGTCCGAGCTTCTCCAACAGCGCTCGAGTTTCCGACGGAGATAGCGGGGATAGCATATGAAACTAGGCGGAATGAAACTCGCTGATCAGATCTTCGGCGGATTTCGCGCGCATGAGAGCTTCGCCGACAAGGATCGCTTTCGCTCCGGCCTCTCTTGCCCTCTTGGCATCTTCACCGTTCCAAATACCGCTTTCCGACACAGCTAGAGTGTCGGATGGGATTTTTGGGATAAGCTCTTCTGAAAAACGAAGATCCGTTTTGAAAATAGCTAGGTCTCGGTTGTTTACGCCAATAATCTTCGCGTTTTGGGCGACCGCCCGTTCTAGTTCGGCTTCGCTGTGAATCTCATAGAGAGCATCAAGACCCGCCAGATCTGCAGCGCGACGCAGGTGGGTCATTTCCTCATCGGTCAGAGCTCGTACGATTATCAGAATCGCAGCCGCTCCCGCCTTGGCGGCTTCGAGCACTTGTATCGGATGGATCATGAAATCTTTTCGAAGGCAGGGCGTTTCAAAACCGATATCCGATAGTTGCTGACGCGAAGATTCGAGATCGTCCAGCGATCCGCCAAAGTATTTCTGGTCAGTAAGAATCGATAGGCAATCAGCTCCGGCCCGGGCGTACGTCTTCGCTTGTGTAGCCGCGGACTCAATTGTTCTGATTTCGCCTGCTGATGGTGATCGCCGCTTGATTTCAGAAATGACAGCGAGCCCATCGGGGGCCTCTAGAGCTTCCAGAAAACTCCCGGAACGACTACAGAACTGAAGCTCGGCTTCGCCCACATCTCGGATTTGCTCGGCAATCTCTTGCCGCTTCCATGCCATGATTTCGTTTAGCTTGTCCATTTGAGATTTGAAAGCGGCTCATTTTGGAAGCTCGTCCAATTTCTGTCGAGAATTGTATTTGATCTTCCCGCCATGCGCGGGGTAAGTGTTTGTCGTGAGTGCAATTGAAGATTTGCTGGAGACGATGGCTCGCTTGCGGGCCCCAAATGGCTGCCCTTGGGATCAAGAGCAGAATCACCAATCGATCGCGGAGTGCCTTGTCGACGAGTGTAGCGAACTCTTGGAGACAATCGACAATCTGGATATGGATCACATGAAAGAGGAATTGGGCGATGTTCTGCTGCAGGTCGTATTCCATTCCCAATTGGCGAAGGAGTCCGAGCATTTTGATTTCGAAGCGGTGGCCCGCGAAGTGAACGATAAGCTCATCCGGCGCCACCCCCACGTATTTGGAGAATCTTCAGCTGAGGATTCAGAACAAGTTCTGCATCAATGGGAGGAAATCAAGG
>MDTA01215922.1_pt1 | contig 14407 bp, 11 predicted proteins | sample 811151 | NCBI WGS metagenome assembly MDTA01 (sample SAMN05326648, study PRJNA326480) | marine metagenome | isolation source: seawater | place: Indian Ocean: South | collected 2010 | reverse complement strand
GGGGGATTTATCTAAATCAATACTATCAGAGGGCCAGAATATATCCGAAGGTTATATGTATTTTATCTCAGCAATAACATATTCTTTTATAGCTATTACGTATTTTTTTGCATGCTTATTATTAGTTCCAGATACATTTTTTATATTGATAATATATGCCATTTTTGCATTCAGGATTTACTTATTTTATTCAAGAAAAGCTGATCAATTTGGTAAAGACTTATCATCTATTACATCCAATATTGGGAAATGGACTGCTTCCATATTTAATAACCTAAAATATCTAAAAGCAATAAGTAAAGACAATTTGGCTCAGGAAGAAGCTAAAGAAATATTTTTAAAATTTGCAAACTCATATGAGAATGCTAGAGTCGCGAGCTATAAATCAAAGTTAATAACTGAAATAATGACTGTAGTATTTATTTTTTTAGCGATAACTTTCATATTAGTAAGAGGATCTAATTCCTCAAACTTAATTCTTTCCTTATCTTTATTCATAAGGATGACTCCTAAAATTTATAACGCTCAAATTAGATTACTAGACTCAGTGGCTATGGTTTCTTGGCCAAAATCACATAATGAAAGAATAAGGTGGGCAAAAAATTATAAAGATATTGTTCAAAAAAATAAAAATGACTTTTTCTTCGATGGTGAAATCATATTTGATTCTGTATTTTTTAATTACCCAAATTGCGAATATATATTAAATGATATTAATCTAAGAACCAAGAAAAATGAATGTATCGGAATTATAGGTAAATCAGGAATTGGCAAAAGTACATTAATAGATCTAATGACTGGATTAGTAAAACCTCAAAAGGGATCTATTTATTTAGCTGGGGAAAATATGAAGAATATTAATTTAAATTCTTGGAGAAAAAAATTAGGAATTGTTATGCAGGAAAATTTCTTCAAAAATGATACTCTTTCTGCAAATATCGCATTAGGGGAAAAAGTAGACAGAAAAAAAATAAAGGATTCACTTATGAAAGCAAATGCGTGGGATTTTGTCAGTTTATTACCAAATGGGATAGATGAAATGATACTCGATAGAGGGTTAAGGTTATCTGGTGGACAAAGACAAAGAATTGCTTTAGCAAGAGCTCTTTATAGTAAGCCCCAAGTTTTAATTTTGGATGAACCATCCTCAGGATTAGATAAAATATCTGAAAAGAAACTTATCACCTCTATCAAAAAACTAAAAGGAACTATGAATATCATTATAATTACACATAAAAAGGAGTTAGCAGCAGTTTGTGATAGAATTTTAACTCTTGATAGTAAAGGTTTAAATCAAAATTAAATATTTTTTCTTAACCTTTAATTAGAAAAAATTCTTTAATTGCTTTCATTAAAGAATGATACAAACAAAATAATTTAAGAATTATATATTAATTACTCATGATAAAAATTTATAATGATGAATAAAGCTTCAAGAAATAAATCTGTATTAATAGTCTCTAATTGCACTTGGTATTTATACAATTTCAGATATAAGTTACTTAACGATTTAAATAAAAAAGGATTTAATTTAATCCTAATTTCTCCTCTTGATAAGTACTATTTTGATATTTCTAAATATTTCATAAACAAAGAAAATTTATTTCTTATACGAGGTTCAGAAAATCCTATTTTTGAAATTATTACTTTAATGCATCTTTTTTTTATTTATTTTAAGTACAAACCAGAATTAGTCCATCACTTTACTATTAAGCCATGTATTTACGGCGGAATTATTTCTAGGCTTTTGGGGGTAAAAAGGACAATAAATCATATTACTGGTTTGGGACCATCTTTTTACTCCAATAGAATTAAGATTAAATTTGTAAACAAAATCCTAATGCCTTTTTACAGATATGCATTTAATGGCCATGTAAATAACTTAGTTAATATTTTCCATAATGATTCTGATAAAAATACATTTATTAAAAATTGCATAACCAAACCTCAAAAAACTAAAATTATTAAGGGTTCAGGAGTTGATATTGAATATTATAAAAAAGATAAACCACATAAATTTAATAAAGATATAAATTTATTATTTCCTGCAAGACTTATCAAAGAAAAAGGAATATTAGAGCTCATCGATGCTTGTGAAGAATTATGGAAGGATAATTATAAATTCACTTTAAACATAGCAGGTGAAATAGATAAACAAAATAAGAGTTACTTAAACAAAAATTACTTAAAATCCATTATCAATAATCCAAATATAAGGTTCTTTGGAAAATGCTCAAATATGCGCGAAATATATAAAACAATGGATATAGTTATTCTTCCCTCTTGGAGAGAAGGGTTATCGAAATCTCTTCTAGAGTCAGCGGCAATGTCGCTTCCAATAATTACAACAGATGTACCAGGTTGTAGAGATATTATTTCAAATGAATATTCTGGCTTATTAGTTCCAGTAAAAAACCAAAAAAAATTAAAAATTGCTATTGAAAGATACTTAAATAACGAAGACTTAGCAATTAAATTTGGGATCAACGCTAGAGAAACAGTTTGCAAAGAATTTGCTGTTCAAAAAATTAATAATAAAATAGTAAAAATTTATGAAGACTTCTTTTACTAAGAAATATGATTCCTTATTTTATTCCTTTTATATTTCTTACGATATTTACATCATTAGAATTTAAAAAAAGATTTGATTTTCTAATTAAAAATAGATTTTTATACTTTTTATTATCCTTATTATTTATTTTTTTTATAGGTTTTAGATATCAGATAGGTTGTGATTGGGATCAATATAAAGGGATGTTTGAAAAATATAATTCAATTGGGCTTGTGGAAATTATAAAAGGCAACTTTTTTTCAAAGATTAAATTGCAAGAATTAGGGCATATATTGATTACTTCTATTTCACAAAATATCTATATTCTTAATCTAATTTACTCTACTTTATTTACAGTTCCTTTATTTTATTTCTGCTCTCAACTAAAGAGAAAATACTTTTCTCTTTTGATATCATATCCTTACTATATTATAGTCGTTGGCATGGGGCCAATAAGGCAAGCAGCTTGTGTATCGCTATTTATGTTATCAATACTTCTTATATCAAAAAGAAGGTATTATAAATACATTTTTTTTACAATTTTTTCTGCGTTTCTTCATCAGTCATCAATACTATTTAATAGTATTATTTTGGGCTCATTTTTAAAAAAAATAAAAAAAATTAAATTCACCAATAAAAATATTTTAATTTCAATATTTATATTTTTTGTACTTGTATATTCCCTGCCGTCAGTTTTAAACAAAATTTCATTTTATATCACTCATTATAGATATGTTGATCAAGAAGGTGTAAGGTTAATAGCACCAGCTAAAGGTGCAATCCTTGTATGGCTAATAAACTTTTTCCCTTCAATAATATTTCTTAAAAATATTTCAAAATTTAATTTTGAAAAATCATTAAATAAAATTCTTATCATTTTAACTACTTTTAATTTTATAATTTTACCCATGATTTTCTTGAATTCTGTTATCGCTTATAGATTATTATTATATTTATTCCCTTCGAGTATCTTAATAACATCTTATATTCCAGAATTAGAACTTTTAAAAATTACGAAATATTTTTATTTTAATATAATAATTATCTTATCTTTTATGAGTTTAGTAGTTTGGCTTAAATTCGCTTATCATGCTTCTTGTTGGGTTCCATATAAAAATATTTTATTGAATTTAAATGTTATTAATTAATAACATAATCAATACACATATCTTCAATAGTCCTTTTAGGGCGCCAATCTAATAAATCTAGAGCGAGATTATTATCGGCCACTAGAAAAGGCTCATCACCAATTCTTTTCTTAGCAAAATCATAAGCAAATCTTAACCCTTTTATTTCTTGAAAAATTTTTATTATTTCTAGAACACTTGTTCCTTTACCCGTTCCGATATTAACTGAAATATTCTGTGTTTTATTTTCTTTGAGATATTTTAAGGCCGCGATATGAGCCTCTGCTAGGTCCATTACATGTACAAAATCTCTTATACATGTTCCGTCACAGGTAGGCCAATCTTTCCCGAAGATAAGTAATTTTTCTTGTTCACCCATAATAGTTTTAATAATTGCAGGGAAAAGATTTGATGACTTACTTTTTGAGTTTTCTGATAATAAACCCAATTTATGAGAACCAATTGGATTAAAAAATCTTAAGCTTGCTATCCTCCAATTTTTGTCGCAAGCAAACAAATCACTTAGTAATTCTTCAATAAAAAATTTTGTTTTTCCATAAGGTGTTCTTGGTCTAATTTCATCAGATTCCTTTAATAATTTAAAACCTTTTGGCTCATATACTGATGCACTACTACTGAATATCAATGTAAAGCAATGAAATTTTTGCATTGCCGATAATAAAGAAATTGTACCGGATATATTTGCATCATAATATTCAATCGGCGATTTTATTGAATTAAAAATTGATTTTAAACCGGCAAAATGAATAACTGACTTAATTGGCATATCAGCTTTTAGATAATCACAAAAAACATTTTCTAACCATAATTTATCTCTTAAATCTCCCTCAATAAACTGAATATTGTCATTAAGCTTAATACCTTTTAATGCGACAGTTTCTTTAATTTTATCTAGAGTATCTCTAGAACTATTTATTAAAGAATCAATTATTAATACATTATGATTATTTTCTAAAAGTGAAACGCAAGTATGACTTCCAATATATCCACAACCTCCAGTAACTAATACGGTTTCCAAAAAATTTTTATTAAATAGTAATCTCTAGATTACATTATATATTAAGTACTTAGAGTTCTTAAATAACAACCAATTAATAAAAGTTTAAAAATTAAGCGCTTATATTTAATATGAAATAAACATATTAAGGTTTAGTATAAATAAATTAAATTAAATTTTATATGAAAAAAACTAAATTAAACCTAGATTTACTTAAAAATTATTTGCTTTTATTTTAACCTTATGGGAATTAGTAATATCAAAATTACAAATAACATATTAAATTTATCTCGTCCAATAAAAACTTTAATTGCAATATCGATAGATTTTAGTAGTTGTATATTTTCAGTTTGGTTTTCATATTATCTGAGACTTGGGGAACTAGCGCCTCTTTCAGAAAGAGGCTTAGATGCACTAACTTATGCATTAACAATTTCATTACCTATATTTTTAATTTTTGGGCTATATAAAAATATATTTAGATATTCAGGACTTGATTCTTTATTTATTGTTTCAAAAGCCCTTTTATTTTACGGTTTTATATACGGAACTCGAATTAGCATATTAGGAATTAATGGAATACCTAGAACGATTGGTTTAATACAACCTTTACTTTTTTTATTTTTTATTGTTTCTTGGAGAATACTAGTAAGATTTTTACTAAGGAAACTTAATACTAAACATTACGCAAAAAAAGATTCTCAAAAAGCTTTTGTTTATGGAGCAGGAGAAGCAGGGAGACAGTTAGTTAAGGCTATGCAAGATAATCAAAAAATATCAATAATAGGATTTTTAGATGATGATAAGAATAAAAGAGGGTGTCTCATTGATGGTAAAAGAATATACTCCCCAAATAAATTAAGAAATTTAATACTTAAAAAGAATATTTCTCTTGTTTTACTAGCTATTCCTTCCATTCCAAGAAAAAAAAGAAGTGAAATTATAAAGAACTTACTTAAATACAAAATTGCAGTAAGAACCATACCAGATATTTCTAATATCGCGAGTGGTAAAAGTTTAATAACTGAATTTGTAGAATTAGAGATTGATGACTTGTTAGGAAGGATTCCTGTAGAACCATTTGAGTCACTAATGAAAAAAAATATTTTTTCAAAAACAATCCTTGTTACTGGCGCTGGTGGATCAATCGGTAGCGAGTTATGTCGCCAGATTATAAAGCATAAACCTGAAAGACTTCTGATGGTTGAAATTAGCGAATATGCTCTTTACTCAATACATCAACAGCTAGAGGATAGCGAAAATTTAAATACAGAATTGATTCCATTGATTGGCTCTGTGCAAGATTCTCAAAGAATGAAAAGAATAATATCGATTTTTAAACCTGCTACGATTTATCATGCAGCTGCTTATAAACATGTTCCCATAGTAGAAGAAAATCTAATAGAGGGATTAAAAAATAATTTGCTTGGAACTTTTGAATTAGCAAAATTAGCTATAAAAAATAATGTTCATAACTTTGTTTTTATTTCAACTGATAAGGCAGTAAGACCAACAAATATTATGGGTGCCACAAAAAGGCTAGCTGAGCTATGTTTACAAGCTTTAAATGAAAAAAATATAATTTCATCTGAAAGTAAAATTAAAACAAAATTTTCAATAGTTAGATTTGGGAATGTACTTGATTCTTCTGGCTCAGTTATACCAAAGTTTAGAGATCAAATAAAAAATGGTGGTCCAATAACTCTTACTCACTTGGAGATTACAAGATACTTTATGACAATAACCGAAGCCGCTCAACTTGTTATTCAAGCTGGTGCAATGGCAAAAGGTGGTGATGTTTTTATTTTGGATATGGGCAATCCAATTAAAATTTATGATTTAGCTTTAAGGATGATTGAATTGTCTGGACTATCCCTTAAAAACCTATCAAATTTAAATGGAGATATTGAAATAAAAGTAACTGGCTTAAGGCCTGGCGAGAAATTGTATGAGGAGCTTCTTTTATCAAAAAATCCTATCAAAACGAAACACCCAAAAATATATCGATCAAAAGAACCCTTCATCCTTCATGAACAACTAGTTAAAGAAATTGATTTATTGAAAGTATTTATTGAAAATAATGATTTAGAAAAGATATTGGAAAAGATTAAAAAGATAGTGATAGATTATTCACCAAATAGTAAAATTATAGATCATACTTTTGTAAAAAAATAAAAAAATTAAGCTTAAGCAATTATATTGAATATAGAAATTAAAGAAAGTTTTGAAAATTTTTAAACTTTTTAGAGTTTATGATATTTTGTTATCAACTTTAATGATAATAGCTTTTAGTCCTGTATTAATTTTTGTATTTATTATCTGTTTTTTTGAATCAAGAGAACCAATATTTATTCAGCAAAGAGTAGGAAAGCATCTAAAGCTTTTCAAACTTTTTAAGTTCAGAACAATGAAAAAAAATACTCCTTCAAAAGCATCTCATCTAATAAATGAAAATTCGGTAACAAGATTTGGTAAAATTTTAAGATTACTAAAATTAGATGAATTGCCTCAATTAATTAATGTGTTAAATGGTGATATGAGTTTGGTAGGACCCCGGCCTTGTTTGCCAAATCAATTAGAGTTAATTAAATGGAGAGAAAAATATAATTTACATAACATTAAGCCAGGCATAACAGGACTTTCACAAATAAAGGGAATAGATATGTCTGATCCTAAAAAATTGGCTCAAAGCGATTTTCTAATGATTTCGAGAATAAACCAACTATATTATTTCAAATATTTATTACTAACATTTTTTGGAAAAGGACGAGGGGATAAAGTTAAAAAATAATCAAATTTATTATTCACTAAATAACTTTGAATATTTAATTTTTTAGGTATTTTCAATAATTTATTCTTATGTTTTTCTTAAACAAAAGAAGAATTTGTAAATATGATTTTTGTATTATTTTTAATAAAAAATTGGATATATTCTTAAAACGAATTATTTTCTGTAGAATAGATATCATTAAATTTTTTCAAGGAATTTTATAATAGTTTTTAATTAAATATGGATAAAATTAAGCATCTTGATTGTTCCTTAAGAGACGGTGGTTATTACAATAATTGGGATTTTGACAATGATCTTATCAACCAGTATCTTCAAGTTCTGGAAAGCATTAATATTGATTTCTGTGAGATAGGATTTAGATTTTATAAGAATGATGGCTTTAAGGGTTCCTGTGCTTTTACTACTGAAGAATTTCTAGAATCACTTACTATTCCAAAAAATATCAAAATAGCAATAATGATTAATGCTAATGAGTTAATCTCTAATGAAGAATTAATACTTGATAGACTAAAAAAGTTAATCCCTCTTAAGGCATCTAAATCAAAAGTTGATATGGTAAGGGTGGCTTGCCACTCTGAATCAATTGAAGATATTTTACCAGTTTTTGAATTTATACATAATCAAGGATATATATCATGCTGTAACATAACCCAAATATCTGATAAGACTACTGAGAGATTAGAAGAATTATCTTGTCTTATATCAAATTCAAAAGTTGATATTTTATATTTCGCAGATAGCTTAGGATCCTCAACACCAAAATCCATAAAAGAAATAGTGAAAGCAATAAGAAAAAACTGGAAGGGCCAATTAGGGATACATGCTCATAACAATACAGGTCTTGCTCTATCAAATACTCTTGAAGCCATTGATTGCGGAGTAAATTGGGTAGACAGCACAATTACAGGGATAGGAAGAGGCCCTGGAAACACTTTGACTGAGGAATTAATATTGGAATTAAGTCAAAATAACTTTGAACCAGTAAAGAATAATTTAAATCTTGTTCCTTTAATTAAAATAATAAATAATCATTTTTTACCAATGAAAAGTAAATATTCTTGGGGTACTAATATCTTCTATTATTTAGCCGGTAAATATTCAATACATCCTTCATATATTCAAGCCATGCTAAAAGACTATAGATATCAGGAAGAAGATATCCTTGCTTCAATTAATTATCTAAGAGATCAAGGAGGTAAAAAATTTGATTATAGTGACTTAGATGAAGCCAGAAAATTCTACAAAGGGAAACCAAAGGGGGAATGGGATCCCAAAACACTTTTTAAAAACAGAGATGTATTAATAATAGGAACTGGGCCAGAATTTAAGAGTCATGAAAAAGCTGTTGAATCTTTTATTAAAAGAACTAAACCTCTTGTATTAGCAATAAATACAAACAAACTAAATGATAATGATCTAATTGATTTAAGAATTGCTTGCCATCCTACACGTTTATTTGCAGATGTTGATAAACATTTAAATCTTCCAGAACCTCTAATAATCCCACTTTCAATGTTACCTGATCAATTTAGAAGAATATTCAAAGGGAAAGATATTAAGGACTTTGGAATAGGTTTAACAAATACTCATTTTGAATTTCATAATTCGTTTTGCATTATTCCAAATGCATTAGTTCTATCTTATGCTTTAGCAGTGGTTACTAGTGGTTCAGCGAGAAAAATTTTTCTTGCAGGGTTTGATGGATATCCTCAAGGTGACTCAAGAAATGATGAGATTAATGATTTACTATTAAAATACAAGTCTTCAAAACCAGATGCAAAAGTTATCGCTATCACACCAACTAAATACAAGAATATAATTTCGCAAAGCGTTTATGGTATTTAAAAAATGAAAGCTTGTGTAATAATTCCAGCAAGATTTGCTTCATCAAGATTTCCAGGAAAACCATTAGCAAAATTGAATGGCAAAGAGATGATTTTATGGGTGGCAGAAAATTGTTCTAAAGCAGTGAAACCTAGCGATATTTATATAGCTACTGATGATAAAAAGATCTCTGATATAGTAATAAAAAAAGGTTTTAAAGTTATAATTACCCCTTCTGATTTACTTACAGGTACTGACAGAGTTGCTGAAGCTTCAAAAAATTTAAATTATGAAATTTTTATAAATGTCCAAGGTGATGAACCTCTTATCGATCATAGAGATATTACAAGAGCTATTGAGTTGAAAATAAAATATCCTGAATCAATAATTAATAGTTTCTGTCCAATTGGAAAGAATGAAAATCCTAATAATAAAAATATACCTAAAGTTATCACTACCGAAAATAATAATTTAATTTACATCTCAAGATCAGTAATACCGCAATCAAAAAAAGAACTAAATAACTATATTTTTAAAAAACAAGTTTGTATTTATGCCTACTCTAAAAGTGATCTAAAAAAATTTTTATCATATGGAAGAAAAAGTGAATTGGAGAGAATTGAAGATATCGAAATTCTTAGATTCTTTGAATTAGGTATGAATATAAAAATGTATGAGGCATCTAAATCAAGTTTAGCTGTAGATATTCCTGAAGATGTTGAGTTAGTGGAAAAAGAGTTATTAAAGAAAAATAATTTCCATGAATAAATATAAATCAATAATTTTTGATTGTGACGGGGTAATCCTTAATTCAAATAAAATAAAGACAAAATCTTTTAGGGAAATTTTAAGAGAATTTGATGCGCGCGCTGTTCAAGAATTCATCGATTACCACAAAAATAATGGTGGTATATCCAGATATATAAAATTGGATTACTTTCTTACTAATATTCTTCCTAAATATTCTAAATCCCTAGAGAACAAAGATGATATCCTCATATCATTACTGAATAATTATGGTAGTGTATGTAAAAATTCTTTAATTAATTCTGAGGTTACAAAAGACTTAGAAAAGCTTAAATCCATAACTTACAATATTCCATGGACAATTGTTTCTGGTGGTGACCAGAAAGAGTTAAGAGATGTATTTAAAAATAAAAACCTTACTAAATATTTTAATGGTGGGATTTTTGGGAGTCCTGATAAAAAAATTGATATTATTCAAAGAGAAGAAAGGAATGGATTAATTAATTATCCAGCAATATTCCTTGGTGATAGTAAGGTAGATTATTTAGTTGCAAAAAATCTAAATATTGATTTTTTATTTGTAACGCAATGGACCGAATTCATGGAGTTTAAAACTTTCTGTAGAGAAAACTCTATTAAAATGATTAATTCAGTATCAAATCTTATTTCGATCTTTCAAAAAAATTAAGCAATGATGTATTGCTTTAAATGAATATTCATATAATAATAAATTTACTATTTAGTTTCAAATAATTTTAATTTTGGAGATAATTTCTATAAAAAAACTACGTTATTTGTATGAAAGTTATAAATCAAAACAGCCAAAATATAAACTTCAAAATTTTCTTAAATTCAATTATCTAAATTTGTCTATACATTTCGGTCGCGATGAAAGAGAGTTTGACGAATCTAATTTTAGAATACTTTTAAATTTAACTAAAAAACAAAGGAATGGAAGAAGAAGTTGTTTTCAAAATAAACAATATATAGATTTCTTTAGTAGGTATTTGTTTGCTTTTAAAGAATATAATTATTTACCTAATAAAAAAATCTTTATTATTATAGTTGCTGATCTACTTAAATTTTGTAAGCAAATATTAGATATCTTTGGAATTATTATTATTATTTTTATATCAATTATTTATAGACTTTTAATAAATCAAAGTAATAAAAAATTATTATTTAAAAATCAAAAGATTTATAGCATTTATTATTGGAACAAAAAGAAAGCCGCTTCTGCTTCTTACTATTATCCTGCAATAGATTTTTCAAATGGAGACAAAGCTTTTATTTCATCATTTTCAGATTCAAAATTATTTAGCGTTGGATTAATTAACTCCTTAAATAATACTGACTTTCTTTCACCTTCAAAAATATTGAACATAAAGGACCTTTTTATAAGTATTTTCCAATTTCTACATCTATTTTTACATGATTTTTTTTATCCATTTCGTGAAAATAATTTTAATTTTTTGAGCTTTTGGTTTGGTTGGAAAAAGGCATCTGAGATTTTTTATAGTATTCTCATTTATAATGCTCTTATTGAATTAACAACAAAAGCTAAAAAATGTGAATTTTTTAGTTGGCATGAGAATCAAATTACAAATAGAGCTTATTCATTAGGAGTTTCATCAGTCATAAGAAGATCATCATCAAATAGATTAATTTCTTTTAATGGTTCATTATTTACTCAACAAATTAAAAATCAATTTCTACCTATAAATGAAGAATTAGAAATTGGTTTGTGGGGACAAAAGTATTATTTACAGGACAAAAGTTCGCTAAATGAAATGTATTCATATGTTATTAAAAATAATATAGATATACCTTTAGAAGTTGTTCCAAAAGAGATGGTAAGAACAAAAATTAATCTTGATAATACTTTATCAAAATTACAAATATCTAGAGATATAACTATTTTTACACATGCATCTTATTGGGATCTAATTGCTTGTATTTTGTCTATTTTCAATGAAAAGAACAGAAATCTTCTTCCAAGAAATTTATCTTTAAATAATAAAATAATTTTTATTAGATTACATCCTGCGCTTTCGCAAAAAAAAGCTCTTAAAGAGATTAAACAAATAAAAGAAATACAACATTTCACTAATTTTGAATTTATAGACAATAACAAAGAATCTTTTTTTACTTCTCTAAGTTTGTGCAATTTCCCATTTTTTGGTGAATCTTCATATGTAAATCTTGCCATAGAAAAAAAATCTTCAGTTTTTGCAGTTGAAACAAATCATATTAACAAAATACCTATTCAAACAGAATTACTTAAATCCCCAAATCTCACTATTATTAGTCCTTGGTAATTTAACGAAATAATATGTATAGGCTTCCCAAATGCATAGTTCAATTTATAATTTAGTATCTTGAGAGCTATATTTGCATTATGAATCATCTTTAAAACTTAAAAATGATTTAATTGAAAATATTTTGATCAAAATTTCTTATTTTTAATATGAAAAACAATTAGTTATGAAAAAAAAAGTTGCCCTCATAACAGGAATAACAGGTCAAGATGGTAGTTATCTAGCAGAATTTCTTCTATCAAAAGATTACGAAGTTCATGGTATCAAAAGAAGAGCTAGTTCATTTAATACCCAAAGAATTGACCATCTTTATCAGGATCCACATATAGATAATCCAAATTTATTTTTACATTATGGTGATCTAACAGACAGTATTAATATCATTAAACTTGTTCAAAAAATAAGGCCCGACGAAATATATAATCTTGGCGCACAAAGTCATGTAGCAGTAAGCTTTGAATCCCCCGAATACACAGCTAATAGCGATGCTCTTGGAACTTTAAGAATTTTGGAAGCTATAAAAACTCTTAAGTTAATTGAAAAAACAAAATTCTATCAAGCTAGTACTTCAGAACTTTATGGACTAGTTCAAGAAATACCTCAAAATGAAAAAACACCATTTTATCCAAGAAGTCCCTATGGCGTCGCAAAGCTTTACGCCTATTGGATAACAGTAAATTATCGAGAATCTTATAGCATGTTTGCTTGTAATGGAATACTTTTTAACCACGAAAGCCCTAGAAGAGGGGAAACTTTTGTTACTAGGAAAATTACAAGAGGTCTTTCTCAAATAGACCAGGGATTAACTAAATACTTATATCTAGGAAATATTGATGCGATAAGAGATTGGGGGCATGCGAAAGACTATATAGAAATTCAATGGAAGATTCTCCAGCAAGAGAAACCTGAAGACTTTGTAGTTGCTACTGGGAGACAAGAAAGTGTTAGGAAATTTATAGAATTATCAGCTATAGAATTAGGTTGGGGAGGTATTAACTGGGAAGGTGAAGGAATTAATGAAATTGGGAGGAGAATTGATACTAACGAAGTAGCAATAAAGATTGACAAAAAATATTTTAGACCATGTGAAGTTAATTCTCTTGTTGGAGATGCAACTAAAGCTAATAAAAAATTAAAATGGCAACCAAAAATTACATTAGAAGAATTGGTTTCAGAAATGATCAAACATGATAAAGAGTTAGCTATAAAGGATAATTTTTTGAAAAATAAAGGCTATGATTTAACTTTCCCTAGAGACTAAAAACGCAATAAAATTTTTTATAGCTTTAAAACTTTCTCCATACTGCAAGAAGTTTTCCTTGTATAGAGACTAAATCCCTATCTAATTTAATTGGTTCATAATCAGAATTTGCTGCCTCTAATATTATTTGATTACCTTTCCTAAAAAAATATTTCAACGTTGTTCCTAATCCCGGGACCATAGCGCTGACTATTATCCCATTTTTTAGAGAACTTTGTTCAAACACAGGCTCCATTAGAACCATGTCACCGTCTGCAATATATGCGTCCTTCATTGAATCTCCATTTACTGTTAGGGCAAAAACACCCTTTTTTTGAAAAATTTCTGACACATCAAGCTCTTCAGAAACGTCGGAATATGATTCTATTAACCCGCCAGCAGCTATTGATCCAAGTATTGGAACGTTTTTTGTGACAAGATCATTTACTAATTGAAGAGTTCTCGCTCTGCCTTCTTGCCAAGATATGTAACCCTTTTCTTGCAGGTGTTTCAAACGACTTTGTATTGGTGCAGGAGATTTCAAACCCATACCTTTCATCATTTGCCTTATTGAAGGGCTATGTTGAAAATCCCTAATATAATTCTTGATCCATTCAAATAATTCGTTTTGAGCATCAGTGAGCTGATTATCCATAATACAAAATAAAACATATGTACTCTAATACATTAGTACCTATAGCTTTGTTTATTTGCAAGTGCAACTTAAAGGTAATTTCAGAAAATTAATATATTAATATCTATTTAACAATTTCAAAATTCTAAAAATTATC
>MDTA01059503.1_pt1 | contig 14408 bp, 13 predicted proteins | sample 811151 | NCBI WGS metagenome assembly MDTA01 (sample SAMN05326648, study PRJNA326480) | marine metagenome | isolation source: seawater | place: Indian Ocean: South | collected 2010 | reverse complement strand
CCTTCGTCTCATGGAGCGCCCAAGAGGCGGTGGCGCCTATCAAGATGAGGGGACGCAATGGATGATTAATGAACGCCAAAATGGCACTATTTCTTACGGAGAAATTACCATCAATAACGGGTGGAGTTATCGAGATAGTTACGACTATACCTCAGCCAATGGAGGCAATGTTTGTAGTCACGGCTGCAACTCCTATCGAGGTTTCGGTATGTTTCTTGAGCATGGCGCAAGCAACCTTGGCTGGAATGGTACTCAAGGAGGCTCCAATGGCTGCAGAGACGGTAACAACATCTGCTGGATGGCTCGCGGGCTCAGTCATGGTTGTAACGTCGGTGATCGTCGCTGCGCCTACCTGACCGGCGAAGGCGAAGGCGTCATTTACGCGTATCGCTAGGTTCGGTGGGAAAAGCCTGATTCAACTCGATTAACTCCCCGAGATCGGAAGGGTCCTTGATGGAGCCCATGATGAAAGCCTCCTTCTGCACACGCTATGGGGGCACCGAAGCGCTCGAGGTCTGTCAGACCCCGCGACCGGCGCGCCAGCCCGGTGAGCTCCTGATCCGAGTCCATGCGAGCTCGATCAACCCCGTCGATTGGAAGATCTTGCGGGGCGATCTGCGCATCCTGTTCGGTCGAAGGCCCCCGCCCATCCTTGGGGGCGACTTCGCGGGCATCGTGCTCGAGGCGGACGCCTCCAGTCGCTTCCAGCCCGGTGACCGGGTCTGGGGGCTGACCGAGATCCGCAAACTTCGACGCACACCGGGGGCTCACGCCGAGATCACGCGCTGCGCCAGCAAACTCGTCGATGCAATGCCGGAACGCCTAAGTTTTGAGGAGGCGGCCAGCGTACCGCTGGTGGGGCTCACTGCCTACCAAAGCTTGGTGCACCACGCTCAGCTTCAGCCCGGGCAGCGCGTCCTGATCAACGGCTGCTCAGGTGGTGTAGGTTTGATTGCAGTTCAACTCGCCAGAGCGCTCGGCGCTTCCGTCGTGGGTGTCTGCAGCGCAACGAATCGAAGTGTGGCGCTCCAAGCCGGTTGCGATGAAGTCATCGACTACCAAGAGCATAACCTGCTCGACGAGGACCTCAAGGTCGACGTCTGGTTCGACGTCGTCGGCAACCAGAGCCTAGGGGCAGTGCGTCACCAACTGGCGCCCGCCGGCTGCTACCTCAACATCGTCAAGCTGATCAGCACGAGCATCAGCAGTTGGTTCAACCCGATACGGGGTCAAAAGAGCCACGCTGTCTTCGTGTCTCCCAGCGCTTCGGACCTGGCGCATCTGCGCGAGTTGATCCAGCAAGGCGACCTGCATCCGGTGATCGAACGGATTTATCCCCTCGACCAAATCGCCGACGCGTATAAGCGCAGTCGCAGCAAGCGCACGGTGGGTAAACTCGTCATCTCCATGCCCGATTCGCTCCTTCCTTTATAGAAAGTACCATCTCCCCCGCCATTTTCCGCTGTCATCGACCCGTATCGCTGAGCTCGGTGGGAAAAGCCTGATTCAACTCCATCAACGCCCCCAAACCCAAGGCAAGGTTTTGAGCTTGGGCGCTGCTGATGGCATTGGTCACCTTGCTCGCACCGGGAATGGGGATCATCACAGGGCTCTGCTTTAGCAACCATGCCAAGGCCACCTGCTGGGGACTCACATCAAAGCGACTGGCGATTTCAGTGAGGAGTGGGTGACTTCCGAGGGCCTCTTTCTGCCCCCGCCCGCCCACCGGACAGTAGGGTAAAAAGGCGATTTGCTGCGCCTCGCAATAGGCCACAACCCCGTCTGAGAAGGCCGAACGATCAATGATATTGCAGCGATTCTGCACACTGACGACCTCGACAAGACTCTGAGCTTCCTGAATCTGCTCCACACTCACATTGCTGAGTCCCACATGGGCAATCTTGCCCGCTTCCTGCAGTCGCTGCAGCGCCCCCATACTCTCAGCAAATGGAACCTCAGGGTCCGGTGCATGCAGTTGATAGAGCGTGATGCAATCGGTCCGAAGCGCCTTTAAACTCGCCTCACAAGCGCTCGTTAGATGGTCTGGGTGCCCATTACGGGTCCATTGACCATTGGGACGCTCCAAGCCCCCTTTCGTGGCGACGACCACCTCACCGCCACGGGGGTGCTGAGTTAACGCTTCAGCGATAAGACGCTCGTTGTGCCCAATGTCCTCGTGGTTCATGCAATAGACATCGGCCGTATCGATGAAATCCATGCCACCGTCGATGGCGGCATGAATGACCCCATGGGACTGCGTTGCATCAGGTCGGCCCACGATGCTCATAGGCATGCCGCCTAATCCGATGGGATTCACCATGATCCCGGTGCTGCCAAGTGATCGCTGCATCCCCGACTCCTCTTCTAGCGGGCCTTGCCTATGACCTGGAGGCAGGGCCAATGTCGAGACGAGGACCTCAGAATAATCCAGGACCTCAACGTCGAAGGAGCAAAGCAGCCGATGATGTCCGGTGAACACCTCGCCTGGTTGGCCCTCATCGCCATGGGTGGAGCCATTCCGCTGCTCCTTTGGGCAGCCTTCACAAAAAACAGGATGGTTCTACGCAATGCACTGATCGTGGGTAGCTTGGCCGGTGGTCTCGACGTGGTGGTGGAAAGCATCGGCACCTTCAACAAACTGTGGACCTACGAAAAGTCCGCTTTCTTTCTCTTCGGTCATGTCCCCATCGAGTTACCCCTCATGTTCTTTGGTGCAGGGGTCCTCTTTGCTGGGGTCCATTTCCTGCTCGTTCACAGCCCCTGGTCTCCATCCCTTCGCCTCGCCCAGGGCTTCGTCCTGGCCCTAGGCGTCGCTGTCTATGCCTGGTGGATTAGCACGGGTGCAGACATCACCATGTTGGTGGTCACCGTGCCCTTGGGGTTCTGGGGCTACGAACAACTCCCCTCGAAGCAACTCCGCAGTTTGGCACTCCTCCTGGCCGCGGCCATCGGCCTCCTCGACTACTTCCTGGAAGCCTGGATCGTCGGCGCAGGCAACTATGGTTACACCAGCGGCTTCACCCCCGAAACGCCGCTGACCTATGCCATGTTGATTCTGATGCTCTTAGGCATTTTGGAGCGCCTGAGACCGGTTGGTGAAGGACGACCCTCACCCCCTATCGATAAGCACGACCATTGAGAAGCGGGCCCAGATAACCAGGCCACGTCAATTGTGGCGGCACCACCGCTTCGAAGTCCCTTCGAGCCAATCGCCATCCAGCCTGTCGCTGATAACGAGCACTGATCAACTCCAACTGCCCATCACCGTCTAAATCGATGATCATCGGCGTCGAGAAGGTCATGCCTTGTTGTTCCAACCAAGTGCGCCTCGACCAATCCGTTGGATCCATAATGAAGAGAAAATGAGGCATGGGAACACCGAAGCCACCTTCCAACTGTTGCCCCGTATTGGCACTGAGAAAGACTTCGTCCAGACCATCACCGTCGAGATCCATGCACAAAGGCGTCGAGATAATCACCAAGTCCTCCAGCTCTTCTCGGTGGAGAAGTTCGCCGCTCGAGGAGACCGCTTTGAGAACGGTGCCGCGCCAATCGGGAAAGTTCCCCCGAGCAAAGCTGGCGAAAACATCAGGAACACCGTCCTGATCGAAGTGGCAGATGGCCGGCGACGCCTGGGTCTCCATGCCCAGTTCGTCGAGTCGCCAAAGGGACTCGCCTGTCTCCCCGTCGATCGCCAAAAACTGGCCATCGAAAAACGTGACGACCACGTCGTCGGTACCATCGCCATTGAGATCGGCGAGAGAGGGAGGGGCAATCGCTCCTCGATAATTGGCTGGCACAACAATCTCCTGTGCCTGCGTCAAACCGTCGTTCAGAAACTGCGTGAGGGTGATCCACCATAAGGAGCCCGGCAGGGTTTCCCCGCCGCTACCGAAAACGATCACCAGTCCACCATCGGCCCGGTGAAAAACCACCGGGCTCATGTAGGTTTCCGCCTCATCAGGCATCGTCGCTGAACGGTAGATGCTGCCATCGGCACCGGACAAAATCGTCAAATGACCTGGCGGGCGTGGTTGAAAAGGGTCAATGGCGGAATCGCCACCGTTGGCGCACAAAATCTCATCGGCAAGATCATCGTTGAGATCACCGAGACTTTGGCAGGTGTAAAAGTTGAACCAGCCGGCGTCCTTACCGTCCTGACCATAAGGCGACCAACGCCAAATGTGATCTCCCGTTTCCACGTCGAGAGCGTGCAACTCGCCGTCTCGACCACCGATCACTAACTCTTGACCTTCATCACCATCCAACTCGGCTGGACTTGCGGTTCCCACCATCTCTTGGTCACCATCGACGGACCAAAGCAGTTCGCCATCGGCGCCAGAAAAGGCATCCACGCCACCGACGGAATCGAACTCAACCCCCCGACCGATCACCACATCGAGGACGCCATCATCATCCACATGAAATGCGCGAGGCGAACTGACCATGGCCTGGCGTCGAGCGACCTCCCAAGGCCCGGTCACAATCTCGGGTCCAGTGTCGACAATTCCACCGGCGTCAAAGGACAAACCAACATCTGTGGAAGCACCAGTATCAGCAAATGTACCCCCATCAATGGGCGCTAGATTTCCAGCATCGATCGTAACAGCGGTGTCCTTGTGGACAGGCTCGGTGGTTGGCCCCGGGCATGCACAGAGTGCGGCGCAAATCGTTAAGGCGACGCTCTGTTTCATGGACGCCTCCGAGTCTGAAAAATGCCCCGCCCCCCGGGCCCCATATATTCGCCCCAACTGGGCAACTGGGGAACTGGCGTATCCAACTGTCGAACCTCCAAGGTCCAACGTCCACCGATGGCGTGGGTGAAGGCGATTTCGAGCCACCCATCATTATCGAGATCGACCACGCGCGCGGTACCGTAACTGACACCATCCGTCCGGAGAAGTTCATGTCGATCGCCCGACGGGAAATCCACAACGCTGTGAATTGCTCCTAAAATCCGAGTCACTTGACCGCTGATGATTTGATTCATCTGGAAGATAACCTCGTGACGATCGTCCCCATCGAGATCGACGGCGAGGGGAGAGGAGACGCCCCAATATTGATCAAAATCCTCCTGGTAAAGAATGCTTCCATCCGAGCCACTCACTGCTAAGACCTTCCCGTCGCTCCAAAGCGGCCACGTACCAACGCTGAACCCAGCAAAGACATCCGGTATGTCGTCGTCATTGAAATAGCCGATGGCCGGTGTGACCTGTGTCTCGCAGTCGTCAAGATGATGGGACCAAATAATGTCGTTGCTGACACCATCCAAAGCCAAAAGACGCCCGTCGAACGCAGCGACGACGATGTCGAGACGCCCATCACCGGTTAAATCCACCAAACTCGGGGGCGCAATGACGCCTTTGTGGGTGGTGGGCTCCACTAATTCCTGAGCAGATTCCAGGGATTCGGTCTCAAGCAAAAGATCGAGGGAGATTCGCCACAATGAACCTCGATGGGTTTCGCCACCGGTACCAAACAGAAGCATTTGCCGTCCTTGATCCTCGTAGAGAACAGGACTCATGTAAGTCTCTGCCCGATCGGGGGTCAGTGCGCGCAGCAAAACCGCTCCGGTGCGACTGGAGATCACCACGATCTGACCTGGATCTCTCGCCTCGAACTCCTGCCGTGTTCGGTCCCCGCCATTCGCCGTCAACAACTCCTGCCAACCGTCGCCGTCCAAATCGCCGATCGGGTAAAGGGCAAGCCAGTTGAACCAATCCGCTTCACGCCCCGCACTTCCAAAAGGCTCAAACTTCCACAAAAGCTCACCGGTCTGGGCATCGAGTGCATACAGTTCGGCGTCGCGGCCTCCAATGACGACCTCAAGCCCGGGCCGAGGCCCTAAATCTGCGATGAGTGCCGAGCCAAAGATATCTTGAGTCGTCTCGTGGGACCACAGCACCTCGCCGTCACGACCGCTCAATGCCGTCACATGACCGGCATTGGCCATTTCATGCCCACTGCCTAAAATCAGGTCCTGGACGCCATCACCGTCCAAGTCATGATTCCTCAGGGAAGAAAGCGCACCAAACTGACCCCGTTGCGTCCAGACAGGACCGAACGAGGGCGGGAACTGAGCCTCTCTCGTAGGTCCTGCGTCGGCAACAAAGCCAGCATCGGCGGGCCGTTGAGCGACATCGGCATGACTTGCATCGAAGGGTACAGTGGTGTCTGCGGAGCCCACATCGAAGAACTGGCTGCCACCGTCTACGGGCACCGGTGGGGCTGGACAAGCCAACAAACAGAAAGGGATCAGCCCGATGCAGAGGCGCATGACGTTCCGTTCTAGCCCCGGTCCTTGTCCGCCCAATAGACCAAAGCTGGGGGAACATTAGCCCAAACCGCCGACGTTTTCCCGACCGCAGCAAAGTAATGCCCTAACTTTTCTTTGAAGCGCTTCGCTGCGGGCGTTGGCAGTGCGTGGAGATAGGCGAAAGTCACGAACCGGCCTCCCGGTCGCAGTGCTGTGACCGCTCCCTGTAAAAGCTCATCTTGGAGCGCTTCGGGGAAACTCGCCCATGGCAAACCGCTAACAATACAGTCACAGGACCCGAATCCTCGCTCTCGTAAAATTTCGGGTGCATCTGCGGCATTACGATTCACAACCTCTACACCACCACATAACGCTTGGGTTGCCTTCGCCATTTCCGGGTTGATTTCAATGCCAATAAAGCGCCCGTCCCCAGGCAGTTGACGAGCGATTTCCCGAGTCACGACCCCTGTACCCGTCCCAAACTCCAAGACAACCTTTGCTTCAGGGACTCCTGCCGTCTGCGCCAATAAGCGACAGAGCTGTTGACCCGAGGGCATGACCGCCCCCGTCTGAGTCGGGTCACGCAGGAACTCTCGAAAGAAATCAATCCCGCGCATCAGTGAGCCTCCCCCCAGTGAGCGCCTACACCTAAATCGACGAGTAATGGCACGGCGACCGGATACACTTTTTCCATACTTGATCGAGTGAGTTCGGAGACTGCTTGGACCTGATCTTCCGGGACCTCTAGAACCAACTCATCATGAACGGTGAGCAGCAATCGAGCTTCGGGAAAATGCTTCATCAACTCGGCGTCGATCCGAATCATCGCCAATTTTAGCAGATCAGCGGCGGAGCCTTGAACCGGTGTATTGGTCGCGATCCGCTCTCCCTGGGCGACATCGCGGGCCGATGGGCTCCTAAGTTCAGGAATCGGGCGCCTGCGTCCCAACATCGTCGTGACGTAGCCATTCTCATGAGCCGCTTTAAGAACCGCATCCTGCCACGCAGTGATTCCTTCATATCGGCCGCGAAAACGCTCCAGATATTCTTTCGCTTCGGCTCGAGGGATCGACAACTCTCGGGCGAGACGGAGTTGTCCCATGCCATAAACGATGCCGAAGTTAATGGCTTTAGCAGCCCGACGCTGGTCTGCACTCACCATCAAAGGAGGCACATCAAAAATCTCACTGGCTGTCCGCCGATGAATGTCCTCACCCGCCTGGAAACTCTCCAACAAGATCGGGTCTTCGCTGAGATGAGCGAGTAAGCGCAACTCGACCTGACTGTAGTCGGCACTGATCAATCGATGACCCGGTGCCGCCACAAAGGCCTCTCGGATTCGACGCCCATCTTCGGTCCGGATCGGGATGTTTTGCAGGTTGGGCTCGTTGCTTGCGAGGCGACCCGTTGCCGTCCGAGTCTGCCGAAAGTTGGTATGAATCCGACCATCGTCCCAGGCCAGAGTCGGCAAAACGTCCGTGTAGGTACTGCGTAGTTTACTGTCGTGCCGCCATGCGAGCAGACTTTGCGCAATCTCATGCCCCTGAAGACTGAGTTTTTCGAGAACGGTAACGTCGGTGGAATAACCCGTTTTTGTCTTTTTCGACGGAGGTAACCCCATCTTGTCGAAGAGAATCACGCCCAACTGCTTCGGACTACCTAAGTTAAATTCCTCACCGGCCAACGTGTGACATTTCACCTCACTGTCGGCGATCCGTTGACTTAACTCCTCGGAAAGTCGCGCCAAGACATGCCCATCGAGCAGGATGCCCCGATCCTCCATCCGAGCCAGGACCGGTGCGAGGGGAAGCTCCAACTCATCGTAGAGGGCGAGCATTCCTTCACTCTCTAGTTCGGCTCGCAGTCGGATGGCCAAGCGGAGGGTCGCATCGGCATCCTCGGCGGCGTAGGTGACCGCCTTCTCAAGAGGTACGTAGCCAAAATGATGCAGTCCCTCGGCAATGTCAGCATAGGCGATCATGTGATGCTGGAGTAAGCGTTGCGCCAAATCATCGAGTTTGTAGGATCCGCGCACCGGGTCCAAGAGGTAGGCTGCGACCATGGGATCACCGGTCGGACCCGCGACCTGGAAACCGTAGCGCCCCAAAACACGAGCATCAAACTTCCAGTTTTGCGCAAAACGCTGAAGGCGGTCATCGCTCAACAACCGACTCAACAGGGCACGGACTTGGGGGATGGGGAGTTGGCCCGAGACCAAGGCACCACTTTGATCTCGGTGCCCTACGGGAATGTAGACCGCCTCTCCCGGCCCCCAAGCCAAGGAAATGCCCACCAACTCTGCCTCCTGGTGATCCAATCCCGTGGTTTCGGTGTCCCAGGCGAAGGCGCCGGCGGTTCGAATCGCATCGCAAACCTGCAGCAGTTCCTTCGCCTCGGTAATCAGCCGATACTTACTGCGATCAAGGTGGCTTTCTGCTTGCGCTTGTTGGCTCTCCTTACGGCGCATCGTCTCAACGACGGGATGCTTTCGGAGGCGACGGAATCCAAAGCGATCAAAAAGGGCCATGGTTTCCTTGAGTTCCAAGCCATCCCATCGCCAATCATCATCGCCAAGGGGGAAGGGCGCCTCCTCGTACAACTGGACTAGCTTGCGACTGACTCGGGCGTCATCCGCATGTTCCACGAGTCGTTCACGCCGCTTATTTTGTCGAATCAGTGGCTTGCCCTTCTCGTCCGTGGCAACCGCCGCTGCCAAGACCGCTTCGAGATCGCCATAGGTATTGATCAACTCAGCAGCTGTCTTCACACCGATGCCCGGGACACCAGGCACGTTATCGACCGAGTCACCAGCAAGCGACTGCACATCCACGACACGATCTGGAGAGACTCCGAATTTATCCTTCACCTCCGGCTCGCCCATCCAGTTGGATTTCATGGGGTCAAAGAGGCGTACCCCTGGACGGATCAGTTGCATCAGATCCTTATCGGCCGTGATGATGACGACGTCATAACCTGCCTCAAGCCCTTTTACGGCTCCTGCAGCAAGTAGATCATCAGCCTCCCAGCCCCCTGCATCCAATTGGGCGATCCCAAAGGCGTTCACGACCTCCCGAAAGATCGGAAACTGGGGTAACAAATCCTCTGGCGGCGGTGGACGGTTGGCTTTGTACTGGGGATACAGATCTCGACGCAGACCCCGCTCCTTGGAGTCAAAAGCAACCACGAGGTGTTCGGGCTGATGGTCACGAAGCAACGACAGTAACATCGACGTAAAACCAAACACAGCGTTCACCGGCGTGCCGTCGGGGGCGTTCATGGGCCGGATCGCGTAATATCCGCGGAAGATGTAACCCGATCCATCGACGAGATAGAGGGTCTTGTTATCAGCCTTGGTTTGCACCGCTTTCTACTCCGTAGTGGCACCTAGCCTGATTCCTCCCCGGGGTCTATCATCCGGAGTGCCTTGGGATCTTAAATGCCATGAACTTTGCAACGTCCTCTCTGCGTCCCATCGCTCTTTTGAAGCGCGGCTACCGAACATTTCGGCGCAGGCCAGGCTTCAGTATCGCTGCCTGGATCATCTATGCTTGGGCGGGCAGCTTCAATGGCGGCACCTACCTAGAGTCCGGTGATGCTCGTGAAATGGATGGTTTTGAAACCGTGTTCGCCGCCGGCGGCCCCTGGTATGCGTTGATCCTCATCGTGATCGCAGGCGCGATACGTGGCGGCTATGATCACGCAATGCTTCGATTGCTTCGAGGTGATGATGGCGTGAAACTAAGCGATATTTTCGCCGGCTTCCATCGCTACGGTCAACTCCTCTCCGTTCACCTGCTCTACGGAGCCATCGTTTTCCTTGGTATTTTGCTGTGTGTCCTCCCAGGCATCTACATGGCGATCGTCCTCTTCCCCGCGTTTTTGATCGCTATGGAATCCGATAAGTCCCCCTTAGAATGCATCAAGCGCAGCTATACTCTCGCAACACCCCATTTCGTACCGATGTTCTTGCTGTTGATGCTCAGTACTGCGCTGACCTTCGTCGGCTTGCTGGCGTTCTACGTCGGTGTTTTGGTGACAGGGCCTGTCATCCAGTTGGCATGGCTGGCTGCATACGACGAAATCACCACTCGAGAAGAGCCTCGAGACGACGGTATGAGGGGTTCATCTAAAGGTTTCATTCACGTGGGAGGACGTGTCATCGAGAATAAGCCCTTGAGGCCTTCTTAATGGCAAGGAATAACAGGGGTATGGCAAGTAAACGACGTAAAGAACGGACAGCGATGGGCTCGCTGGCGAGAAGCCTGCTCGGAGGTTTAGGTCTTCCTGATCCAGCCGCCTTTCAAGCGGGTGCTCGACTCTTTGAACGACTGTATGGTGAGCGCTTTCTCGATCAGGTCGTTTTTGTCGGACTGCGGCATCAATCCATCCATCTTCGAGCAAGGGATGGTGCATGGAAGCGACGTGCGCAAGTTCTAGAAGCTCAGATTCTCGCCGACTTTAAAGAGTTCACTGCGGCGACCCATTTAAGCCGAGTGATTGTCAGTGTCGGGCCCCTTCCCGATCAAGGATCCAACCCTTGAGTTGGCTCGTGAGTAGTCTACTCCTTGCCCACACCCTCCCCACATATCGGCCGCTCCAGAACCGGCTGAGACAGGCGGACAGCACAGCCATTGTTGAAGTCCTCAAAAGCAACTCAAAAGGGGTGCATGTCCGACCTATCTTACACCTCAAAGGCAATGTCCCCAGTCGCTTGATTCAGAACGACGGTCACAGCCTTCCAAGTCAGGCTCGATTTGGTTTGATCACCGTTCGTAAACAGAAAAGGGGATGGACGATCCAGGAGCAGAATCGAGAGTGGGTCGAACTGCCCGAACAAACCGTTTTGCAATGGGCGCAAGCGGCGCACCGAGTCCGCCGTGCCATCAAAGGAATGCAGTCCGGAGCCGATGGTGAACTGCTCGAAGTGGTCGAAGATCCCATCCTCCAACGCCTTGCAGGCCGGGAGTTGATGTTCCGCCTTTATCGTCGCTCTGCCACTCAACTTGCTCAAACCGTGTTGCGGCGCATGCGGGAGAACCGCTACCCGGACAAGCAGTTATACGAGGCTTTCAAATCTGGTCTCATGCGCCGAGTACGGGTGAAAGCAGACCAGGCGAAGCTCCAACGCTGCCTGGCGATCGTCACCGAACCTTGCCCGGTCTTGCGTTAAGCGAGGAGTTCCCGAGCCTGACGCAAGACATTGTCGACGGTAAAGCCAAAGTGTTCGGCTAAATGTTCCGCCGGCGCACTGGCTCCGAATCGGTCCAGTCCGATGCTCCGCCCCTGGGAGCCAACGAAGCGCTCCCAGCCCCATGTCACGCCAGCTTCCACCGATAAGCGCCTGTGACAATCCACAGGAAGGACGCTGTCACGATACGCCTTCGGCTGTTTTAGGAACCGATCCGCCCCCAGCATCGAAACGACGCGCACCCGCTTCCCTTCGCCTCGGAGCACATCTGCTGCCGCTGCACACAACTGAAGTTCGCTGCCAGTACCGATGAGGATCAGATCGGGAGTGCCTTCACTGTCCGAGAGGACGTAGCCGCCAAATCTGGCCATCCCATAGGCATTGTCGGTGCCCTCAAGGGCGGGCAAGGCCTGGCGAGTCAGTAGGAGTGAACTGGGTTGATCCGTGCTTCTCAAGGCTAAAGCCCAGCACGCTGCAGTTTCTCGAGGGTCCCCAGGCCGCAACACTTGCATGTCGGGGATCATCCGCAAAGCCATCGCATGTTCCACACTCTGATGTGTGGGGCCATCTTCGCCCAAAAAGATGCTGTCATGGGTCAGCACGTAGATCACTCGTTGCTTCATCAAAGCAGAGAGCCGCATCGAGCCACGCATGTAATCGGTAAACGTGAGGAACGTCCCCCCGTAAGGAATAACACCACCATGGAGCGCCATGCCGTTCATGATGGCGGCCATTCCGTGTTCACGGATCCCATAGTGAAGGTTCCGCCCCCCCCGGTCGTGCCGTTGAAAAGCCGACTCGCCTTTCACCATGGTCTTGTTCGAGCCCGCAAGATCGGCGGACCCCCCCCAGAGATTCGGCATCGCCGGCGCAAGAGCATTGATCACATCACCATTGCTGGCGCGCGTGGCTTGCTTATCGACGCCCTCAAAGCGCGGCAACAAGGCATCGAGGTTCTCAGGCAGCCCGTCGCCGTCATGAAGTTGCCGCCAGGATGTCGCCAACTCCGGATGGCTTTTCTCGTAGTCGGCAAAATTCGAGAGCCACGCCTGCCGCTTGTCGCTCCCACGCTGGCGCAAGCCGTCAAAATAATCGACAGCCTCCGCTGGGACGAGAAAATGAGCGTCTGGATCCCAGCCCATCCCCTCCTTTACCAAACGAATTTCCTGCTCACCGAGGGGGGATCCATGGGCTCCGGCGGTGTCCTGTTTATTGGGACTACCGAAGCCGATGTGACTTTTGGCACAAATCAATGTGGGCCGATCCAAATCACCTCGAGCCAGATCCAATGCCCGGCGGACATCCGCTCGATCGTGGGCATCGCAGGAAACGACTTGCCAACCATAGGCGGCAAATCGAGCCCCTTCATCCTCACTGATCGCAAGATCCGTCTCACCGTCGATGGTGATGGAGTTGTCATCCCACAGAACGATCAACTTCCCTAAGCCCTGATGTCCGGCGAAGCTGGCAGCTTCGGCACAGACCCCTTCCATCAAACAACCGTCACCGGCGATCACATAGGTAAAGTGGTCGACGAGATTAAAGCCCTCCCGATTGAAGACATTGGCCAGTCGCGCTTCGGCCATGGCCATGCCGACGGCATTTGCAACGCCCTGACCCAAGGGCCCTGTTGTGGTCTCGACCCCAGCGGTCTCCCCCACCTCGGGGTGCCCCGGTGTCTGAGAGTGGAGTTGCCGGAAATCCTTCAACTCCTGCAGGCTCAAGTCGTGGCCGGACAAATGGAGTAAACTGTACAGCAGCATGCTCCCATGTCCTGCGGAGAGCACGAAGCGGTCGCGATCAGGAAACGATGGATGTGTAGGGTCGGTGACGAGGTAGTCGCCCCACAAAACAGCGGCGGCATCGGCCATCCCCATCGGCATCCCAGGGTGCCCCGAGTTCGCCGCCTGAATGGCATCCATAGCCAACGTTCTTATGGTATTAACTGCGACCTGTTCTTTACTCATGAGCCCCCCAAGCGAGGGGCTGATAGCGCCAAAGTCCCCAGGGGAAAACCGGTAAGGAAATTGTTTTTACAACCAATCTCAGCAGCGCCACAAATCACTGGCGGTGGTCTATTTTTTGTTTTGAATCAGATCTTCAGGCTGAAGCAGGCGATCCAGTGGTACGGGCGCAATCTCACGAGCTCCATCTCGCAAAAATCGCTTGGTGTAATCTGCATAGAAACGCCACCGCTCCCGCGCCCAGCGTTGCTCTTCTTCGTTCAGGGATCGAACGACCTTCCCGGGAATGCCCATCACCATCGAGTTCGGCGGGATTCTCTTACCTGGCGGAACCACGGCCCCCGCTGCGACAACACTCCCCTCTCCAATGACGGCGCCGTCAAGAACCGTGCTGCCAATCCCAATAACGCAATGATCCTCGACGATGCAGCCATGAAGATTGGCGTTGTGACCCACCGTGCAATAGTTACCCACGTACACATCAAATTCATCGTGGAGGGTATGCATGCAGCTGTTGTCTTGGATGCTCGAATGGTGACCGACAACAATGTTGCCTATATCTCCCCGAAGAACAGCACCGGGCCAGATCGACGCCTCACGGCCAACCCAGCAACGCCCCATCACCGTCGACTGTTCGTCGATCCAAGCGCCCTTACCAATCCTCGGCACATGGCCTTCAAAACTTCGGATCATCAGTGAACCTCCTCATGCAACGAGACCAAGTGTAGTGACTCAATCCTGACCAGAAAAATGACAGTCAAGCTCAGAAGGAACTTCGGAATCCATCCCCTGAACCTTTAAGACCTCAACACCGCTCCTCTCGCCCGGCCCGTGCACATGCCGTTCCCAATAGTGAAGCAACAACACCATAACACCGGCACCTGAGACATCTGCGAGCCAATCCCACACATCGCCGAATCGACCGGCGGCTCCCCAAAGTTGGTGCAGTTCATCCACCCCACCGTAGAGACTACTGACCCAAAACGCCGTGAAGCCAGGG
>MDTA01154555.1_pt1 | contig 14409 bp, 17 predicted proteins | sample 811151 | NCBI WGS metagenome assembly MDTA01 (sample SAMN05326648, study PRJNA326480) | marine metagenome | isolation source: seawater | place: Indian Ocean: South | collected 2010 | reverse complement strand
TTCTGCATCAAATTATTCACAAGTATTGGAAAATCCAGATAATATTTCTAGAGCAGTATTAGATAAAGGCCTAGATGCAGGTACTGCATTTGAAATTTTATCAATTGATATTGCAGATTTAGATGTTGGTAAAAATATTGGCGCATCATTACAAGCTGATCAAGCTGAAGCTGACCTTAGAGTAGCGCAAGCAAAAGCCGAAACTAGAAGAGCTATGGCAGTTGCAGAAGAACAAGAAATGACAGCAAAAACACAAGAAATGCAAGCAATGGTTGTTGAGGCAGAGTCAGAAGTCCCAAAAGCAATGGCGCAGGCTTTCAGAGACGGTAATATGGGTATTATGGATTACTATAAAATGGAAAATATTAAATCTGATACTACTATGAGAGATTCAATCGCAGATACAGGTACAGAAGCGATATCTGATGATACAATAGATGATAATCAATAAATAGTTCTAAGAAATATTATGGAAATATTGATTCCTGCTCATATCTCAAAAGAAATATCTAATAGATGTCTTAGATGTTATAATGAGCAATATTGGTATGGAAAAAATTTTCTTTTTGATTATATGGTGGAACATTCTATTGCAGGTAAGAATGTGCTTGAAATAGGATGTGCAGAAGCCGGATTATTAAAATTTTTTTCATCTAAGGGAGCAAAATGTTTTGGGATGGAATTATCAGATGTCAGATTTAAAAATGCTAGATTATTAAATGAAACAAATAGTGATAAATTTCATCTTTTTCAGGCTAATATTTGTGTACCAGAAACTTATAAAACTTTTTTAAAAGAAAAATTTGATTTTATTATTATTCGTGATGTCATTGAACATATACCTGAAAAAGAAATAGCACTGAAAAATATTTATAGCCTGCTCAAAGAAGGAGGTAAACTATTTATGTCATTTCCCCCAAAACATTGTCCATATGCGGGGCATCAACAGACTGCGCCAAAAGTATTGGCTAAATTACCATATTTGCATTTATTGCCGAATATTATATACAGGTATTACCTTGCTTTTATTGGTTGCAATAATAATAAAATTGATTATTTAATTAGGACAAAAGAAACTAGGATTTCAATCAGGAATATGAAAATTCTAATAAATAAAATAGGGTTCAAAATAACAAAAGAAAGTAATTGGTTTATTAGACCTGCTTATGCATTTCGCTTTGGTATTCCAAAATTAAAAAATCCGTTATCAATTATACCATTGTTCAATGAATTATTTTGTAATGGGATATTGTTTTTAGTTATTAAGCAGGATAAATAATATGGAATGGTTAGGTGTTTTATTATTATATCTTATTTCTGGTATTATTAAAAAACGTGACCAAAATAAAAGAAGAAAAAAAATAGAGTCAGATCCTGATTGGGATTCAAAAAATGATAAGAGCCCTAAAGATCAACAAAATAGTTTAAATCAAATATTAAATAATCTTTTTGACTCAGAAGAATTACTAAGAGATTTCTCTGGAGCAAAAAAAGAATCCACTAATGATACAGAAAAAATACAAGTAGAGTTAGAAAATAATAAAAATTCTGGACAAAAAATTATAGAATCGCCCACCGATACTATTTCATCAGATATTGAGCAAAAAAATATATCATTTGAAGATAAAATATATCACTCAGAACTTTCTGAAAAACATGAACAACATTTAGGAAACAAGTGGAATAAAAAAATCAATATAAGAGCAAAATTATTTAATTCAAGGAAATCAATAAGAAAGTCAATTATTATCAAAGAAATCTTAGATGAACCATTAGCTCTTAGAAAATAATTTATCCTAATAAGCTATAAATCTTTTTTGCTTCATCAAATAAGTCAGATTCACTGCCATTATTATGGATAACAAAATCTGCCATGTGAACTTTATCTTCATCAGGCCATTGTAATTCTACTCTTTTTAGAAATTCATCTCTTGTTAATCCACCTCGTTCCATTACTCTTTCAGTGCGTAATTTAAGATGAGAGGTAACAACAACTACATAGTCCATATGGGTATCTGCTCCTGATTCATAAATCAAAGCAGCATCAATACAGAATAATTCATGCTTATTTTTTTTCAGTATGCTGTTAAATGTAGAATCGATTTTTTCAAAGATATAAGGATGTATAATTGTATTTAATCTCAGTTGATGATTCTCATCTTGGAAGGCAATTCTTGATAGTTTAAATTTTTCTATCTTGTTTTCTCTGTTAAGGATATCTGTTCCAAACTCCGCAATTATTTCACTCTGAGCTGTTTCATTTGTTTCTAATATTTCTTTTGCAACAGCATCTGCATCAAATATATACGCTCCCCAATTGTAAAATAATGTACTAACTGCACTTTTACCAGAACCAATACCACCTGTAAGGCCAATTTTAAGCATTTTTATTTAATTGCCTTTATTATTCTTTGCGTAATTATGTCAATTTTACCTAAACCATCAACTATTATTAATAAATCTTTTGTGTGGTAAAATTCTAATAATGGAGCAGTTTTCTCCCAATAAATTTTTTGCCTTTTTTTAATTATTTCGGGAGTGTCATCGCTCCTACCTAATTCTAATCCTCGTTTTACCAGTCTCTCCACTAATTCATTTTCATCTGCTGATAGACTAATTACAAAGTCTAATGTTTGATTTAATTCGTTCATTATTGTGTCAAATTTAACTGCTTGATTAATTGTTCTTGGGAATCCATCCAATAGAAAGCCATTTTCACAATCTGGGTTGGAGATTCGTATCCTAACCATATTTAAAAGAATAGAATCTGGGACCAATTTACCTTCATCTATATATTGCTTTGCAAGATTACCTATATCGGTAGATTGCATAATTTCATATCTCAAAAGATCACCTGTTGATATATGAGCAATATTCATTTGATTAGTTATTATTTTTGCTTGTGTACCTTTACCAACTCCTGGTGGGCCCATAATTAATAATCTCATATTAATAACCCTGCTAATGTGGCAGTTAACCAAGAAGCTAATGCGCCACCAATCATAGCTTTCAATGCTAGTTTTGATAGGTCTTTCCTCCTTTCAGGAGCCATGCCTCCTATGCCACCTAATTGTATCCCAATGGATCCAAAATTTGCAAATCCACATAGCGCATAGCTAGCTATTATTGCTGAACGCTTAGAAATCTCATTATTATTAACTAGTTCACTCAAGTGTGAGTATGCGATTAATTCGGTTAGTACAATTTTTTCACCCATAAGAGTACCGACTTCGTGAGCTTCTTTCCATGGGACTCCCATTGCCCAAGCTAAAGGTTGCAATATAAAACCCATTATTTGCTGCATATTAACTGAAAATAAAAGATCTAAACAATAATTAACCATAGTTATTATTGATACAAATGCAATTAACATGGCGCCAACATTTGCAGCTAAACTTAATCCATCTGTTGCTCCTTGACCTAAGGCATCCATTGCATTTTCTGTTTTGCGGGATATACCAAATTGTAAATTTCCAATTGTTTTGGGTTGGTTTGTTTCAGGGTAAATTATTTTAGCAATCACAAGAGATGCAGGAGCTGACATTATACTTGCTGTAATCATATGTCCCGCAATGCCAGGAATTTCTTTTAACCAAAACACATATAAAGCAAGTACTGAACCTGCAACTGTAGCAAATCCACCCGTCATTGTTGCCATTAGTTCAGATTTAGTCATATTTTTTATATATGGTCGAATTAAAATAGGTGCTTCAGTTTGCCCCACAAAAATATTAGCGGAAATGCTTAATGTTTCAGCTCCACTAGTTTTCATACTTTTTTCCATGATTTTTGATATCCATTTAATTATAAACTGAATTAGTCCAAAATGGTAAGTAACTGATATAATACTAGAAAAAAAGATAATAACTGGTAATGCTCTAAAGGCAAAATTGACCATAGCATCGTGATAACCTACTCCTGGGATAAATGAAGTAAATAAAAAATCGCTACCAGCGTCAGAAAAACTGATAAATTTTTTAAAAATATTATCAATAAAAAAGAATTGAGATTTTATTATTGGTATTTTTAGTAAAACAATAGCTAAAAATAATTGTAATCCAAGACCCCATATTATTGTAATTGGCTTTATGGCCTTTCTATTATTTGATAATAAAAATGCAATTCCTAAAATTAAAAGGATACCAAGTAATCCTGATAAATGTATCATTTGGTCATATCTGGTGGTTTAAAACAATTACGGCACCGGGCTTCGTATTTATCTAGTTCTCCAATTAAGATTTGTTCAAGATGGTCTGATTTTCTTTGTGTATACGATGCAGGATTACCGCAAATAATGCATATAGCCCGGAGTTTATCTAAATAATCAGCTTCACACATGATATACGGCATAGGGCCAAATGGTAATCCTTGATAGTCTGTATCTAAACCTGCAGCTATAACCCGCTTCCCTCTTGATGCTAACTCTTTACATACAATAACTATGGAGTTATCAAAAAATTGAGTTTCGTCAATGCCTATAACCTCATCCTTTTTTGAGTATTTTATGATATCTGCTGGTTTATTAATACTATAAGATATCATTTTTGTTTTATTGTGGCTTACAATATGGCTATCACTATATCTTGAATCTATTTTTGGTTTGTATATGGATACTGATAATTTTGCTATCTCTGCACGGCGAATCCTTCGCATTAATTCTTCTGTTTTCCCAGAGAACATACTCCCGCATATTACTTCAATCCAGCCTGTATTATTTGGTTTTAGATTCATAATATAATAGAATCTATTTTTGGTTTAAGGATTTTCATAATTTTATTAATTGTATTATCTCCATTTATTATTATATCAGCATGCTTTTTAGAAGGCATAATAAACGTTTCATGCATAGGGAGCACTGTTTCATTATATTGATTTATTATTGATTTTAATGAACGTCCTCTCTTGCTTATATCTCGATTAATTCTTCTTTGTAAGCGAATTTCTTTTGGTGTTTCTATATATATTTTAATACTATAAAATTTATGAAGCTGTTTATAGTATAATGCAAAAATACCATCCACTATAATTAAATTTGCGTTAGATATATAATTTGTATTTTTTAATCGAATATGCTTGGTGAAATCATACATAGGAATATTTATATTTTTTCCCTTGCTCAATTTTTTGATTTGCTTTTCCAATAGATTTATATCAATTGATTCAGGGTGGTCAAAATTATTATTAATACGTTCTTCAAATTTTAAATGTGATAAATCTTTATAATAGGCATCTTGTTGTATAAGGACGGTTTTTCTTTTTGTAAATGTGTTGATTATGTTTTTAGAAAGAAATGTTTTTCCTGATCCTGATCCACCTGAGATGCAGATAATTTTTGGTTTCATTTTAACAAACTAGCATCAAATGCATTAGGTAAAAGATTAGATGAATGCACTGTTTTTATCAAACCATTATCATTACATATATGTATTGGTATGTTTCTACACAAATCCCAAATTACTTGGCGACATGCGCCACAAGGCATTCCACCATTTTCTGTTACCACGGCTAGGGATATAAAAGTTGTATGATTTGCTGAAACCGCATTATATAAAGCAACACGTTCTGCGCAGCAAGTAAGACCATAGCTTGACGATTCAATATTACATCCACCAATAATATCACCGCTTTTAGTTTCCACAGCTGCACCTACGTTATAATTAGAATAAGGTGCAAAAGACCTTTTTTTCATTTCAAGTGCACAATCAAATAATTTTTTATTCATTTAAATGTAAATGTTTGAATTTTATTTAATAAAGCTATACCAAAAATAAATCCACCAATATGCGCAAACCATGCAATTCCACCAGTAGTATCAATCCCTAATGAACTAAGTCCTCCGGATAATTGGATTAAGAACCACAATCCTAACACTATCTGTGCAGGAATTACAAAAGTAGTTATGAAAATAAAAATAAATACAAAAACATGGACTCGAGCTTTTGGGAATTTAATCATATATGCACCCAGAACACCTGCAACAGCACCGCTAGCTCCAATCATTGGTATCAAAGATGAGGGGTTAATTAAAAATTGTGTTAAAGCAGCTCCGATACCACAGAAAATATAAAAATAAAAAAATCTTATATGTCCTAATATGCTTTCTACATTATCTCCAAAAATATATAGGAACCACATGTTTCCAATTAAATGTAAAAGTCCACCGTGCATAAACATAGATGAAAAAATATTAAATATTTTAAATTCATTTGGGATAAAACCAAAACGATAAATTAACTGATGATTAGATTGAAAATTGATTCCACTGAGATAAAATTGTATTAAAAATACAATTATATTAATTCCTATAATAAAATAGGTTACAAAAGGAAAAAGAACACGGGGGTTATCATCTTTATATGGGAAGAACATTAATAAATGGAAAAATAAATAGTTTCATCGGCTTCATTACCCATTCGATCACGGACTTTAAAATAAATTTTGTGAGGTCCTTTTTTAAGTGGTTGGTCAAAATTATATGTTACATTTTTTTTTATAGGTTGAAACGCTGGATATAACACGATATCATTTAATAGTAAGGTAAACGATTCCTCCTCTGATTCTATACCAGAGATTGTATCATCCACTTCAATAAGTATTTTATCAACATCACCTAAGTGGTATTGCCCACTATTACCAGGGAATGTGTTTTTGATTATAGGTGAATCTAAATCTTGGATGACAGTTACAGCTTCGATTTTATCAAGTTCAGTAGTCAATATTTGTTTACGTTGATTGTTTTCTGTTTTTGAGTAGATCCATTTTTCAGATTTTTGATCATAGTAATATATACCTAGATTAGAATGCTCTGATAGATCGCGAAAATATCGAATACCTAATTGAAATTTTCCTTTTAGTGCTAGATCATATGGTTGTAATTGATAAACAGGAGATAAGTGGAAACCGTCAGATAATTTAGAGAATTTTTCACTCTGTTCAATCCAAACCACATTTTCTTGGTAGAATGTTCCACCCATCGATTTTATTGAACAATTACGATCGTTGGAAAAAATGTGTTCTTCTCTACCAGGGCCTACTGATTGTAGTGTATAATGAAAGCGCGTTATTCGTGACTGGTCTTTATGATTTAATTCTACTTCAATGTATTTCATATTATCTACAATATGATGAGCTAATTTCTCTGTTAAGTAGGTATTTGGTCTTATTTGATTCATATTATACGAACTAAATGAATTATCATTAGATAATCTAATTATAGCCGTAGCTGGTACATAATGATCTAAATCAATTTGGAAAAATAGGCCTCTAACTGTATTTGATATTTTTAAATTTGGATTAACATCAACTACAGTTATTGTTGGCTCCAGGTCTGTCCAATGAAACGGAGTAATCATCCCGCCCAATTGATTAATGCCAATTATCTGTAATATCCTATTTTTAATAGCCCTTGTTGGAATAGTTATATGTAAATCTTTTTTTACTTTTTCCATATTGGAGATTTCAACTTTTTGATCTGGAAATCCATATTGAGTAAAATTATATACTATAGCATTTTGGATTGCCAATCCTCCTCTTTTTGTTTTTAGTGCAAGGGTAATTATCTTATTATCCCTAAATATCTCTTCTGCTTCTAGAGTTGTTGGAAAGGTACCTGCAACTATACCCTTTATAATAGTCTTATTACCATGTGCATCAGTTATATTTATTATAACAGAGTGAAAGCCTGGTGCCAATCCAATAATACCAGAGTTTTCTGAAGTATGAACATCCATTTTTTTGTGTTCAGGAAGTCTGTAAAGTTTTTGAAACTCACCTAAATTCTGTCTTTTTAAATTATATTGAATCAAGGTTTTTGCAAATTTTCCATGCTTAAAAGGGATTTTATCATATTTAATCTCAAATTCCAATTCCCCATCTATGATAAGTTCAGCTTTGTAGAATTGGTATATGTTTTTTGTACCTTCACGTTTGTCATATGCTTTAATAGCAAATCCAAATTCACCAAAAACGCTTATCGTATCTGCAAAGTTATAGGTACCATCTTTATTTCTAAATAATGGAATAGTTTGAATTAGTGGGCTGGCATTGATTATGGCATTTTCTGAAATTGGAATCATTGCAAGCTCGGTAGGTACTGGCATAATATTATCTTCAATATCAAATGCAGTAGTTAATGGATTTAATGGTACGCTTCTACTATTACGATATTCAAAATGTATATGGGGTGCAAAAGAATTTCCAGTATTTCCAGAATAACCGATTACATCACCTTTTTTCACTTGAAAATCCCTAGAAGAAAATTGAGTATCTACATTATAGCTTAATCGCTTTCCTTGCTGAAGTCTCCAAACTTTTTCCAAAATTGGTGAAAAAGATTCTAGGTGGCCATAAACAACTTCGTGACCCGATATAGTCCTTTGGTATAAAGCTTTTCCGTATCCATTATAATCTGATCGCATTCTACTTATATATCCATCTTCTACCGCTAGAACTTCCATACCGATTTTTGCATTTGTTTTTATATCCACTCCCATATGAAAATGGTCATCACGATTTTCACCAAAATTGGAAGAAAAATATTTACCAACGGTTGTTGGCCATAAAATATCTTGGGGATAAATCAACCCTGTGGCTAAGATTGTAATTAAGATGAAATAGTGTTTCATAAAAAGATTATCGTATCAAAATTTATTTATTTGATAGGTGAGTTATCAATGAGTGATTTGCTTCCATCATGGACTTATTGTAAACTATGCAAAATCTTTTATAGGTAAAAGAAGGAATAGAAATGAAAAAATATTTGTATACGCTTATATTCGCCTTAATGCCAACATTAGGAATATCTATAGGTGGATTGGGTCTGCAATTGGGTCAAGGATTTGCAACTGTTAACTCATCAGAGTCTAAAGAGGGAATTGTAACTCTTGAAACTTCTGAGTTTTCTAATCCTTACATTCTTGGAGGACATCTATATATAGATGCTATCCCATTTATTGATTTAGAGGCTGACATTTCATTTGTTGGTCAACAATATGATTTTAATTTTTCAAATTCTGATGGCGAAGATGGAGATCTTGGACCTTATGAATTTGGTTGGGCTAGTACTTCAATATATTTTACTGCTAGGAAAAGTATATTTTCTTTGAAGATTCCTATATTAGCAAAGGCAAAAATATTAGTTGGTACTGGATATAATCAACATGCTGTGACGCCGTTAATAACCATGGATTTAATGGAGGAATTTTTAGGAGGGGACTTAAATAGTAGTGTTGATCAAGTTGATGAAGAAGATATAATTAAATTTTTAAAAGAAAATAAGATTGATGCTTCTGGATTTCATGTGCAAGCAGGATTACAGTTCAAAATATTAGTATTGGATTCATTTCTTTTCTATCGCCACACTTTTGTTGAGGATTTAATTCCGGATACAAAAAATTATGGATCAATAAATCTTAGATTGGGTTACGGGATATAATAAAAAAACTTTGTCAAAATAAAGTTATAGCCGTTCTATCCTTTTTTGTTTAAAGTTCATTTGTAAGACAATGTACTGCCCCACCGCTTAATTGAAATTGGCTAGTTGGTGTTATCACTTGTTTGATTTCTAACTTTTTAAGTTTTTCATTGATTTGATTATCTGAAAATTTATTTGGTCTAATTAAAGCGCCTGGAAGTGGTAATGCATTTGCAGCAAAATTACCAATTTCTTTTTTCGTGCCTATCGCATCTCTTGGGGGAATACCTAAAATTGGAATATTCCTATGATTAGCAAATTTATATAATCTTTCTATAGAACTTTTTAATAGTATTTCCAAGCAAACAATAAGTGCAACGATATAACCATTGATGTCTAAAACAGGTGAAAAGAATGTATCTAAATGATATCCTTCACCTTCAAGAATAATCATTTTTTCAACATCTAATTCCTTTGCTACATATTTTGCGCCACTAATCGTATTACGTTTAAGGCCACTAAAAAGAATATTCTCCTTTTTGCAATAATAAAATTCTCCCCCATCCGCTCTAATTCCATTGCGGTCTGGTATTTGCACTGTCTTCATATTCAGATTTTTAAGGTATTGTTCAATAATTCTATTCTCTATTCTTCTTTGAGGTTGACCCGCGCGTAGAATAATAGCTTTACCATTTTGGTTTGATATAAAGGAATCTCGAACAAATATAAAATCATGTTTTATTTCACCTTTGTCCAATTCAATAGGAAATTGGATTTCCACTACATCATGGCCTAACATGGTGATGGAATTAATTAATTTATCTCTTTCTACTTTAGCAATATTCATATTTGGGATAGCTCCTTCAATCATAGCCGGATTATCTTCATATTTAGGAATTCCCGATGGCCACCACCCAGAATTAGGAAAATCAGAAATAAGTATTTTCATATAAATGATAAAGTTTTTTCTAATGTAAAATAAAGATTATTGGGTTCCTCTATAATCAAGGTCAATTGCAACTCTTACAATACCAGGCTCAAAGTAGATTACTGATTTTTTAATATTCATATCTATTTCAATTCTACCTTTAACAGTTTTTAATTTTATAGTCTCAGCCTTAGGTCTTGGTCCTTGGAATTTTAATCCCTCTTCTTGATATAAAGTGCTTAGGTCAAATTTTCCAAGGAATTCATTTTTCCTTTCCATTTTTATTACTGGATCCTCAATCATTAGTTGAATAATGTTTTTATCATAGTTGTATTCCACATACATATTTTTATTAATAGTTTTTTTAATATTTATTCTACCTTTATTATATAATACTGTTGCAAGAAATTCTGCGGATCCATCCAAAAAACTTACCCGAGGTTCGTTAATTGACCATAATGATTGATTGTCATTTTTCCCTTTCGGTATTTGGTGATTACCTATCAATCTAAGATAATCATTTACTAAATCCTCTGATATTGAAACCGATATCTCTCCTGCTTTTATAATTGCAAAAAAAAATAAACTTAGGATTACAAATTTGTTCATAGTGACTCCATTTTTAGAAATATTTCTATGTGGTTTTGTATTTTTTTTCTTGTCTTTCTGAAGATTTGCAAATGATTAGGATTAAAATCCCAATCCACAAAAGGATCCTCGATACTCCAGTGAATTCTATTAACAGGATTTGGGAATACTGGACATTCTTTTTTTGCGTTATCACAAAGAGTAATTACTATATCAATTTTTTTATCAATATATTTGTCAATATGTTCTGAGGTATGATTAGATATATCAATCTTCAATTCTTTCATTACGGCTATTGCATTTGGGTGAACACTACTTGGATGATTACCAGCGCTAAATATTCTATAGCGATTTCCAGCGATATATCTTAACAAACCTTCAGCCATTTGTGAACGACAACTATTGCCTGTACAAATAAAAAGGACTGTTTCCCTCCCTATTGCCAAAATTACAAATTATTTTATGGTTAAATATTATTTACATTAATCATCTATGTAATTTATATAGATTGAAAAAAATCACGAAAGAAAATAAGTCAAGAATTAACTAAATTTTAGAGTGGATAAATCAAGTGATAAGGTTCGGACTTACCAACTAAGCAATCCTATGGAAGCTTTTCCAGGGCTAACAATTGATGATTTAAATAGATATTTACCTGCAATACAGACGGTAGAGGATATATCTATGAAAGATGGCAATATGAGAGAAGGTCTCTTTCTTACAAAATGCATTGATGGATTACAAGCAATCCCTGACCAAGCTATTGACTTAATTATTGCATCTCCACCAAAGGATAGTTGGGATAATAATCTTGGTTCCGGTCATAATAATACCCTACAAGAATATTATCAATGGAATCAAACATGGTTAAATGAATCAAGACGTGTATTAAAGAATACAGGAGCAATTTATGTTCTTAGCCCATGGGAATATTCTGGAATGTATCATGGACTGTTAAGTAATAATTTTCATGTTCAAACAAGAATTACATGGCGAAATAGAAAGCTATTAAATAAAAATGAAATATGGAAAGATGAAATTTCTGATATTTGGTTTGCTACAAAAACAGATGAGTTTTTATTTAACCAGCGTCCTGTAGGGATTAATACAATTAGTGGGAATGATAATGATACAACAGCTTCTAATTTTTGGATGGATATATCAGAAAATATTGAAGAAGCTGGAATTTATCCTCAAAGCGTATTTACAAAAATATTAGAGGCAAGTAGTTTTAAATTAAATTGGGTATTAGACCCTTTTATGGGTTTTGGTGATGTAGGGATTGCATGTAAAAAACATGGAAGAAGATATATTGGTTTTGAAGTCAATAAAGACTATATATTGCTCTCAATGAAAAGAATTGATAATAGTTGATATTATGATTTCCATTGATTCAATTAAAATTGATATGTACTCTGCCATGAAGTCTGGTGATAGAGAAACCGTAGCAACACTAAGGACTTTATTGGCAAAATTGAAAGATTATCAGATTAAAAAGCAAAAAAACCTTACAGAGAAAGACTGCATAGGTGTTATAAAAACATTAGTAAAACAAAGAAAAGAAGCTGCTGAAATGTATGATAATGCTCATCGCCATAAGCTTGCAGAAAAAGAAAAATTTGAGATAGATATATTAAATAATTATTTACCCAAAGTTATGAGTGAAAAGGAACACAGAGTGTTGGTTGAGAAGGTTGTTCAAGAGATAGAAGCCAATGACCTATCTGCTATAGGGAAGGCAATGCCTTTGATTATGGAACGTGGTGGCAATAAGATTGATGGTAGTATTGCTAACAAAATATTAAGAGAACTATTGGAGTAGATGTTGTGGTTCATAGATGCATTAGGAGCGGTATTTATCCTTTTATTGGGCTATTATGGTTATGGAAAAGGCTTAATTGAAGAATTAGGTAGGCTTATAGGATTAATATTAGCAATTTTAATGTCAATTTCTAATACTACCAATTTTTCAATTATACTTAATAGATTTCTTCCTTTTGATAATTGGGCAACAATGTTTTTAGCCTTTTCATTATTATTTGTGGGTTCTTTACTGATTGCTAGGCTGGTTACCAAATTGTTTCACATTGCATTATTATCTAAAAGTAACAAATTCATGAATCAAACTCTTGGACTTATATTTGGTTTAATGAAGGGATTTTTTATTGTCATTGTCTTTTTATGGTTTATTAGTCTTATGCCTGTTAATAAATGGAAAGTTGTAATTGAAAAAAATTCTAAATTAGCAAATATTGCTACTGAATTCAGAACCTCTCTTGTTTCATTTTTTCATTGGGATGATCCTATAGCATTAAGTGAGGCTTATATAATTGAATTAACACAACCTTGATGTCACAAATACCTCAGGATACAATCGATAGAGTTCGAGACACAGCTGATATTGTTGATATAATATCCCAATATGTTGATTTGAAGCAACGAGGTCCTAATTTTTTTGGCCTTTGCCCATTCCATAATGAAAAAACACCCTCATTTAGTGTCGCTCCACAGAAACAAATATATTATTGTTTTGGATGTCAATCAGGTGGAAATGTGTTTTCATTTTTAATGGATTATCTTAAGCTACCTTTTCCAGATGCAGTGAAAGATATTGCAGGTCGTTACAATCTAAATATTGTTTTTGAATCTACTGATGAAAATTCAGATTTTTTTTCTTCTTTGTATAAATTGCATGCAATGTCTACAGAACTTTATCAAAAAAATTTATTTTCAAAAGTTGGGGAAGATGCGCTCAATTATTTAAAAGAACGGGGTCTAAATGAAGATACTATAAAACAATTTAAAATTGGATTTGCATCTGCAGATTGGGATAAATTGGTTTCTTATTTCAAAGGTAAAGGTTTTAAACAATCACAGATTCTTGAATCTGGACTTTTTACACATTCCGACAAAGGTATATTTGATCGTTTTAGATCTAGAATAATGTTCCCTATTTTTCATCCATCAGGTAAACCAATTGGATTTGGAGGTAGAATATTTGGTGTGGATGATTCTGCAAAATATTTGAATTCACCAGAAACACCATTATATAAAAAGAGTAGTACATTTTATGGTTTACAAGCAACACGTGATTCTATAAGGAAGGAAGGTAAAGTTATTCTAGTAGAAGGATATATGGATTTTCTTAAGTTATATCAATCAAATATCTATAATGTTATCTCTGTTTCGGGTACAGCTTTTTCCCCAAAACATTCAATTGCATTAAATAAAATAGCAAAAGAAGTAATTTTATTGTATGATGGTGACAAAGCAGGTGGTAATGCTGCAATTCGCACAGGCTGGGTGTTGTTGCAATCTGGCTTAATCCCTTCAGTGGTGCAACCTCCTGATGGTTTAGACCCAGATGATTGGATAAATAGAAGAGGGATAGAAGAAGTAATTTTATCAATAAAATCACCAATGGACTATATTGATTTTCATATCAAATTTAACGATGGTATAAAAATTACTGGTGCAGATA
>MDTA01043691.1_pt1 | contig 14409 bp, 19 predicted proteins | sample 811151 | NCBI WGS metagenome assembly MDTA01 (sample SAMN05326648, study PRJNA326480) | marine metagenome | isolation source: seawater | place: Indian Ocean: South | collected 2010 | reverse complement strand
GGGGATAGCAATCAAATCCTAACTATAAAAGAGAATTGGACTTTCTCAAAAAATCTTAAAAATAAAAATCCTAATTGGACACTGGAAAAAATTGAAGAGAGTAATTAAGAAAAAATACATCTTAATTTTTTTGTTCTTAGTTTTTTTTTGCTCTAATGTTCAAACAGCTGAGCCTCTCAATAATATAACTCATCTCTTAAAAAAAGATCAGCTAAGTGAATTTCTAAAAACAATGGGAAAAGTCTGCAATTCTAGTTATTTTTTTTTAAATTTAGAAAAACATAAATCTTATCCTAAATATGGAAGAAAAAAAGATTGGGAAACAACTTGTGCTAAATTAAAAAAATTAAGTAAAAAAGATAATACTTTGATGTTTCTTAAGAGAAATTTTAGATTTATAAGAATTCAAAAATCTCCTGACCTCTTGACTGGTTACTATGAACCTTTGATAAATATTTCAGAAAGTAAAAATTCAATTTTCAAATTCCCCATTTTAAAGAAAAATAAATATTATGAGGGTAAGTCCAGAAAATTTATCGAAAATAATTTTAATCCAGATGACGTCATTTTATGGACCGATGATAATATTGATCTTTTCTTTCTTCATATTCAAGGATCAGGGGTAGGACGATTTGAAGATAATAAAAGAATTAAGATTGTTTATAATGGTAATAATAAATTACCTTATACATCTATTGGTAAATATCTCATAAAAAAAAATTATCTTAAAAGAGAGGATGTTAACCTTTTTTCTATAAAAAAGTGGCTAAGAAATCACAAACATCTTTCTATAAATGTAATGAATGAAAATCAAAGATTTATTTTTTTTGAAAAAAGCAATCGTCCTCAAGAATCACAGCCCATTGGTGCATTGGGAGTTCCTTTATATCCTAATATCAGCATAGCAGTTGACAAAAATTTTTATCCTTTAGGTCTTCCTTTTTTAATTGAGGTTGAGAATGAAAAATTAATATTTCCTGTAGTCTCAATGGATACAGGTTCAGCGATAATAGGCGCAAATAGAGCCGATATTTTTACAGGTCAAGGAAATATTGCTGAAAGAAATGCAGGAAATCTAAAAAAAAAAATTTATCTTCTCTGTTTGATTCCATATAGTAATTAAATGGCAATCGACGATTGGGAGACATTTAAAAAATCTGTGAGTCCTATAAAAAATAAGACAAAGGTAGCATTTAAAAGAAAAACAAAACTAGTTTCACAAACTAGATTAACAAAAGAGGACCAAACAAATGCATTGGCTGGTCTTGACACTAAAGTTTCAAATTCATGGGGAAGTCTAGAAAAAAATATACTGAAAAAAATCTTAAAAGGAAAAGTTAAAATCTCATCAACACTTGATTTGCATGGATACTCCGTTAACCAATCCAAAAAATTAGTTTTAGAATTTATTGAAAATAATTATAAACTACAAAACAGGCTTATTTTAATAATTTCTGGTAAAGGGAAAAGACTTTCCGTTGAAGATGGATGGAAAGGTGTGGGGAAATTAAAAAACAACATACCTAATTGGCTTACATCTATCTCCCTTGCAAACAAAATACTTTGGTTTGATCATGCGCCCCCAGAAAAGGGAGGGGATGGAGCGTTTCTTATCTATCTAAAAAAAGCTATAAAATAAATTTTGTCAAATCAGCATCATTATAAATATCACCAATTTGTTCTTTTACGTAATTAGCATCGATTTCGACATCATCTGACTTTTTTTCTGATGCATTAAAGCTTATATCTTCAAGTATTTTTTCTAAAATTGTATGAAGTCTCCTTGCACCTATATTTTCGACTTCTTCATTAACTTTAGTTGCAATAGAAGCAATCTCAGAGATTGCTTCAACTTTGAAATTAAGCTTAACACCTTCTGTTGCAATTAGCTCAACGTATTGTTTAATTAAATTATTTTCAGGTTCTTTTAAAATTCTTATAAAATCATCTTTACCAAGTGCGGTGAGCTCAACTCTATTTGGAAGTCTGCCCTGAAGCTCAGGTAAAAGATCAGATGGCTTTGCAAGATGAAAGGCTCCGGAGGCAATAAATAAAATGTGATCTGTTTTTATTGATCCATATTTTGTACTTACAGTTGAGCCCTCAATCAAAGGAAGAAGGTCTCTTTGCACACCCTCTCTACTTACTTCACCTGAGGTTCCTGAATTTTTTCCGCATATTTTGTCAATTTCATCAATGAAAACAATCCCGTCCTCTTCGACATTTCTAATTGCCCTTTTAATTAAATTTTCATTGTCAATAAGTTTTTCAGACTCTTCATCCAACAAAATCTCGTGCGATTCTTTAACACTTAATTTCCTCTTTTCCTTTTTCTGCCCAAAGCCTTTGCCGAATAATTCTCCAAGATTTATCATTCCCATTGATCCACCTGGCATCCCGGGAATCTCCATTGACTTCAAAGGTGAGGAACTTTTTGAAGTTAATTCGATTTCAATTTCTTGGTTATCTAATTGGCCCTCCCTAAGCATTTTTTTATATTTTTCCTTCGTTTGATTAGTTGCTGATGAACCAACAAGAGCTTCCACAACCCTTTTTTCAGCATTAACTTCAGCTTTTGCTTTAATTTCTTTTTTTAAATTATCTCTATTGTTATTTATCGAGACCTCTAAAAGATCTCGAATGATTTGCTCAACATCTCTTCCAACGTAACCAACCTCAGTAAATTTTGTAGCTTCAACTTTTATAAATGGAGCATCTGCTAATTTTGCAAGTCTTCTCGCTATCTCAGTTTTTCCAACTCCAGTAGGACCTATCATTAAAATATTTTTCGGTAAAACTTCATCCTTTAAAGCTCCTTTTATTTGTTGCCTTCTCCATCTATTTCTTAAAGCTATTGCAACTGCTCTCTTAGCAGTCTTTTGTCCAACAATAAATCTGTCTAACTCAGATACTATTTCTCTTGGTGTAAATGAAGTCATTTTATTTTTTCTATAATTATATTTTCATTGGTGTAAATACATAACTCAGCAGCAATTTCAAGGCTCTTTGTTGCTATTTCCTCCGGCTTTAACTTAGAACTAAATAATGCTCTTGCAGCAGCAAGCGCAAAGTTTCCTCCAGATCCAATTGCCATCAACCCATCTTTTGGTTCTAGAACATCTCCGGTTCCACTCAAAATTAAACTTACATCTTTGTCAGCAACTAACATCATTGCTTCTAACCTTCTTAAATACCTGTCTGTTCTCCAGTCCTTAGCTAACTCAACACAGGATCTCATCAAATTATTCGAATATTTTTCTAATTTTGCCTCTAATCTTTCAAATAAAGAAAAAGCATCAGCAGTAGCACCAGCAAAACCAGTTATTACTTTCCCACCTGCAAGTGACCTAACTTTCCTAGCATTAGCTTTCATGACTGTGTCACCTAATGTAACTTGTCCGTCAGCAGCTATAACAACTTCATTGTTTTTCCTCACTGATACAACTGTTGTACCATACCATTTGTCTGGGTTATGATTATAGTTCATAATTTTTCAGCCTAATTGATAAATTATTTATAATCTATATATTTTAGAATTAATATCCAGTAAATTTAAATATGAGAAAATATTCTGTAAATAGAAAAACAAAAGAAACTGAAATCGAGATTCATGTAAATCTAGACGGAAAAGGCAAAAGTGAAATTAGTACTGGAATAGGGTTCTTAGACCATATGCTTGATCAGCTATCAAAACACAGCCTTATTGATATAAAAATAGAAGCCAAAGGAGATCTTCATGTTGACTATCACCATACGACTGAAGACAGCGCTCTGGCTCTTGGAGAATGTTTTACAAAAGCTTTAGGTGACAGAAAAGGAATCATAAGATTTGGTCAAGCTCTTTCGGCAATGGATGAAACACTTTCAAGGGTTGTTGTGGATTGCTCAAATCGTCCCTATCTTGTTTGGAAAGTTGATTTGACTATATCTCAATTAGGAGAAATGGATACAGAACTATTTAAAGAGTGGTTTCAAGCATTCTCTCAAAGCTCAGGAATTACTCTTCACGTAGAGAATTTATATGGAGAAAATAATCACCATATTATAGAATCGTGCTTTAAAGGATTAGCACGCGCCCTAAGAGAGGCTATTTCAATAGATTCAGAACGGTCTGATGAGGTTCCATCAACCAAAGGGTCGTTGTAAGTAAAAGTTAATTTATGTTGACGTTTTGTATTTTAAAAGAAAATAATTCTCAAGGAAGTCTAGAAGTAGTAGAAACTGGATTTTCTTTGCTAGCTTTTATTTTTGGACCGTTATGGGCGATATTTAAAAAACTATGGTTGTATTCTTTAATTGGGATTGTTTTTTTATTAAGTTTTAAATTTATTTTAAACGCTATAAATCTATCTTCACTTTTTTTTATGATTTCTCTGATTTCGAGTTTCTTTTGGGGATTCTATGCCAGAGATTTGCAAATACAATATTTGATTGAAAATAATTTTAAACCAATAAAACTTATAAATGCTAAATCAAAAGAAGGTGCTATTGTACAATTTCTCTCTGAAGCAAATTAATGAAACAAACTTTTATAATTGATTACGGATCAGGAAATATTAGATCGGTGTATAATGCAATTAAAAAAGTATCTACAGATAATTTAACTGAAGTTAAAGTAACTTCGTCTGCAAATGATCTTAAAAATGCCTCTCACATTATTCTTCCGGGAGTAGGTTCTTTTGAATCATGTCTGCTTGGACTGGAAAAATCAGGTATTAAAGAACAATTAATAGAAAGTGTTTTAGTAAAAAAAACTCCATTTTTAGGAATTTGCGTGGGAATGCAAATGCTCGCAACAAAGGGATACGAAAATGGTGAATTTCTTGGTCTTGATTGGATCCGAGGAGAGGTTAAAAAGATCGATATAAAAAACAAAAAGCTTAAAATCCCTCATATGGGTTGGAACTCTATTAAGTTCCTAAAAGAAACAAATTTTATAAAAAATCTATTAAAGAAAATTAAACAAACTAATTTAAACGAGATATGTGCATATTTTGTCCATAGCTATAACTTCAAGATTGAGTTTGAATCAGAAAAAACTTTGAGCACAAATTATGGAGAAGAAATAACCGCTATGGTTTCAAAAGGAAACATAATTGGAACACAATTTCATCCTGAAAAAAGTCATAATTTTGGGCTGGCATTCCTACAAACATTTATAGAGCACTGGGATTTTGAATGAATTTTTATCCTGCTATAGATATTAAAGATGGACAGTTCATTAGGCTAAAAAAAGGTGAATTAAATCATATGACAATATACGGGGATAACCCCACACAAAAAGCAAAAGAGTTCCTAAACCAAGGTGCAAAATGGATACATGTGGTCGATATTGATGGAGCATTTAAAGGAATTAGTAAAAATATGGATGCTATTTTCAAAATTAAAAAAACGACAAAGTGTAAAATTCAGGTTGGTGGAGGCATCCGGGGCATTAAAACTGTTGAGAAGTATATTGAAAATGGTTTAGATAGAATCGTCCTTGGAACCAAAGCGTTAAATGAACCAAAATTTATAAAAGAAATCTGTAAAATGTTTCCTGAAAAAATTGCAATTGGTTTAGACACGAGAAATGGATTTGTAGCAACAGAGGGATGGAAAAAAGACTCTGAAGTACATTTTAGAGAGATTGTAAAAATTTACGAAGACTCTGGGGTATCAGCAATAGTTTTCACAGATATTAATAAAGACGGATTAATGACGGGGGTCAACTTCGATTTGTTAACAGAGTTGCTCAGTATTACAAAAATCAATATTATCGCCTCTGGTGGAATTTCATCTCTAGAGGATTTAAAAAAAATAAAAGAAATACAAACTAAGAATTTAATTGGTGTTATTTCTGGGAAAGCAGTTTATGAAAATAAATTTACTGTCAGTGATGCAATTAGAATAATAGAGACTTGATTTGTTAAAAACCAGAATTATACCATGCCTTGATGTAGACAATGGAAGAGTAGTAAAAGGGATCAACTTTGTTTCTTTAAAAGATGCTGGGGATCCGGTTGAACAAGCAACTATTTATAGCAAGGAAGGTGCTGATGAAATTGCCTTTTTAGATATAACAGCTACTCATCAAAAAAGAAAACCAATGATTGAGGTTATCAAGAAAACTGCTGCAGAGTGTTTTGTTCCACTTACTGTAGGAGGTGGTATTAAGGATGTTTCAGGGATAACTGAATTTCTTAATGCTGGAGCTGATAAAGTTTCTATAAACAGTGCAGCAATTAAAAATCCTAATCTTATTAAACAGGGCTCCGTAAAATTTGGCAATCAATGCATTGTAGTGGCTATTGATGCCAAAAGAAGTTCTAAAGGTTGGAACGTCTATATCAATGGTGGTAGGGTAGATACAGGAATAGATGCTGTTAAATGGGCTAAAAAAGCTGAAGATTTAGGTGCTGGAGAAATCCTCTTAACTTCAATGGACCGAGACGGAACTAAAAGTGGTTTTGATATTGAGCTAACTTCAACTATTTCAGAATGTTTAAAAATACCTGTGATAGCATCGGGTGGAGTTGGCTCTTTAGATCATTTTCTTAAAGGGGTTACTTTGGGAGGTGCTTCTGCAGTTTTAGCGGCTTCTGTATTTCATTTTAAAGAAATTACTATCGAAGAAGTTAAAAAGCATTTGAAATCAAAGGGTGTTAATGTGAGAATTGATAATTACAATTAGTAAAAATTATGACTGATGAAACTATTAAAAAACTAACTCGAATAATTAATAAAAGAAACAAAGAGCTACCTGATAATTCATATGTGACTAAACTTTTAAAGAATGGAAAAGTTGAAATTGCAAACAAACTCGGAGAAGAGGCTGTTGAAACTATAACAGCCTATTTAGCTCAAGAAAAAAAAGAAATAATTGAAGAATCAGCAGATCTAGTTTTTCATCTATTGGTACTATTACAATCCTCTAATCTTTCCTTCGAGGATGTTCTTCAAGTTCTAGAAAAAAGAATGAAAAATGATTGATATCACAAACTATAATGATGATAATATCTTCTCTAAAATAATCAAAAGGCAAGTTCCTTCAGAAAAAATTTTTGAAGATGACGAAGTTTATGCCTTTAAAGATATAAACCCCCAAGCACCCATTCATGTTTTAATTATCCCCAAAAAGAAATTTTGCAGTCTTAATGATTTTTGTATAAAAGCTGACGATAAAACAATTTCTCATCTTATGAGGTCGATTCAAAAGGTTGCAAATATTTTAAAATTAGAAAATGGGTATAGAGTAATATCAAATATCGGAGAAATGGGTGGGCAGGAGGTCCCACATTTGCATTTCCATTTATTAAGTGGAAAGCCCCTGGGGAAATTAGTTGGTTAGTTAAGATTTAACTCTAGGCTAACTGGAACATGATCTGATGGTCTTTTTCTCTTCCTAAAATATTTTAATATTTTTGCACATTTGAAATTTTTGGATAAACAAGATGATGTGAATATATGGTCTAACCGTCGACCCCTGTTATTAATTTCAAAGTTTGGTGATCTATAGCTCCACCAAGTAAAAACATTTTCAGGAGGATTTATAAAAAATCTTGTAGAGTCTGTTAGATTACAATTTTCTATTATTTGCTTCAATTTCTTTCTCTCAATTTCTGTATGACTCACCACATTTACTAAGTTTTTGTGCGACCAAACATCATCCTCATGGGGCGCTATGTTTAAGTCGCCACAAAGAATTAATTTTTTACTTTTTTTTTTTGTTAATATTTTCAACATTTCATCCAAAAAATTAAGTTTGTGTCTAAATTTTGGATTAGATGATGGATCAGGATCGTCACCGCCAGCTGGAACATAAATTGATATGAACTCTACTCCGTCAATTTCTATTGAAATAAACCTTGCATCATCTTTATCACAAAGATTTAGGTTAATAATTTTTTCAGCCTTTTTTTTTGAGAGGATTGCAACTCCATTATATGATGAAATTCCATTAAAATATGCAAAATATCCTTTGTCCTCAAAAACACTCTTTGGAAACAATGAATTGTTTACCTTCGTTTCTTGCATGCAAAAAATATCAGGTTTTTCATTTTCTAAAATTTCTATTATGTCTTCAATTCTAATTCTTAAGGAGTTGACGTTCCAACTGATGATTTTCATCTAAGAGTTCATGGATTCAAAAAAGTCGCCATTATTTTTGGAATTTTTGATTTTTTCGAGTAAAAATTCCATGGAATCAGTTACACCCATTGGCATTAATATCTTTCTTAATATCCACATTTTGGATAAATCTTCTTTGGACACAAGAAGTTCTTCTTTTCTTGTTCCAGATTTTGTTACATCAATTGATGGAAAAACTCTTTTGTCTGACAATTTCCTATCTAAGATTATTTCTGAGTTTCCCGTTCCCTTAAATTCCTCAAAAATAACTTCATCCATTCTTGATCCAGTATCAACAAGGGCGGTGCCAATGATTGTTAAGGATCCGCCCTCCTCTATATTCCTGGCTGCCCCAAAAAATCTTTTTGGTCTCTGAAGAGCATTCGCATCGACACCCCCTGTAAGAACTTTTCCTGAGCTTGGAACCTGTGTATTGTAAGCTCTTGCCAATCTTGTGATAGAGTCGAGTAAGATTACTACGTCTCTTTTATGTTCGACTAGTCTTTTGGCTTTAGAAATAACCATCTCTGAAACTGCAACATGTCTTACTGCAGGTTCATCAAAGGTTGAAGAAACGACCTCTCCTTTTACAGATCTTATCATATCGGTGACCTCTTCAGGTCTTTCATCTATTAATAAAACAATCAAATAAACCTCAGGATGATTCGTAGTAATTGAATGAGCAATATTCTGGAGCATTACTGTTTTACCTGTCCTAGGTGGCGCTACAATTAGGGCTCTTTGACCTTTTCCTAATGGTGTTATTAAATCCATGACTCTGTTGGTTGTGTCCTTAAATGTGGGATCCTGTATTTCCATATTTAATTGATTTTCGGGATACAAAGGTGTTAAATTATCAAAATTTATTCGCTGCTTAGTCTTTTGAACTTCCTCAAAATTTATTTTATCTATTTTAGTTATTGCGAAATATCTTTCAGACTCTCTTGGTGATCTCATTTCGCCTTCAACAGTATCTCCTGTTCTTAGACTATTTTGCTTTATTTGGGATGGTGAAACATAGATATCATCTGGTCCAGGAAGATAGTTCGCATCTGGGGATCTAAGAAAACCAAAGCCATCTTGAAGTATCTCTAAAACTCCCTCACCATAAATAGCATCATTATTTAGCGCCATTTGTTTAAGTATTGAGAAAATCATATCTTGTTTTCTCAGTGTTCCAGCGTTTTCTATCTTTAAGTCCTCTGCTATTTTGAGTAAATCAGAGGGATTTTTGGATTTCAGGTCTTTTAAGTGCATAGTTTTTAGGGAAAGAGAAAGAAACTAATTTATAGTTTATTAAACAATCGTTGTCAAATAAATGGTTTAAAAATAACTAAATATAAAATTAATAAAAACAAGACTGTAGGAATTTCATTAATCCATCTATAATAATTTTCAGATTTTTCATTTCTTTTTGCTTCAAATGTTTTTCTTATCTTTGCACAATACATATGAAAAACTGTCATTAGAAAAACTAAAAAAAATTTAATTAAAAGCCATTTTTCTTGATGTATGTTTTGATTTATCACTAATAAAATACCAAATAACCAAGTAAGAAATAAAGACGGGATCATAATAAATCTCATGAGTTTTTTTTCCATGACCAAAAACGTCTTGTACTCTGTAGAGTTTACTTTTGCCCTAGAATGGTAAACAAATAATCTCGGGACGTAGAAAAGACCAGCCATCCATGTAGTTAGAAAAATCAAGTGTAGGTATTTAAGTAAATTGTAATAATTAATCTCCATTGTTTTTTATTTAATTATATATTTTTTCATTAGTGATGATAATAATTTGATGTGATCAGGATTATCATTTAGGCACGGAACCATGTAGAAGTTTTTGCCTCCTTTTTCCTCAAAGCTTTCTTTACCCTGAATGGAAATTTCTTCTAGTGTTTCCACACAATCAGAAGCAAAGCCTGGACAAATCACAAATATGTTTTTTTTTCCTTCTTCTGGAAGTTTTTCTAAAATTTTGTCTGTATATGGTTGTAGCCATTCGTCCGGTCCAAATCTTGATTGGAATGTCGTTTGAATTGGTATGTTTATATTTAATTTTTCCTCCAATAGACGTGTTGTTTTCTGACAATAACAATGGTACGGGTCACCTTTTTCAAAATATTTTTTTGGGATACCATGATAAGATGCAACTATTACATCGGGTTTCCATTTTTTCTTTTTGAGGGCCTTTAGTATACTTTTCTTAAGTGCGTTTATGTATAAAGGGTTAGACTCGTAATGTGGTATTATCTGAAGCCCTGGTTGCCACCTCATGGTCATTAAACACCTGTAAACTTCATCGCATACTGTAGCTGTTGTTGCTGCTGCATATTGGGGGTACAATGGCAAGACGATCATGCTTTGACACCCCTTTTCTTTCATTTTTTGCATTTTACTTTTTATACTTGGATTGCCATATCTCATTGCATAATCAACAATGAAATCTTTATTTTTAAATTCTCTTCCAAGTTTTTCTGATTGTTTCATAGTGAAAAATCTTAGCGGTGACATATCTTCTTTCTTCATCCAAATTTCTTTATATGCTTTTGCAGTTTTAGCTGGCCTGAATGTTAGGATAATTAGATTTAGAATTATTTGCCACAATATTGGGTTTACCTCAATTACTCTTGTGTCTGATAAAAACTCTTTTAAATATTTTCTTATGTCAAACCACTTTGTTGAATCTGGGGTACCCAAGTTTACTATTAGTAAACCTGTTTTTTTTTTAGGGATTTGAGGATGCTTACTTGGAATATTCATATGTTCTTACAATATCTACAATTTTTCTTACATTCTCTACAGGAGTGTTTTTTGATATTCCGTGAGACAGATTAAATATATGTTTGTTATACTTGAATTTCTCTAATATTCCTTTGGTTTTGTTCTCCAGGATTTTTCCTCCTTCTAATAAATCTATCGGATTTAAGTTTCCTTGTATAATTAATTTTTTTTCATGACAAAATTTTATTAATTCTTCCGGATAATTGTTATCAATTGAAATTACATCGCAGGGAACATTTTTAACAAAATCAACATATAATTGCTTTGAACCTCTGGGGAAATGGATGATTTTAGTATTCGGCGAATATTTCTTTATTCTTTTGCTAATTTCCATATTTGGCTTAATTATAAATTCCTCGTAATCAACATCTTCCAATAAGCCTGCCCAAGATTCAAAGACTTGTATATAATCTGCACCATGGTCTATTTGCTTTTTTAAATATTCGATCGAGATTTCTGTAATTAGTTTAGTTAAATCCTTTGATTTCATTTTTTCTTTTTTAATAAAGTTCCTAATTTTTTCATGTTTTGCAGACGTTCCTCCCTCAATCATGTAATTCAGAACTGTGAAAGGCCCACCGCAAAACCCAATAAGACTTTTTTTATTTTTTTTTTGTTTCAGTAACTCTACTGTTTCAAAAACTGGAGCTATCTTCTTTAATCCCAAGTCAATATTTTTATATTCTAAATCTTTGATGGAACTTATAGGATTCAAAAGAGGGCCATGATCCTTTTGAAAGGAAACAGGTTGATTCAACGCATGAGGTATTACTAAAATATCGGAAAATAAAATGATAAAATCAAAATCAAATCTTTTTATTGGTTGAAGAGAAATTTCAGCTGCAATTTTAGGGGAAAAGCATAAGTCTAGAAAATTTTTTTCTTTTTTTCTAATCTCTCTATACTCAGGTAAGTATCGTCCTGCTTGTCGCATTAACCATATAGGCGTTTTATTAACCATATTCCCTCTACTATTATTATATATATATATATTGTTGTAGTTGTAGTTGTATTAATAATATCGGTGATAAACTTAATTAACAAATTACTAACAAAAAATGAAGTAATAACTTTGTTAAGAAAGTGTTAGGAAAAAGTTACTTTACTAGTAAAACAGAGATAAAAAGTGTTGAAAAAAAACTTCTATAAAGGTGGATAATTATGTTGATAAGATATAAACATTAATAATATGAGGATAAAAAATTGAAAACTAGAATAAGAAATAAATTTTATGATATTTACACAGTTACCAACAAATAATTATAGAGTTATTCTTGCATCATCTAGTGAAACAAGAATCAGATACTTAAGAAAATTTTTCCCAAATTTCATATCAGAAAAACATCAGATTAATGAAAAAAAATATAAGTGCGTAAAAGAAACTCCTCAAATTATGGCCAAAAACCTTGCAAAATATAAAGCAAAGTCAATACAGGATAAATATTCAGCAGATATTATTATTGGATCAGATCAGTTGTTAGAGTGTAATAAAGTTATTATAAGTAAACCGGAAACACTTGACGAAGCAAAAAAAAACCTTCTTTTTCTTAAAAACAAAGTTCATTTTTTGTACAGTGCAACCTATGCTATAAAAGACAAAAAATATTACTTCAGTCAAACAAAAAAAGCAGAAATATTTTTTAAAAATATATCTGAAAAAAATTTAACCAATTACATATCAAATAATAAAAAGACTGTTTTAACAACAGTTGGTTCTTATAAAATAGAAGAGAATAATAAATTCAACTTCATTGAAGTTATATCCGGTGATAGAGAGACAATCATTGGTTTTCCTTTGAAAGATTTAGTAAGGAAAATATCAGCAAATGGATAAATTATTTGTTATTGGAAACCCAATAAGTCATTCAAAGTCACCCCTGATTCACAATTATTGGATAAAAAAATATTCGTTAAATGCAATATATAGAAAAAAGGAATTGAATGAGTCAGATTTAGCAGAGACTATTAACAAGGTAAGAGAAGGATCAATAAAAGGCCTTAATGTTACCGTTCCATTCAAAAAAAATTTATTGGATTTCGTAGATATTATTGATGAAACTGCTAAGAAAAGCAAGGCCATAAACACCATCTTTAAAGAAAAAGGAAAGATAATTGGAGCAAATACAGATGGTATTGGTTTTGTTGAATCCTTGAAGAAAGATTTAAATGTAAAATTAAAACAAGGCAGTGAAATTTTTTGTATTGGTTCTGGTGGAGCTGCTTATGGTATTATATCCGAATTGATTAAACTAAAGCCTAATAAAATTAAGATTTGCAATAGAACATATTCATCCGCAGTAAAATTAAGGAATCATTTCTCAAATCAAGATAAAATAATGTTTGAACTTAAACCCTGGGGATCTCAACCAGACAAAAACACGAACCTTCTTGTTAACACCTCTACCTACGGCATGAAAAAGGAAGACAAGCAAGCTTTTAATCTTGATTTGCTCACAAAGAAAACTTTTGTTTATGACATAATTTATGATCCGAAAAAAACATTATTAATTGAGGATGCCTTATCAAGAGGACTTTATAATTCAAATGGAACCTTAATGTTGATTAGACAGGCGGCTGAATCATTTAGGAGATGGTTTCAGATTAAATTAAGTAATCAAGATATATTAGAGGTAAAAAAATTACTAAAAGATTATGATTAAAATTGCAATAACAGGGAACATTGGATCAGGCAAAACAACAGTTTCAGAAATCCTAAAATCTATCCAATACAAAGTTTGTGAATCTGATAAATTAGTAAAAGAGATTCTTGAATCAAAAATTGTAATAGAAAAAATTAAAGTAACTTTTAAAAACGAAAAAATTAAGTTTATAAATAGAAAAGGCAGGGTGGACAGAACTAAATTAGGAAATTTAGTTTTTTCAAATAAAAACAAACTAGAAAAATTAGAAAAAATAATACACCCAGAAATATGGAACCTACAGAGGAAATTTATAGAAAAGCAGAGTAAAGAAAAGATTATTTTTTTTGATATTCCCCTTCTATTCGAAAAAAAACTTCACAAAAATTTTGATTACATCTTTTACACTTATGTTCCTTTTGAAATTCAAAAAAAAAGAGTACTAAAAAGGAAAAACATGAATGAGGATAAATTCGCTAAAATAATTAGATATCAAGTTAATATTTCCGAAATTGATAATAAATGGATTTCCTTAAAATTAAATACAGATTCAAGCAAAAAAAAAATAACTAAGGAAATTAAAAAGTTTTTGGAGAATCTTTAGACTGAAAAAATTCTAGTAGAACAAAGAGAAAAGCAAAATTGGAAGACTGTGCATTTTCAAAGAAACACCTTTTACATTCAAAGAGTTTTTTTATTATTTTTTTTAAATCATTTTCTTTGAAACATTGAATTTGCCTTATAAACGAATCTTGATACTTAAAAAAAATTGGCGGTTTTAAATCATCCATCGATTGTTTGATTCCTTTTCCTTCTCTTATTTTATTTTTTACTATAATTAATTTAAATAGATGCTCGATCAAATAACTCATCAGCCT
>MDTA01223483.1_pt1 | contig 14410 bp, 9 predicted proteins | sample 811151 | NCBI WGS metagenome assembly MDTA01 (sample SAMN05326648, study PRJNA326480) | marine metagenome | isolation source: seawater | place: Indian Ocean: South | collected 2010 | reverse complement strand
GATATGTAATTAAAATCACTAGCTGCTGGACTTGCATCAGCAGTCGTGCAATCCCATTTTAAAGAATGACCAAAACCTGCTGGAGCTTCTGTAGATTGTGAAATTGTCCATGTACCTGCACCATTGATACGACAGAACATTCTATCAAGAGCTTGTACTTTATTTGATGAACTCAATCCGGTTACTGAAGTTCCTCGTTGAGCTATTTGCATTTCACCATTAATTATTATATTCTTTTTTTGACCAATCTTTCTGGTGACTTTTTCATTTAGTCTTTCTAATCCAACTTGACTAAGAGCCATGATTTATACCTCCTTAAGTTTGTTCTAAAAAGCTAATTGAAGCATCCAACGCAGTGGCCGTGCCTGAATTTATACGCAGAATATCACTTGATTCCATTATTATTTTTGATCCACTTATTATTTCTAATGATGATCCTGCAGGAACTGGAGCATTTTTAATCAAGAAAACATCATCTCCTGAGTTTGTTACTAAAAATACATCTACAGTTGCACTGGTTGCTGTCTTATTTGAAATAAGACAACTTAATAAAACTAATGTTGCAGAACCTCCTGCGGTAAGTACATTAGTTGAAGCACTACCTGTCCCGGCATTACTGACCGAAGATTTAGTCGCTATTTTAAAAGCATTCGCCATATTATCCTAAAGCAAGAATGAGAGCTAGTTGATCTGTAATTTGTGATGATCCAGTGACAATAAGATTAGTCACTGTTAAATTGTTTGGAATCGCAACAGCACCTGTTGAATCTATTGTAAGCCTTGCAACTCCACCGGTAACTAGCTGTATCTGGTCTTGACCAGTACTCATTATTCCTGTGTTACTATCATTTAAAAATTTAAGAGCACAACTGGACAAAGATCCTAATGCTAGTTGGGAATTTTCACCACTTTCTTTTAATAGAGGACTACCTCCTACTGTTGTTGCGTCGTGAACACAAACTGTTTTCTTTTGAGTATCTACAGTTACTTCACCAACTGCTCCTATAAAAGCAGTATGCTGACCTGTTGTTCCTCTTCTAAATTGTACTTGGGTTGCCATAATACTATCCTAAAGCCACTGCTATTGCGGTGGCAAAATCTTCGGTGCTAATTGTTCCATTTGAATCTGGAACAGTCATAGTTCGAGTAGTGCTACTCGATATTCCAGAACATTCAAATGCTAATTCTTTAGAAGAATCTGAATTATCCTGTACTCTGAATACGTTGTCAGCGAACTCAGTACCACCTCCAGCATTCGCATCAACATATGCTTTAACTGATTGTTGTGTTGGTACTTTTGTAGCTGAATTACTTGAGAAGTTATCTTCATCTACAACGAACTGCATAGCTGCTGTAGATGTATCACTATTCATCACTGCACCAGCAGCATTTACATTCGTGGCATCAGTGACATCAGCTCCTGTTTCTATTCCATTTAATTTATTTAAGAGAGCTGTTGTGAAATTATTATCAGATTGAGTTGCAACAACAAAATCTAAAGTACCATCTGAATCATCGTAAGTAACTGTTATACCGGTTTCAGTATTTCCAGAAACCATTCCTCCAACAAAATCTTCTACCTGTTCCTGAGTTAGAGTTGCAGTTATATATCCTGCACCGTTAGTGATGTTTGCATTATTAAGAGAGATATTTGATGATCCATCAAAGCTGACTCCTGCAATGGTTCTTGCTGTAGCAAGTGTAGCTGCAGTAGAAGCTGCGATACCGAGAGCATCAATATCTGATTTTGTCTGATCTGCTGTAGCACCAGCCTCTATTCCATTTAATTTACTTAGAAGAGCATTTGTAAAGTTGTTATCTGTCTGTGATGCTACTGCAAAGTCTAATGTTCCATCTGCATCCTGGTAGGTAACTGTTATTCCTGACTCAGTATTACCGGTGACCATGCCACCAACGATATCTTGTACCTGTTCATTAGTAAGGGTTGCAGTTATATAACCAGCACCGTTTGTGATGTTTGCATTATTAAGAGAAATGTTTGAAGTTCCATCAAAAGAAACTCCAGCAATAGTTCTGGCAGTTTGTAAAGCAGTTGCAGTGGCAGCATTTCCTGTAGTTGAACCTGATGATCCAGAAACATTACCAGTTACATTACCTGTTAATGCACCAGCAAATCCTGTTGCTGTTAGAACTCCTGATGAAGAATTAAATGCTAAATTCGTTCCTGATTTTGGAGCAAGATTACCTGTTGCAGCAGTTACAAATAGTGGGAAACAAGTGGTATCAGAAGATTCATCTGCAACTGTAACTGTGGTTGCTATCGCTGCTGTACCTGATGTGTCTTGATTACCAGAGGTATTAACACCAGGGAGATTTATGTTTGCTGAACCATTGAAAGAAACACCACCAATTGTTCTTGCTGTTGCAAGTGTAGCTGCTGTGGAAGCTGCTATTCCAAGTGCATCTATATCTGATTTTGTCTGATCTGCGGTAGCTCCAGATTCTATTCCATCAAGTTTTGATCCATCAGTTGCTACATCTCTTCCATCAACTGTACCTGTTACCGTTATATTTCCAGTTACATCAACACCACCATTAGCATCTAAGTTGCCAGCGATATCAATATGACCATCTGTATTTACAGCAAATCTAGTCGCAGAATTTGTTGTATCTCTAATTTTTAAAACACCATCTGCGTTTTGTATCTCGTAATCAGGATTTGCAGAACTATCAACAAAGAAGATAGAAGGTGTGGTATCTGTTAAAGTTATATCCTTACTATTAAGTGTTCCAGTTGTGGTTATATTTTGGTCAGATAATAAACTTAAGATTTCACTTGCTGTCTGATCCGCAGTAGCACCTGCTTCTATTCCATTTAATTTACTTAAAAGAGCATTTGTGAAATTATTATCTGTCTGTGATGCAACAGCAAAATCTAAAGTTCCATCTGCATCTTGATATGTGACAGTAATACCAGATTCAGTATTACCGGTGACCATACCACCTACTATGTCTTGGACTTGCTCGTTAGTTAGAGTTTGAGTTATATAACCAGCACCGTTAGTGATGTTTGCATTATTAAGTGATATATTTGCAGATCCATCGAATGATACACCAGCTATTGTCCGTGCTGTTGCAAGTGTAGCTGCTGTTGAAGCTGCAATACCAAGTGCATCTATATCAGACTTAGTTTGATCAGCAGTAGCACCTGCTTCTATCCCATTTAATTTATTTAGGAGAGTAGTGGTGAAGTTATTGTCAGACTGGGTTGCAACAACAAAATCTAATGTTCCATCTGCATCCTGGTAGGTAACTGCTATTCCTGTTTCTGTGTTGCCAGAAACCATACCACCAACGATGTCCTGAACTTGCTCGTTGGTTAGAGTTGCAGTTATATATCCAGCACCGTTAGTAAGCTGATTGTTATTGGTGACGTTAGTAGCACCTGCAGCTATTCCATTTAATTTTGATAAGAGAGCATCAGTAAATGCATTTGTATTACTATTTGATTCGTATGCAGTTTTAATTTCTGAAGCACTTTGATCAGCAGTTGCTCCAGATTCTATTCCATCAAGTTTTGATCCATCAGTAGCTACATCTCTTCCATCTACCGTTCCTGATACTGTGATATTTCCTGTTACATCAACTCCAGAACCAACGTCTAAATTACCTGTTACATCAACGTGTCCATCTGTATTTACAACGAATCTATCTGCGGTGTTTGTTTCGTCATATATTTTAAAAGCACCATTTTGATTATAAATTGAATAATTTGGATTGTTATTAGAATCTATAAGTCTTATTCTTGGCTCTGCCGATGATACTTTTAAAATACTATTTGTCTCAATATCTCCAGTTACAGTAGTGTTACCAGCAACCTCAAGTCCTGTTCCGTTTATTAGTTTTAAATCTGTACTTGTAAATCTTGCAGAAATATTATTTGACCCTGCTTTTCTATGTGCAATTTCAAGAATTCCATCTTCCGTTCCAGAACTTGCATCACCTATTTTACCTGTAATTTTTGCATAGACTTCTTTGCTTCCGTCATCACTCTCACCAGTAAATTTAATCTGACCAAGATAATCTGCATCTGCTGGTGATGGACTGACTCTGTATAAATCTAACTCTGGTGCAGCAGAACTACCACCATCACTGGAAGAGAGTGTTACGTTACCAGCAAAACTTGAGTTACCAGTAGAAGCTATTTCGCCAAGAATTATATTTTCACCAGAAATAGCAGCTAAAATTTCTGTTGCTGTCATATCAGCAGTAGCATTAGCTTCAATGCCAGCCAACTTATTGAAATTAGCAGCGGACATAGATCCAGCATTAACTAATCCAGCAGCCTGTAATTTTGATCCAGCTATCGCTGCATTTGCATCTATCTGTGCGTTAACAAGTCCGTTACTATTAAGTAATGTCTTGATATCTGCTGCTGTCTGGTCTGCTGTAGCTCCACTTTCAATGCCATCAAGTTTCGCACCATCAACAGATAAGTCTCTACCATCAACTGTCTGATTGCCAGAGAAAGTAACATTGCCTGTAAACTGACCACCAGCCAAAGGCATTTTTGTTGCAAGACTGTTTGTAACTGTTGTACTGAACGCAGCATCATCATTCATGGCAGCTGCTAATTCATTAAGCGTATCTAAAGCTGCTGGTGCTCCATTAATCAGATTATTTATAGCTGTCGTAACGTATGCAGTGGTCGCTACCTTAGTCGTATTATCTGATGCACTCTGAGTTGTAGCTAATACTCCATTGGTCAATACACCAGAACTAGAAGTTAATGCACCAAATAATGTATCTCTTGCAGCTATATCAACTCCATCTACTGTACCTGTAACTGTGATATTTCCTGTAACATCAAGCCCTGCATTTGCGTCAAGATTTACATTTATATCTACTGCACTACTTGTGATCGTCATTCTATTAGCTGCAGCACCTGTATCTCTAAATCTCAACGTGCCATTGGCATTACCTATTTGATAATCAGGGTTATTGTTACTATCTACAAGGGTTAAACTTGGACTCGTATTACTTATAGATAGATTTCCAGTCGAAGTGAAATCTCCTGTGATAGAAGGAGTAGATATAGTAGGACTGGTTAATGTCTTGTTAGTTAATGTCTGAGTATCAGTTTTAGTTACAACAGTTGAATCTATTGTTAAAGTTAATGATCCTGTTGAACCTCCACCACTTAAACCAGTTCCTGTATTAACAGCTGTAAGACCACCACCAGTGTTGGCATCCACATAAGCTTTAATAGCTTTTGCAGAAGCAAGTGTATTGTCAGATCCAGAGACGCTGCTTAAATCAGTATCTAAAACACCACTCTTTAAATTATCAACTTCAATATTCGAAATAGTATTGTTATCTACATCTATTGTTTTATTTGTTAGTGTCTGAGATCCGGTGAGAGTAGCTACAGTTGAATCGATAGCAATGTCATTTGCATTAGCTGTTATACCTGTTCCCCCTACTACATTCAGAGTTACAGAACCAGTAGTGCCTCCTCCTGTTAAACCAGCTCCTGCTGTAACAGCTGTTATATCACCTTGAGGAACTCCTGCTATTTCTGTGTCTACGTAAGCCTTAATTGATTGCTGAGTAGCGAGATGACTAGCTGAGTCACTAGTCATATCATCTTCATCTTTTATTGATGTACCCGATATAGTTCCGTTCAGTACTGCACTTGTCAGTGTCTTATTTGTTAGAGTCTCAGACCCTGTTGTGGAAACGAGAGTTGCATTTGAAACAGCACTATTAAATTGAGCTAGAGTTCCAGAAACTGTATTACTTCCTAGAGCAATAGTTTTATTAGTTAAGGTTTGTGATCCAGTAAGTGTTGCAACTGTTGAATCAATATTCAAAGTGACAGAACCAGTAGTACCTCCACCTGTTAAACCAGTTCCACTATTGACAGCAGTAATATCTCCTTGTGGTACACCGGCTATCTCAGTATCTACATAAGCCTTGATTGACTGCTGAGTAGCTAAATGACTAGCAGAATTGCTAGACATATCATCTTCATCTTTTATAGATGTGCCTGATATAGTTCCATTTAAAACAGCACTTGTCAGTGTCTTATTTGTTAATGTCTGTGACCCGGTGAGAGTAGCTACTGTGCCATCAATATTTAGAGTTACAGCACCTGAAGTGCCTCCTCCAGACAGTCCAGTTCCTGCTGTGACAGCTGTTATATCACCTTGTGGTACAGTTGCTATCTGAGATGCTATGTAAGCTTTAATGGACTGCTGAGAAGCAACTTTTGTGGCTGAATCACTAGCAAAGTTATCTTCATCTAAGAAAGCATTTCCAGATAGACTTCCAGTTATAACAGGACTAGTTAATGACTTATTAGTTAATGTCTGTGATCCGGTAAGTGTTGCAACTGTGCTATCGATATTTAAAGTTACCGCACCTGAAGTACCACCTCCAGATAAACCTGTTCCAGCATTGACAGCTGTTATGTCTGCACTGATTCCTGATATTTCATTATCTACATAAGCTTTGATAGACTGTTGAGTTGCAAGATGACTGGCCGAGTCACTGGACATATCATCTTCATCTTTTATTGATGTACCTGATATAGTTCCGTTTAATACAGCACTGGTTAAGGTTTTGTTAGTTAGAGTCTGTGATCCGGTAAGTGTGGCGACTGATGAGTCAATACTCAAAGTCACAGCACCAGAGGTACCACCGCCTGTTAAACCTGTTCCAGCATTTACAGCTGTGATATCTGCTGATATTCCTGCAATTGCATTAGTTACATAGGATTGTGTCGCTATGGTTCCATTAGCATCGGGGAATGTTAATGTCCTTGTTTGTCCAGCTGAAATAGATGCAGAACTGAAAGCTCCTATCTTTGTATTATCTGTGTTATTTCGAATTCTGAATCCACTGTCATTTGTTACTACAGCATTAGAAGTTATGGAAGATAAACCGGTAAAGGAGCTTGCACTACCACCCAGGGCAATACCGGTACCACCAATAGTTATAGAACTGTTGGTAAGATTGCTGTTGCCAATTGAGGATGCAGTGGTAAGTACAGTTCCTGTCTCTGCCGGTAGAGTTATGGTGACATCTGATGTGGCTGCAGGTCCTTTTAATGTTACGGAGTTTGTTCCATTATCAGTATCTTCTTTAAAAATTATGCTTCCGGCAGAGGTTGAAGATCCTGTCAATACTGGAGCTGTAAGACTCTTATTTGTTAAGGTTTCAGATCCTGTTGTGGAAACAAGAGTCGCATTTGAGACAGCACTGTTAAATTGAGCTAGAGTTCCTGAGACTGTATTGTTCGCTAAATTTAATGTCTTATTTGTTAGTGTCTGAGATCCTGTAAGAGTTGCAACTACAGAAGAATCAATATTCAGAGTGACAGCACCTGAAGTACCACCACCAGATAAACCTGTGCCTGCTGTAACAGCTGTGATATCTCCTTGAGGTACAGTCGCTATCTGAGATGCTACATAAGCTTTGATTGATTGCTGAGATGCAACCTTAGTAGCTGAATCACTGGCGAAATCATCTTCATCTAAAAATGCTGTTCCACTTAAATCTGTATTCAAGACAGGGCTTGTTAAAACAGCACTGGTTAAAGTTTTATTAGTTAGAGTTTGAGTTCCTGCTAAAGTTGCAACTGTATTATCAATACTTAAAGTTACATCTCCAGATGTACCTCCTCCAGATAAACCTGTTCCAGCATTAACAGCTGTAATGTCTGCTGATATTCCTGCAATCTGAGAAGCTACATAAGCTTTAATAGACTGTTGAGATGCAACCTTAGTAGCTGAATCACTGGCGAAATTATCCTCATCTAAGAAAGCGTTTCCAGATAAAGTTCCATTTAGAACGGGACTGGTTAATGTTTTATTTGTTAATGTCTGTGATCCAGCAAGTGTCGCAACTGTTGCATCAATAGCAATATTATCTGCATTGGCTGTTATACCTGTTCCCCCAACCACGTTGAGAGTAACAGCACCTGAAGTACCACCACCTGTTAAACCATCACCAGCGTTAACAGCTGTAATGTCTGCTGATATTCCAGCTATCGCATTAGTTACATAAGCTTGTGTTGCTATAGTTCCATTCGCATTAGGAATGGTGAGCGTTCTTGTAGTACTGGTGGATATTCCAGAACACTCAAAAGCTAATTGTTTTGTATTATCTGAGTTGTCTCTTACTCTAAAACCGTCATCGTTAGTTACTACGGCACTGGAAGTTATAGAAGATAAACCAGTAAGCGTCGTAGCACTACCGCCCAGGGCAATGCCAGTATTACCAACAGTAACAGAACTGTTAGCAAGTTTGGAGTTGGGAATAGCATTGGTACTAAATTCTCCTGTACCTGAGTTATAAGTCAAACCCGATCCAGAAGCAACACTTAGTGTGTTTAACAACGCAACAGTTCCTGTCGCATTGGGTAAAGTTATTGTCTTATCTGAACCAGTTGCATCAGCTGCTGTAAGTATTGTCTCATTCGCATCTGCTGTAGATCCTTCGAATGTAATGTTTCCGCTTTCTATTGTTACAGAATTGACACCATTTGCTGTTCCTGCAATCAATGTTGTGGAAGCTAAAGAAGTTAGTCCTGTAAATGATCCTTGAGTAGCTCCAAGAGAAACACTTGTGCCTCCTATCCTTACAAATGAATTAGCTAGATTACTGTTAGCAATTGATGAAGCAGTCGTTAATATAGTTCCTGTTTCATTTGGTAATGTAAGAGTCTTATCTCCACCTGTGGCATTTGCAGCAGTCAGTATAGTTTCATTTGCATCTGCACTTGATCCCTCAAATGTAATATTTCCGCTTGCTAAAGTTATGGCATTCGCTGCATTAGCAGCACCTGCTACCAGAGTTGTTGATGCTAAAGAAGTTAATCCAGCTATGGTTGAAGCCGTTGCTCCGAGTGCAACTGCAGTGCTTCCTATTGTTATATCATCATTCGCTAATTGAGAATTAGGTATAGCACTGGTTCCAAACTCTCCAGTTCCAGCATTAAAAGTTAAACCTGATCCAGAAGCAACACTTAGTATTCCTGTTATATCTGAGTTAGATGGACCTGTATAAGTTACTACTCCTGTTGAATTATTATATGCAAGACTACCAAGTCCTCCAGCATCAGTTATTGAGACAGCTCCTCTGGCTCTGGCGTTTGTAAAATATAAATTAGTATTCTCACTAAGATCAGCTGTACTATTGCCTGCAAAGTCAAGTTTATCGGTGGGAGTGTTTACTTCCTGAAATAAACCACCTACCAGCGTAATCGCTTTACGAGTTGCCATCTTTTAATTACTACCTTTAGTTTCTTATCTAATAAAAAACTTTTATTATCCTTCTATTTTATCTTTACCAATTTTATCTCAATAAAATAGGTCGCCTTATTTGCACAGTTAATTCACTTGTATTTGGAGCTTCTCCTACTAAAGTTACATACTGACCTGCAGATGAAGGTGGCGTTTTAGTAAGAAGTCCTGGAGTTGTAGCAGAAACAAAGAACAAATCTCCGGCATCCAGTGTCTGAGATACTGGAGCTACTCCTGTCAGTATTGCCCTTACAGTCTGTCCTGCAACTCTTGTAGTTTCTGCAAGACCTATAACAGTTGCTTCATCTAAGGTTCCGTTTGCTCTTGCTTTTCCAACCTTTCCATCACTGGCTCTTATATAGAGTGCATTGCCCTGTGTAATATCTTCAAGGCAAACTAACTCCACTCCAAAGAGTTTAAATATAGATCCTCCACCAACTGAATCTTTAAAATCAAGAAGAGCACCTACGACACCTTCAAAGTTAGGAGCGTAAGGTTGTAGATTTTTTGCAGTTGCCATTAACTTAATTTAACAGGAGGTTCTATATGAGTAGCAAATTTAGTTGCTGTGGCAGCTTCACCTACACGAGTTACTGCCTGACCTGTGCCTGATGGTGGTGTGAGTGTTATAGCTCCAGCTGTGGAAGGTGATAAGAAATAAAGATCTCCAGCATCTAAACCTGTAAGAGTTGAAAGTGTACCTGCAACTATGACTTTCACAGTATTGTTAGCAGAAACCGTGGTATCAGCAAAACCTATAACAACAGCGTTTTCTAAAGAACCATTAGCTGCACTGGCTTTACCTACCTGACCATCAGAGCTACGCATGAATAAAGCATCTCCTGCTGTCACGTTTTCGAATGCAGTTGCATCAAAACCAATACGATCTGCTGGTGAAAAAGTAGGAAACCCTTCTTTTAAATCTATTAGTGCATCAACCAAACCTCGAAAATTAGTTTCATAAGGAGCACGAGATTTAGTAAAACCATTAGCTGTTAATATATCTACTAAAACTTGTATCGCACCTTCTATATTCGGGTCAGCAGTAGCCATCTAAAATCAGAATCTGTATATATTTATTGTAAGTTGTTAAATCCTTTAGAATAGAAGTAAAGAAATAGAGAAGATTTAATGGACCCAGAAGTTATTGCTATTGCCATAACCAGTGGACTAGCAGCTTTCACTGGTGTTATAAAATCTCTAAACGGATTTAACGATAAAATTCAGAGAAAATTCAACAAATTACAAGATGAAATTGATCGTGTGGAAGATGACATGATACGTGGCTATGTCTTAAAACAGGATTTTATACGTGAGATGGATGTAGTTCATCAGAAACTGGATAAAATATTAGAGTTAATGATTAAACAGAACTCTAAGTAATGATGTTTATGTAAGCTTGGACAATATTTTTATAGCTTTCTTACGTGTCTTACATTTATCTGCCTTGAGATTGAGTTTAATCAGTCTCCAGTGATCACCTGCCTGCTCTATTTGTCTTTCTTTATTCATACAATGTTCACAATTACATTTCTCTACTAATTGATTGCTGTCCATCCACCTATACTTGTTCTATAAATATGTAAAGTGGTTGTTGCTTCTACAAAATGCAACTGTCCATTGACTGGATTAGCTGGAAAGGAAGCAGCAGCACTTACAGAAGCTATTGCTTTTGGATATTGCCAGTTGGTTCCATCATGCACTCTAAATAATTCTGTGCTTGATGTATCCAGCCAGGATTCACCTTTAGAAAAACTGGTGAATCCGGTAGGTGTATTATTAGGCTGAGTAGATCCTACATGTATAGGTCCGACTTTAATTAAACCTGTGCTGGGTGATGCAACACTATCAGCAAAGAATAATCCAGGATCTCCGGAGTTTATATTCACACAAAGTTCACCAGATGCTATTCGAGTTGGAACTGGTCTATCATTCAATAAACTTGATCTTCTAGTTTGAATTTGTATAGTCATATTTAATTTATATAAAGTCCTGCATCTACATTTATAGATTGCTCTACACCTGGATTATAAGTTGAGCAATCCATAGAACTTACTCCTGCACCTGTTATTCTTTCTCCATTCAAATAAGTTCCTCCCTCTACCTCTCCAAATTGAAAATCAGGTGTGAAGTCAGTTAATGGTTGAGTAAGTAATCCAATACGTACATCTTCTATTAAATCAAAATCTAAATTAAGAACTTTCTGCATGGACATTAATGTAGTAGCTGCATTATTCAATATTTTTCCGTCACGATTTAATTCACCTTCATCACGTCTGATAGTATCTGTAAGTTTCATAGTCACAAGAGTAGGATCAAACTGAGCTGTTTCTTCTGGTGCGTTTCTCTGTCCAAATTCAATATCTTTATTTCCTGTCCAGGGTAATCCATAACCCAGGAGTGCCATACGTTCAGCAGCTTTTCTAGTCCTATCCTGTTCTTTATCAAAATTTTTATAGAATTTATCTAGTGCATTACCAGCTGGCTGATCATTAGGTTCGAGTAGCCAGGTATCAACATATTCATGTATCTTTAAATTACTGACAGTACAATCTCCCTGTGTCGTTCCAGAGAAGGGATAAACAATTACAATCGTATTTTCATTTGGAACAGAACTAATTACATATTGTCCATCCAATAAATTACCACTGGTGAAATCAATGTTCACTCGTTTGTTAGCAAGTAATCCATGACCTGGAATAGTTATGGTTACATTAGGTCCACTCTGTAAATATCTACCTTCAAAAGAAAACTTATCATTACCTTCATCATGTTTCATGGACCATAGAGCTGCATAGATATGTTTACACCAACGAGTCTGATAGTATAAAAGCCCAGGGAGAGATGCTTCAGGGTCATCATTATATTCAGGTATCTCATAAAAATTAGCTGTTGGAGCATATCCAAAATCATTATGAACTCCAATATTATCTCTAGTATTAATTACATTACCTTCTCTATCTTGTCTTGTACCTGGAATAACACTTTCAATACCTGTATTAGGAAATTTAGCATCAAGTGAATCTTTATATAGATTAAATTTTCTACGACGCATAAAATCTGGACAGTTACATTGATATCTAATTTCTGTCGTAAGAAATCTATCTTGAGATGCAAGAAAACCTCTAGGTGCAGGAACTACTGTCTTTGCTTTATTATCAGCAAAACGAACACCATAACTTTCATCACGTTTAAATAATATTTCTTCAGTGGTTAAATCAACTCCAGTGACAGTATTGCCTACATAATTATTAAAATCAAATCCTTTTATTCTTCTAATTACCTTCGCATTTCCACTGGTTGTTGCACTTGCAATTGACTCTACTGTGAACTGTGTGGTGCTGGTGACTGTGACTTTATACAGACCTACTCTTGCAGTGCCTGTTAATATCCGAAGAGATATCTGATTACCTGTAGATAATCCATGAGGAGAATTACATGTCACCGTTATTGTATTTCCTGATTGAGAGTATGTTGCATTAACTCCAGAGTCACGTTCCACTACACGATCTACAAGTCGTTCACCTACCAATAAAGTAACTGGAGTCGGCATGGTTCTTATCTTCACTCTCTGTTCTGTCCATCTAGTATCAGCAAAACCTTCTGCAGTATCTGCAAACTCCTGTCTGACATTTACAGTTCCAGCTGTTGTTACAGAAGCTGAACTCGTACATGTAAAAGTATCATCAGTAGTAGAAGTTATGACCAGTGTTTCATCAACTGCAGTTCCAGATGTGTAATTAAGAAAAGCATTTTCTCCTACACGTAATCCATGTCCAACTAATGTGACAGTGACAGTGGTTCCAGATTTGTTATATGTTCCTGCCTTTGCTGCAGTGACATATCTAACAGAATCGATAGGTAAACCAAGATCATAAAAATTAAGACTGTTGGCATCACGCACACCAACTGTATGCTCTCCCTCTTCATTACCAGCACTGGGAAAGGTAAATATTCTTACAGGAACAAAAAGACCTGGGAAAAATTGGAATGTAAAGAACATTCTAAAATCTCCTCTGGTATTTCTATTTATAGCAGGTGATCCTAAATACTGTTGAGTTATGGTATAAAGTTCATATCCTCTTCTCCATCTACACCAGGTACTATCAAAATCATAGAATCTGACTTCACTATAATCATCCTGACGACCTGGAGGAACAAACTGATAAGGTATATCCTCATAGTCATTTTGATCAGACTTTTCTTTTTTTAATACAGCGTCTGAAAATCCTTTGAAAGAATTACTAAAAGAAGTACCAAAACTAGACCTTCTTCTTGGCATTCTTTTTAATAATATCCACCTTGTATATTCACATAGAATCCATTTGTTAATGAACCTATACCACTGATTCCTACATATAAACCTGATCCACGAGGTAACATTAATCCTCTTATTTTAGGAGCAAAGTCATTTTTACCAGCAAGAGCTTGTACTCCTGAATGAACTGAAGGTGAATTTATATATGGAAGTATACCTTCTTGACTTAAACTAACCGACTGTTTTGATGCAACAGAATCTATATTAACAGTGAATAGAGGTAAGAACTGTGCAGTTCCTGTAACTGTAGTTACTTGTGTCAGATAGAATACAAAGTCAACAGGCTTTTGAATATTTACATTACTAGCACCTATGGTTCCTGAAGTAGAACTATTCGCAGTAAAGGTATCACCAGTAGGTATAGATGTTACTGTCACCTCTTCAGTTGGTGCTCCACCACTCTGTACATCAAAAAATAATTTCTGTCCTACTTTAAAATTATGACTAGCCATAGTGACAGTTAAAACAGCAGCAGTTCTTGTATATGAAGCTGCAGTTGCTGTTACAGAATCAATAACTCTATTAACATCCTTTGTATATCTGATAAATATTTCATCAATATATGCACCACTGATTTGAGTATCTGTTAATGCTTGATCAACATCAAATACTTTAGTCACATTACCAATTGATGTTGGCAATAAACTATTAGAGAATAACTGTCCTGTTTGTGTTCGTACAAGAGTACTGGTAGATGCTGGTCTATCCAGCATCATTGGTTGTTTATTTGTCGAGGTAGATGCCAATTTACTGTCCTTCTTTTAAGTTTATTTTAGCGTGAGTACTATTTGTCCTCTTTTTTCTTTTTAGCTTCTCTAGCTTT
>MDTA01090687.1_pt1 | contig 14412 bp, 16 predicted proteins | sample 811151 | NCBI WGS metagenome assembly MDTA01 (sample SAMN05326648, study PRJNA326480) | marine metagenome | isolation source: seawater | place: Indian Ocean: South | collected 2010 | reverse complement strand
CTCTCTCCTTGTATGGAGTAAAAGATTTCATTAATTATTAAACTTTGCATATTAATCTATTATATAGATTTAAGATCATCAGGTGAATTATACTTTGTTAGGCCATGGCACATTGCCACACCGAGCGCATCTGATGCATCTATTTCTAATTTTCTTCTTATATGTAACTTTCTTTTGACAAATTTTTGTAGTTCTTCTTTATCTGCTGCTCCATTACCTGTAAGAATCATCTTCACTCTTCTTGGGCTATACTCATAAATTTCCCTATTATTTCCCGAGCAAGCAGATATTGCGGCACCTCTCGCTTGTCCTAGTTTTATTGCTGTAGCAGCATTAACGCTAAAAAATACTGACTCTAAAGCGATCTCATCAGGCTTGAATTCTTTAATTATTCTTTGTGTTTTCTCATGTATCAATGATAATTTAGTAGTATATTTATTTTTGAGGCCAGTCTTAAGAATCTCATGATGAAGATAAACTAGGTTTTCATTATCAGCACGTATAACTCCATAACCTGTTATATTGGTGCCTGGGTCAATTCCTAGTATGATAGACATTTTATATTATGTTTATATTAGTATAAATATTTTGAACATCATCAAGCTCTTCTAGCTTCTCCTGAAATAACCCAGCCTGCTCAACATCAGATTCATCTATATCACAATAAGTAATAGGTTCCAGAATCAATTCTTCATCTTTAGTTGTTATGGATTTGTCCTCAAAAAATGATTTTACTTTAAATAGATCTGATGGTTGTGTATTAATAACACAATTGTTATCAACTTGTTCATAGTCGAGGATATCAATTTCATCAATATAATTAATTAGATCATCTTCTCTTACATCTAAAAGAGTTAAGATTCCTATTTTTCTAAATAGATGTGATACAGAACCGTTAGTTCCCAGGCTTCCATTGTACTTAGTGAGTACATGTCTTACTTCAGAAACAGTTCTGTTTTTATTATCTGTTAAGCACTCTATAAGTACAGCTATGCCTTTTGGTCCATAACCTTCATAGGTAATTTCTTCAAATGAATCTCCACCTACTCCTGAGCCTTTTTTTATAGCTCTCTCAATGGTATCCTTTGGAACACTATTTTTATTTGCTTTTGAAATTGCAAGCCTTAGTCTTGAGTTACTTGTTGAGTCTGCGCCTGCAAGTTTGACTGCTACAGTAATTTCTTTAATGATTTTTGTAAAAACTTTTCCTCTCTTATTATCTTGAGCCTTTTTTCTATGTTGAATGTTTGCCCACTTACTATGTCCTGCCATGGTTCACTCTCTTTTTTTCTTGATAGTAAATATCTTCAAATTCAATCATTCTATTTATAGATTTTTTTGCTTTATTAATAATAATGGGGTCAATGATAATCTCATTTTCAGAGTTAAATATATTTAGTAATTTTTTATATGTATTTAAATTCATCCATGGACATCTTCCACAACTTTTACATGTAGCGCCCTCTCCTTCAGTGGGAGCCTCATAAAAGTTTTTATCTGGGGAAAGTTTTTTCATTTGATAAAATATTCCTTTTTCAGTAGCTACGATAATATTTTTTTTCTTGCTATCTCTTGCAGCATTTATAAGCTTAGTAGTAGAACCTACAACATTTGCCAATTGAATAATACTTCTAGGTGATTCAGGATGAACCAATACATCGCAATTATCTAATTTAGCTATTAACTTTCTTAGTTCTATTGCTTTATATTCTTCATGTACTACACATGATCCATCCCATATTTTCATATCAACACCTGTTTGGTCTTGAATATATGTACCTAAATATTTATCGGGTGCCCAAATTATTTTTTTTCCTTCTCTTGCAAGATGCTCTGCTACAGGTATGGCTATACTTGATGTAACAACCCAATCCGAGATTGCTTTAACAGGTGCGCTCGTGTTTGCATACACTACAACTTCTCTTTCAGGATATTGATTACAAAATTCCTTAAATAAAATATAGTTGCAGCCTTCATCCAAGGAGCATGTAGCTTCTTGATCAAGTACTAATATTTTTTTTTCTGGATTTAATATTTTTGCAGTTTCTCCCATAAACTTCACACCTGCTACAATAAGCGTAGATGCACTCTGAGAATTACCAAATTTTGCCATTTGTAGTGAATCTGCTACACAGCCTCCTGTGTCTTCAGCTAGTTTTTGAATCTCTTCATCAACATAATAATGTGCAATAATTTTTGCATTATTCCTTTTCAAAAGGTTTTTGATAACTAATAATTTCTCTGTATATGTTTGTTCTGTCATTTTCGCTTTTTAACTTTAATATTAATTTCATCTAATTGACTATCATCAACAATGGCTGGCGCATCTGTCAATAAGCAAGCTGATGATTGTGTCTTAGGAAATGCCATTGTATCCCTTATAGATGTAAGCCCTTTGAGCAGCATAACTAATCTGTCAAGACCAAATGCAATTCCAGCATGTGGTGGACAACCATATTCAAGAGCTTTTAAGAAAAAACCAAATTTATTATCCGCATCAGTGTCAGATAATCCTAGAGTCTTAAAAACTTTCATTTGTGTATCCTTATTATGGATCCTTACAGATCCACCTCCAATTTCATTGCCATTTAGAGTTAAGTCATATGCTCTGGATAATGTATTTTCATTAAACTGTTGCTCCCCTTCGCTTTGTGGGGACGTAAAAGGATGATGAAGTGAAGTGAGATTTTTAGTTTTTTTATCAAATTCGAATAATGGATAATCTATAATCCATAAAAATCGGTAATCGTTACTTATAATATTAAGATCAGTTCCTAATTTTTTAATAAGAGCAGACATTGAATCATTTGTAATCCGGCAGTCATCTGCAGAAAAAAATAACAGGTCTCCAGATTTTGAGTTAGACAAATTAATAATTTCTGATATCTCATCATTAGATAAGAATTTTTTTATTGGAGAATTTATTCCATTATCTAGATCATTAATATCATCAATTTTAAAGTAAGCTAATCCTTTTGCTCCATATTTTTTAACAAGTTCAGTATAAATATCTATATCTTTTCTACTTAGCTTGTTACCTCCTGGTACGTTCAGTGACACTATCCTAGCACTTTCATTCTCTACACAATCTTTGAATACTTTAAAGTTTGTATTTTTTACAATATCCTTGATATCAGTCAAAATTAGTGGGTTTCTTAAATCTGGTTTGTCACAACCATACTGTCTAATAGCTTCGTGATAAGTCATTCTTGGAAAATCTAATTTAATACTCTTATCCATCATATTAGAAAATACCTCATTCATTAATGATTGAGATAATTCTATAATGTCTTCCTCATTTGCGAATGAACATTCGATATCTAATTGTGTGAACTCAGGCTGTCTGTCAGCGCGAAGATCTTCATCTCTGAAACATTTTGCTATCTGGTAATACTTATCCATGCCAGACATCATAAGTATTTGTTTAAATAATTGTGGTGACTGTGGGAGAGAAAAAAAATTAGAATGATGAATTCTACTTGGAACAAGATAATCCCTTGCTCCTTCTGGTGTAGGTTTAGTCAAAATTGGAGTTTCAACATCTATGAAATAATTTTTATTCAAGTGGTTTCTAATTACACTGAATAGTTTAGATCTGAATCTTAAATTATCTTGCATTTTAGATCCTCTGAGATCAATGTATCTATATTGCAGTCTTAGATCTTCATTGATGCCATCTTCATTAACCTTAAATGGTGTGGTTTTTGATGTGTTGAGTATTTCTATTGAGTTGCAACTAAGCTCAACTTTTCCAGAAGACATTTCCTCATTAATAGTACCCTCTAGTCTGTCCCGAATAGTTCCATGAATATCAATAACGTATTCTGTTCTTAGTTTTTGCGCCTCATTAAATATATTTTGTTTTTCTGGGTCAAAAACTATTTGTAATAAGCCTGTATGATCTCTCAAATCAATAAATATAACACCCCCATGATCTCTTCGAGTATTTACCCATCCAAGTACTCTTACTTCTTGTCCGGTTATTTTTTCATTTATATCAGTACAGTGTGTTCTTTTCATTTTTCTGTTTAATTATCTTTATTCTTTGTATTAGTTTTTTTTGTCTTAAAATCTGTCTCATACCATCCGGATCCTTTAAGTCTAAAGCCAGAGGAGGATACTAATCTTTGCAGTTTCCCACTTTTACATGATTTACATTTTGTAAGTTTTTTATCGGTGATCTTCTGAATTACCTCAAAAATTATACCGCAGTTCTCACATTTATATTCATAAATAGGCATTTTTATTGATTCAAATCACATATGTCAGTTGTGTCATTATACAAAAAAATTCCTCTTTTATCTCTTTTAAATTTAATGCTATAATGCCACAAATTTTATGAAAGCCATACTAGCAACCATACTACTAACAACACTAATATCAACAGTATCCCTGGCTGATGAATACACAGGAAAAGAAAAAGCTGAAACATGTCTGGGCTGTCACGCAATAGAGGGCTATAACAATATTTACCCGACTTATAAGGTACCTAAATTAGGTGGACAACATTCAGATTATATCATTTCTGCTTTACAAGCATACAAAAATGGAGACAGGAAGCATGAAACAATGCATGCAAATGCATCTGGCTTAAGCGATGAAGATATCAAGGATATTGCTGAATATTTTGAGTCTATTGAAAATGAATAAAATAATTACAATATTTATAGTTATATTTTTAAATTCAGCTGCTTATGCTGAATCAAGTTATGAAAGAGGTAAAGAAAAATCAGTGACTTGCTCAGCCTGTCATGGAGCGGATGGGAACAGTGATAATAAGATGTACCCTAGGCTTGCAGGACAATATAAAAATTATCTAATTCATTCATTAAAATCATACAAGAATGGAGATAGAAATAATGCAATAATGTCTGGTTTTGCCGCAGGACTATCTGATCAGGACATAATCGATCTGTCTAATTATTACTCAAAGCAAAAAGGCTTAAATATAATTCCAAAATAATTAAGATTCTTTTTCGATAAGCTGATATAAAGCTGGAATTAGATACAGAGTTATAAATGATGCTAGTGCTATCCCTCCAAAAACAACTACAGCCATTGCAAATCTACTCTCGGCACCTGCGCCATCACTAATTATCAAAGGAATAGCGCCAAGAAGAGTTGATAGAGTTGTCATAACAACAGGTCTAAAACGAATCAAAGAAGATTCAATAATTGCATCAGCTATATTCATACCCTGACTTTTTAATTGATTTGCAAATTCTACTATCAAGATTCCATTTTTAGCAATAAGTCCGATTAACATAAGAAATCCGATTTGACTATACACATTCAGTGACATACCAGTAACAAATAATGCATATATACCAGCTGTCATAGTAATTGGCACAGTAAGAATAATTACAAGAGGGTTTCTAAAACTCTCAAACTGTGCAGATAATACTAAATAGACTACTAGGATTGCTAGTAAAATTGTTAATTCAAGTTTATAGCCTGTTTCAAAATATTCTTTAGATGCTCCACTAAATGAGAGCTTTGCATTGCTAGGTAATACATCTCTTGCTAAAGTTGACATCTCATTTAATACATCACCTAAGGACTGTCCGGGAGATAATGATGCAGAAAGCGTAACAGATGGTAAGCGATTTATTCTTTTTAAACTTTGACTAGTAGCTTCAGTTTTATTAATAACTAGATTACTTAGCGGTATTAGCTTTTCTGTTGTGTTCGATTTGATAAAAATATTATCCAAATTAGTCTCATTAATTAAGTATTTATTATCAGCTTTTAAAATTACATTATATGTTAAGCCTTTGTTGGAAAAATTAGTTACCCTAGTAGATGCATAAAGCGAATCTAAAGTCATGGCAATATCATCTGCTGAAACGCCTAAATTTGATGCTGAATCTCTATCTATTTTCAAATTTAATCTCGGTTTATCAACTTTATAATCAATACGGGCATTTCTAAGTCCCATTTGATCAGATAGAACTAGAAGTTCTCTACCCCACGAACCAACCTCTTCATAATCTGTTCCGCTTATTACAAACTGCACAGATGATTTGAAGGGGCTTTGTCCTAAACTTGGAGGATTTATAGTAAATATTTTTGCGCCTGGCATTGATATTAATTTAGGAAATATTTCTCTGACAATTTCTTTTTGATGCCTACTCCGATCTTCCCATGGCCTTAATGAGGCAAAAATAAAGGCAGAATTTACGTTACCAGGTTCTCCCGAAAAACCTGGAGCAACTATAGCAAAAACAGTTTTGATTTCATCTTTTTCTACATATTCTTCTAAAACTGTTTCTGCTTCTCTAACTATCTGATTTGTATAATCAATAGACGAGCCTTCTGGTCCAATTACAGATACAATAAAAAGACCTCTGTCTTCTGTAGGGGCAAGTTCTTTTGATATAAATTGAAAAAGTAAAATTGATATGAAAATAAATATTATAGTAATAGAGAAAACTATTTTTGGCTTTTTTTGAGATAATATAAGTGAGTTTTCATAAAAGTTTTTAAACTGTTCAAATGATAGCCTTGGAGGTAATGACTCTTTTTTTTCTAAAAGTTTAGAGCACATCATCGGTGTCAGTGTCAATGCTACAAAACTAGATATTATCACTGCAAATGACAACACAACTCCGAATTCAATGAATAATCTGCCTGTTTTCCCGCCCATAAAGGATAGAGGGAGGAAAACGCTTACCAGAACAAGTGTCGTAGCTATTACAACAAAAGTAATTTGTTTTGCGCCATTTATTGATGCTTCATATTGATTTTCACCATTTTCAATCCTTCTTTTGATATTTTCCATAACTACAATTGAATCATCTACTATTAATCCAATCGCTAATACTAGTGCAAGAAAAGTCAAAACATTAAGCGAATAGCCAAAGATATAAATTATAAAAAAAGTTCCTACTATAGAAATTGGTATTGTTACAGCAGGTATTATAGTTGCTGTCTTTGAAGATAAGAAATAATAAATTATTAAAATTACTAGTATCATTGAAACTGTTAGTGCAAATCTAATTTCATTTATAGACTCTTTAACAAATTTAGATTGATCATATCCTATGCTCATATCTATATTTTCTGGCAATGAAGGTCGAATATTTTCTAACTCAACCTTAATTGCATTAGCAACATCAAGAACATTTGATTTAGTTTGACGAACTATCCCTAAACCTATTGCACTTTTTTTATTTGCTCTTAAGAACCCGCGATCTGATTCTGGACCAATTTCAATCCTAGCTACATCAGATAAATATATTTTTGATTTATCGGTGTGCCGAATCACAATTTTCTTATACTCTTCTATGCTTTTTAATTTGGAATCTAATTTTAAGCCAATTTCTCTCTGTTCAGATGTAAATCTTCCTGCACCTTTTTCAATATTTTCATTCTTAATTGCTTTTATTATTTCAGAAATAGTCAGATTTCTTGCTGATACTTCTTCTGGGTCTATCCAAACTCTAAGAGAATATTTTCTTTCTCCACCAATGGTTATAGAAGCAACTCCAGGCTGAATTGATAATCTATCTACAACGTTTCGCTCTAAATAATCATTTAACTGTATTGATGACAATATGTCACTTGAAAAACCGATCCACATTATTGCTCTCGCATCTGAATCAGATTTAGCTATACGTGGTGACATTGAATCCTCGGGGAGTAATGGCAATATTCTTGATACTTTATCACGAACATCATTTGCTGCACTGTCTATATCTGTATCTAAGTTAAATTCAATACGTATCTTGGACAATTCATCTCTACTCTCTGATGTAATTTCTCTTATGCCTGAAATACCCGATAATGAATCTTCTATAATTTCAGTAATATCTCGTTCTATGACTTTTGATGATGCTCCTGTGTATACGGTTTTAACAGTAATAACTGGCCTATCGACATCTGGATATTCTCTAATGGTGAGTTTGTCATAAGATGCTAAACCAATTAATACCACAAAGAGACTTAGCACTATTGATAAAACTGGTCTGTTTACAGTTATTTCCGAAATATGCATTATTCTACAATTTTAATTTTAGAACCATCTTTTAGTTTTTCATGCCCCATGGTGATGACTGTATCATTAGGATTTAAACCTGATACAACTTCAGTCAACCCATTGTTTGATATACCAAGGTTAACCTTAGTTAAGACAGCTTTATCATCTGATACAATAAATACGTACCTGTAATCCTCAGAAGATAGTATTGCCTCCTCAGGGACTAAAATAGCTCCCTCAACTTCCTCGAGTATAATATCTATGTTCATAAGCAACCCTGGTCGAAGCTGTTGGTTCGTATTTTCGATAATTGCATATGCTCTTACTGTTCTTGTTTTTTCATCTATTCTTTGATCAATATTTTTTATTACACCACTGTATATTTCATTAGGATATAATTTAGACCTTGCTAAATATTTTATAGGTTTAGTAATTTTTGGAAGTACCTTCTCTGGTAGATTTATATATGCTTTCATCAAACTGAGATCGTCTAATGTCAGTAATATATCTCCATTTTTTAGCTTATCACCTTCTTTGAATTCTGAAATACCTATATATCCATCAAACGGAGCGTGGAATACTATCTCTCCTACCTGAGAAGTTGAAAGAATAGATAGCAACTTATCTCCTTTAGATACTTTTGATGATTCATTTACAAAAATCTTATTCAGGATGCCATCAGATTTAGATGTAAAATCAAATGACTTTTGAGACTCAATTGTTGTCACAGAAGGATATATTCTCTGTATTGAGTCGATTTGTACTTTAGAGGATAAAACAGAAATAGATCTTGTTTGGTTTGCAAAAGATTTATAAAACTGAATTTTCATATATAAATTTGTGGCTCCATATATTAGACCAAATACCAAAAGTATAATTAAAATATGAAATGTTTTTAGTCTTTTGAATTTCTCAATTATCATTTTTAAACCATATTAAAGATATAAATCTACCTGTAACTTTATTCCTTCTATAAGAATAGAAGCGCTTATCATTATAAGTGCATGATCGTGTAATTGTAACATCATAGACCCCAATTTTATTAAGAATATTTTGAGTCAAAGAAATAATATCCATCATATATTTCCCATTATTTTTCAATTTAAAAGAATTCTTATAGCTTGAAAACTTTTGCAATAAATCCGAGTCGACTTCATAATGGCATGGAGATATACATGGCCCTAATAAGACCTTAAAATCTCTAAAGTTTTGTGATTTTAATTGCATAAAATATTTTTGAATAATGCCTTTGTAAAGACCTCTCCAGCCAGCATGTATACACCCAACGAAACTGCCGGCTTGGTCTGTAACTAACAAAGGAATACAATCAGCAGTTAATACTGCACAAGCTATGTGTCTCCTGGTTGTATAAATAGCATCACATTTTTTAATAGATTTAAAATAATTTATAGCCTTTATTTGAGAAGAGTGAGTTTGGTTCATAAAAGCAATGTTAGATATATTTAATTGTTTTTTAAGTATATTAATATTTTCTCTAACTGATTGTTTATCATCCCCAACTGTATTTGAAAAGTTACCACTCTTATACAGGCCTTTACTTTTCCCTGTTTCATTAGTAGATACAAAGAATTTAATATGCTTTGGTACATCCCAGTTAATATTAAAATTACTTATTTGATTCATCTTTTAAGACATTTATTAAGTTAATATATTCAGTAGGATATTCAGCTTTATACTTTTTTATGCTCTCTGTATTTTTATCATAAAAAGATAATGAATATGCATGAAGATATTGATTAAAGTCAGCTCTAATTTCGTTCAATATTTCTTGATTTTTGACAAATACATTGCTCTTATATCCATATAGCTTATCTCCTATTATCGGATTACCATGATGAGATAAATGAACGCGTATCTGATGTGTTCTTCCTGTAATTATTTTAATTTTAAGATGTGAGCTATTATAATAATTATCTATGGGAGTTATAATTGATATAGCATCTTTTCCTTTTTGATTTACCGACATTTTTTTTCTATTAACAGGATGCCTGCCTATCTTTTCATTTATTTCTATTTTCTGACAAATACTACCAGTCGTAATTGCATGATATACCTTATCAAACTTTTTATCATGGAGTTGCGCTGTCAGGTAATTATGATAATCACTAGATCTAGCTACCACTATAACGCCGGATGTATCTTTATCCAATCGATGAATAATTCCAGTTCTTGGCACTTTTGATAATTCTGGGTACTTGAAATATAAAGCATTTTGAAGTGTATCTTTATAATTACCGGGAGCTATATGAGTTACCATCCCAGAGGATTTATTTATAATAATATAATCTTCTGTATCGTCAATTATATCTAATTTTATATTTTGAGGTATTAGATTTAATTCTTGTTCAAATTGAATTTTTATTTGAACATTACAAGATGATTTTATTTTATCATTTTGTGAACAAGGTGTGCCATCTATTAGAACATTTTTGTTTTGTATCCATTTTTGAATAGTTGAACGTGAATACTCGGGGAAATGATTTGATAGCAACTTATCAACCCTTTCAGAGCTCTGCTCAACGTTTAATGTAAAATTATAAATTTCTGAATCTTTCATGGTATAATTACACTGTGAAAAGTCGTTTAATAATTATTGTCCTCTTATTATCAATAATACAAGGATGTGCCATTTTAAACAAAGCCAAAGTTGATCCATATAGATCTATGACAGAAGTAGAGTTATACGAAGAAGGCTCAGTATTTTTAGCAAACCTAGATATCTCCTCAGCTTTAAGTGTTTTTGAAATATTAGAGGCTAGATATCCATTTTCAAAATATGCTCAACAATCTATTCTTGATCTAGCTTTCGCTTATTATGACTTTGGTCAAAAAGATGATGCTATTGCAGAATGTGATCGTTTTATAGATTTATATCCAAATCATCCAAGGACAGATTATGCTTATTACTTGAGGGCATTATCTAATCTAGAAAAAGACCAACCTTTCTTTCAAGAGATACTTGGTCAAGATGTATCAAAATATGATCTAACTAGACTACGAAGTGCATATGATGATTTTCTATTTATCACAAACAAATTTAAGGGTAGTAAATATGCTGATGATGCAAATAATAGATTGGTTTTTCTTAGAGATAAAATGGCTGCACATGAAACGTATGTAGCATCATATTATCTAAAAAGAGGAGCATATGTTGCTTCAAGTGATAGAGCAAAGTACATGCTAGAAAACTATCCAGGTGCACCTGCTTCAGAAGAAGCTTTGCTTATACTTATTAAAAGTTACAATAAATTAAAGATGACAGATCTTGCTAGCGATACTGCTAGAGTACTAATAGAAAATTATACTAATTATAGTTTTGAAATAGACAATAATAATGAAGTTATCATAAACGATGCTAATAGAGGTCCTGCAGAGAAGGAATCATTTTTTGATTTTGGTTTATTTTAACTTTTTCCTTTAGGGAGTATACATACAGGAATTTCTTTCATTTTATGCAGGTTTGATTTCCTTAGCTCTAGATATAGATTTCGGTTGATAGAGTTTTCATTTAACATAGCTTCTTCAATCTCATCATATGTTAAACCTAATTGCATCTCATCCGTTCTACTGTCTTCCCATAAACCATCTGTTGGTGGCGCCTTAACGATAGAATCAAGTATACCTATCTCTTTAGATAATTCTCTAACATCAGATTTCATTAAATCAGCAATTGGAGAAATATCTACCCCGCCATCACCATATTTTGTATAAAAACCAACTCCAAAATCTTCTACTTTGTTTCCTGTACCTACAACTATTCCATTATTTGAAGCAGCTACCTGATATAGCGTTGTCATTCTTAGCCTCGCTTTGGAGTTTGCTAAACCCAGATCTGAGTGGTGCCCACTCAAAGCATCTTCAAAGGTATTAAATATTTTACTTAGATCAATGATATTATGTTGAACATTATTAAATTTTTGTAATAACCATGCTCCGTGATCAAGACTAAGCTTCAAATGAGCTGGATTAGAATTTATCGGCATAGTTACTACAATGGTTTTAAGCCCTGTAGATGCAGCAAGTGTGCTCGTAAGTGAAGAATCTATACCTCCAGAAATACCGATAATCAGTGATTCCGCTGGTTTTGCCATATTTTCTACGTATGCACTAATCCAGCTAGTAATATATTTGGCTTTTTGCGTATTATTCATATCATAATTAATTAGTATTTATACACGTATTATGAGATATTTTTGATAGTATAAAAACATGAAATTTATTGTCATAATTATAGCAATTGTAGTTATATATTATCTTACTAAATCTTTAAAAAAGGAAAAAGTATTAAGGCAAGTTAATAATAATATCGTACTATGTGAAAAATGTGGATTTCATACAACAAAAGAACTTAGATGCGATAGTCAAGCTGAGATAGATAACTGTATAAATAAAGGCAAAAAATGAAGAATAGACAACCTTTGCTGCTTACTCTCATGATTATCATGAGTATAGGTATACTCTTAACAGTATTATTAAGATAATGAAATATTTAGTCACGGGCATGATTTGCTCTGGTAAGAGCATTTTCCTGGATTTAGCAAAAGAGGCTAATTATAGTGTATTGAAAGCGGATGAAATAGTTGCAGAATTATACACTGATTCTCAAATTATTGAAAAATTAAAACTTAAATTTTCAAATTATAATTTTGATGGAGATGTAAAAGAAACAATTTCTAATATATTTTTTACGTCTAAGGATAATATGGATATTATTGAGGAAATTATACACCCTTATGTATATTTAAAAATAGAAACATATATGAAGAACCATAAATACATTATGGTTGAGCTGCCATTACTAAGAAACAATATCGAATATCTTTTGAAGCATAAGACAATTTATATAGACTCTGAAGAAGAGATGAGAAGGGATCGTTTCCAAAAATATCGTAATAAATCATTAGATTATTTTAATTTTTTAAACAACATCCAGTCAGAAAACCTAGAAATAAAAAATAAATGCGACATAATTATAAAAAATAATGGAAGTAAGGATGACTTACACAGAGAATATAAGAATAAAGTGGTAAAATGAGTATTTTATCTGATACACATGCGGCAATATATGAAGAGCCTACTGATGAAAGAATAAGAAAATTTCTTAAATTAGAAAAGCTTTTCCTTAAATTAAACTATCATAAAGATATTGATAGTATTTTTGATTCTTATGTTGCTATAAACAATATAGTATCTATTTATAAAATGATTTCTAGAGTTGAAGTAAAAAGTGAATTAATAAGAGAGATAGACTTCCATAAAACAAGATATTCAGAGTATATTAAGCATGATGGTTCTGATAAAACGTTATTAAATTCCATAATGGAAAAGCAAAAGGTTATTTTAAATAATTTACATAATCTTGATCCAAACTACCTAAAGCATTTAAATAATGATGAATTTTTTCAATTCTGTGTTAAACATATAGATTCATTGTCTACAGAGCTAGATTTTTGGTTGACGAGAGACCATGCCATGCGACTCAATCAGATGGACTTATGGCTTGAGGGTTTTTAACCTATAGAACATGCAGTATATTTTTGTTTAGATATACTTAGAAAGAGTTCGGAAACAAATGAAGTTTGTGCTGTTAATGGATTTCATCTGATAAAATTAGATAATGACAAAAAAATAAGATTATTAAGAGTTACCATGCAATCAGACAACTATTTCTTTCCAAGAATTAGTTTAGGGCCACAGAGAGCTACAATACTCTTTATGATGAAAAATGAAGATAATAAACTTATTCAAATCAAAGAAAATATTAATTTTGTTTTAGATCTTTGCTATATTTAATTAAACCTTACTTATCCCTGCAATTCCGAAACCTTGTTGGCCTATAGCGTTTTTGTAATCTTCATTGAATTTTGATATCCCTCCAAGAGCCAGACAAGGTGAAAGTGATATAGAAGAATATTTATTAAATTTTTCCCAGCCTAATGGCTTCTTATTATCGTGAGCATGAATCACAGGAGAAACTAAAATAAAGTCGAATAGCTTTTTATTACACTGCTCAATTTCTGCAATTGTATGGCAAGATGCAGATGCTAAAATATGATTGTTACTTAACCTTTCAAACTTGTTAATATATTTACTCTTAAAATGAACTCCCGAATATGGTTCATTCCATTCTTTATTATAAGGATAATCAATAATGATTTTTCCAGTAAAATTGATTTTATTCAAATATTTATAAATATGAGATTTATAAAAACTAAAATCAATGTCTCTTAACCTTATATTTGAACATGCAAGAGTAGAGGTATTTGTTGATAAAAGATCAGATGCAGTTTCCTTAGTAATTATTTTTAATATTCTAGGTATTTTTAATAATCTGAGAATACGATGGTGCGTTGGCAAAGTGTTCTCAGTTTGATTATTAACATTATATGGAATAATTCTTTTGTTTTCATTAG
>MDTA01060169.1_pt1 | contig 14413 bp, 13 predicted proteins | sample 811151 | NCBI WGS metagenome assembly MDTA01 (sample SAMN05326648, study PRJNA326480) | marine metagenome | isolation source: seawater | place: Indian Ocean: South | collected 2010 | reverse complement strand
CTTTTTTCACAATAAGAATAAATAACATTAATTTTTTTATTATCTTTGAGTTTTGGACCAACTATTTCAAAATTATGATTTTTTCCAATACTAAATAATTCTAAAAAAAAAATTTTTAGATAGCTAATGCTAAGTAATTTTTTTTTTTGTAAAAGATGTATTTTTTGTTTTCCTATACAATTGGCCCAAGTAACAAAATCTGAAAACGGAACTAATTTAATATTAATCTTTTTAATTAATAATTTTTTTGTATAAGATTTTATATAATTAAGAATAATTAATTGCTCTTTATGAATTTTTTTTTCCATTTAATATATTCATTAAAAAATTTTGACAATTTTTTTACTGAAGCTAAGCTTACTCTGATGCAATTTGAAATTGGTTCAGGAAAATTATTTCTGATATATATTTTTTTTTTAGATAAGTAATTTTTAAGATTTTTTGTAGCTTGTAAATTTGGAAGTCTAATTAATATTGCATTTGTGTATTTTCCCCCATGAAATTCTTCATAATTTTCTGTTAATTTTCTTCTTAAAAAAATGGATCCTTTTTTAATATTTTGAACATTAGTTTTATAAATTTTATTATCTATAGCCCATAAAGCAACTTGATAAGTAAGTGAATTAGTTTCAACGAGAGATCTACATTTAGATACATAGTTACAGAGTTTTTTGTTTGCCACCATGTATCCCAATCTAATGCCTGACAATCCCCAAGCTTTCGAGAAAGTTCTCATAACAATCAAATTGTTATTATTCGTTATTTTTTTTATTTCCGATTTTGCTCCAAAATGATAATAGGCCTCGTCATATACAAGAACTATATTTTTTTTTTTACAAATTTTTAAAATTTCTTTTTTATCTTCATCGCTAATTTCATACTCAATCGGTAAATTAGGATTTACTAAAAAAACAATTTTTGTTTTTTTATTTATCAATTTTTTAAAATCATCAATAGATAATTTAAGATTTTTTTTAAATTTCCACTCTCTAAATTTAACATTATGAAGCTTACAAAGAACATTATACATTGGATATGTTGGTTTCATTATTATTAATTCATCATTTTTTCTCATAAAAGAAAAAATTATATGAGACATGCATTCTGTTATTCCTTGAGTTATATAAATATTGTCTGTTTTTAATTTATGTATTTGAGAAATTTTTTTATATAACAAGGAAATATCTGGCGTTGCATTAAGAGAAAATTTAGGAATTCTACTTAAAACATTTTTAAATTCATTATCTTTATAATGATCTGCTCTCTCATTTCTATCAAGTATTATTCCATTAAGAACATCTCTATTTTCTGAGGTTTGATAACGTTTTAGAGACAAAATATGCTTTTTAAACATTGGAGATTAATTAGTTTTTATTTCTTGATATTGTTCCTTAAATAAGTCTCTCAATTGTTTAGTGTTACAATTAACATTATTTAGGCATCTATTGCAAAATAAACCATCATATTCATCTTTTAAATGTTTTTTTCTGAAAAATTTAAAAGTTTCACCCTCCCATATTTCTTTAAGAGTGTTTTTTCTTACATCGCCGATAGATAATTTATCATGAAAATCTGCTGTACAAGCTACAACAAACCCATGAGGATTTACAACAATACGATTAAAAGGATATACGCACCTTGTGGTAAACTCTTCATTTTTAAGGCTTCCTAAGATATTTCCTTCTTTGATGTTTTCAGAGTCATTTAATTCCATCATGCTTCCACCTTGATTACTGACATCTCTCATAGAAAAATTATCACAGTAGGGTTTTATATATTTGTTTATATTTTCGTAATCTACTTTTGATTTTGAATTATTTACAGCACTAACATAAACGCCCATTTTGATATTATTTTTATTTCTGTATTCATAGATCCATTTTAAATTTTCCAAAACTTTTTCAAAATCATCATAGCCATGTACATTTTTAAAATCCTCTCGATTATTCGCATTTATTGAAAATTTTATACTATCACAACCGGCATCTATTACAGGTTTAGCTCTTTTTGGAGTTGCTAAGGCTCCATTTGAATTTATATAAACATATTCATATCCAAGTCTTTTTCCCTCTTTTACAAATTCTGCTAATCTTTTATCCATAAATGGTTCGCCTAATGCTTGTAAAGCTAAATCTGTACATCCATTTTGAATTCCTTGCTTCATCAAATCAAACGCTATATCTAAATCTAATTTATCGTAATTTTTTATTTTAGGATTTGCACAAAAAAAACATTTATGGTTACATCGGTTATTAATATCAAGAGTAATCTCTCTTGGAAATGGTGGTGTCTCTACAAAAATTGATTTATCAACTTCAAAAGTCATTTTTCTTCTTTCTTCTAAAGAAGATTTCCAATCTTTTATTTTATCTTTCATCTTCAATTTCCATCAAAATTTTTACTAATTATTAATTCTAGTATTATCATTAAAATTTAATATTTTAAACTCAACTTTTATTAATTTCATCAATATAAATTACTTCATCGCAAATTTTTAATGTGTTTTCTCTATGAGATACAAGTATAAAAGTAATATCTTTGCTCAAATTTTTTATACAGTCTAGAATTTGATCTTCTGTATTAAAATCAAGCGCACTTGTTGACTCATCAAAAACCATCAGCTCAGGATCACTGTATAACTCTCTGGCTATCCCAATCCTTTGTGCTTGCCCTCCAGATAATCTTACTCCTCGTTCTCCAACAATAGTTTGAAATTTATTTTTTTGGGAGTCAAAATAATCATATAATCTCACATCTTTTAAAACTTGATAAACTTTACTAAAATCTATTTTTTCATCACTTAACCCAAAACCGATATTATTTACTATAGTATCATCAAGCAGAAAAACATTCTGAGAAACGTATCCTATTTTTTTTTGCCAGCTCAATAAATTTCCATCATTAATATCAAACTTATCATCTATCAAAATATGACCTTTGTCGGGTTTTAAAAGTCCAGTTAAAATGTCAACCAATGTTGATTTACCTGATCCACTTTTGCCAGAAATTCCAATTATTTTATTTTTTTGAATACTTATTGAAAAATTTTCCAAAATAAACTTTTGATTGTCGTAAGAAAAACTAATGTTTTTAATTTTTATACTTTTTGCGAATTCAAATTGTTTTGATTTTTTTTCAACGTCTCTCCTGATTAAAATTTCATTATTTTCAAATTCTTTATCGAGCATATCAATTGAGGGTTGTAATCCTTTAAGTGTTTGAACCATACTAAGTATTCTCATAACACCTGGTATTAATTTTAAAGCTGAGACTGCATATATACTTAATAAAGTTAAATAATCAAAAGATTTGTTTCCACTATCAATAAATACCAATAAAGAAAATAGTATCAAACTAATAATAATGAATTCAAAAATAATTCTGGGAGATTGAATTATTGCCATTTGATAATTTCCAGATTTAACAAACTTTGATAAAATTTTTTTATAATTTTCAATAAAAGAAAATTCGGTAGCACTAATCTTTATATCTCTAATACCATTAAAAGATTCTGCTAAAATTTTAAAAGCTTTTTCTGATGAATGTACTTTTCTCTCTCCAAAAATATAAATCTTCTTAAATGTAATTAAATAAAAAATAAAAATAAAAAATATCAAAATTGCTAAGATTATTAAAGTTATGATTGGTTCAATTATAATAAGTAATGATATAAGAAAAAAAACTATTAAAATTTCTGCTCCTAATTTTAAAAGTATATCTATGCAATTTCCATAATTTAAACATTCCATCCAAACATTTCTTAATAACACCGCAGAATTTTTTTTGTGATAGAGGGATATTGGACTAAATAAATATTTTTTAAATAAATCTGTACTTAAATATTTAAAAATATTTCTCGAAAACTTAAGCTGCCAGTAATTAAATAATACCAAAAAAACTGTCTTAAAAAGATATAATAAAATTATAAAAATAATAAAATTTAAAATAAAATTATCTTTATTTATTAAAAAAGTGTTAAAATCAAAACCCAAAAAATTATTTGGAAAATTACCATTTATTATAAATTCAATAACAGGAAAAATTAAACCTATACTTAAAGTTTCTAGTAATGAAGAAAAAACTAATAATATAATAAAAATTATTGATTTCTTTTTAAATTTTGCAGGGAAATGACTATAAAATTTTTTTAAATTAAATGATTTATACATTTTGATTCTTTGATAAAACTAAATTTTTTTTGATAATTCTTTTAAAAATTGCATTTTTCTGATCAAAATATAAATTTGAAAAGTTATTTTTTTCATAAATTTGAAAATATTTTTTGTTGGATATTTGTGAGTAGTAAATTAAGAACTTTTTAAAGTTAGTATAATTTAATCTTTTATTAAAAATATTAAAAAAACATTTTTTATTTGAAATATGTGGAACTTCAATATGTTTTAGTCCTCTTGCTAATGCCTCTTTACCCATTGAACCATGTATCGTAACAATTAGGTTAAATTTATCCATAACTATGTATCCATTTCCTTTGTTTGCAAAAATTATATTTTTTTTACAATTAGTAAAATTTTGGTAATCAGTAATTTTTACGTTGGGTTTTAATAACACCCTAAAATATAAATTTTTTTCAGATATTTTTTGAATGATTTTAAGTATTTTTTTTTCAAAAACATAAGCCTTTTTCCATTTTGGATCATTCAGGTTAGCACCCTTAAAACCAGATATAAGCAAAATACTATTATCTATTTTTATTTTACTTTTCTTATGGTGATTGCTTCTAAATGATCCAATTTTAATAAAATTCGATATATAATATTTTCTTAAGATTTTTTCTGACTTTTCGTCATATATAAAACAAAAATCGATATTGAATTTTTTATTCTTAAGTATTCTAAAATATGAGTCTTTTATTATAATTGGTTGGACTAGAATAAGTTTTACTTTTGGGTCTAAGTTTTTTTTTAAACTTAAAAACTTTTGATCCCATAGAGTGGATGAAATGATAATATTTGGGTTTGAAAATTTACAGTATTCATAAACGTAATTCTGAAAAATTGTATAGTTATTCAAAAATTTAAGGCTAAAAAAAATATAAAATAATACATAAAAGTTTAGTTCCTCAAATCTTACATACAATATTGTAATTTTTTTTTTCTTAAAATAATCTTTAACGATATTATTAAATAATACTCCTTGATCATATAAAATAATATCTGATTTTGTGGGTTTATAAAATTTGAATTTTGTTTTTATTAAAATCTGAAACAAAACCTCTATAAAATCAAAAAATTTCAAATTGTTAAATACCCATTTTATTCTCATTAAAATCAGTGAGAATAAATTTTTCATCTGTTCCAAGCATATTATGAAGTTTGTGATTTTTATCATTAGTCCAAACTATGGCCTCAGGATCATCGTATAAAAAATCACAATTTTTACAGTAATCAATTTTATCAAAATCTTTATTTTTATGGGCATTTCTTAAGTTTTCATACTCTTTACCATAGTAAACATCTTCAAAAGATGATTGATCTAAATGACCTAAAATACTTTTTTCCTCATTTGGTGGTCCTAAAGTTTGACAGCATGGAACAACTGATGCCGTTCGCCCTGGCTTGCCTCCGGCTCTAATTGTTAATTCTGGTGCAAAAGGTCTACCACAAGATCGTCTTTCAGTTGGTTTTCTTTTATTTGGATTATCTAAATTGCCACTCCAATTATGCATTTTCCAAATATACCCTATCGAGCCAACTACATTTATGACGTTATTTTTATAAAGTTCAATCTCTTCCTCAACTTTATTGTTGTCGGTAATTAAATGATAGGTACTTATTTGAGTTTTTGAATTAATTTCTTTAATATATTTTTTAATTTCGATTATATTCTCTTTAATCAAATCAAAATTATCAATGTTCATCCATTTTTTATAAACTTCTCTGTTAAATCCAATCACACTAAATCTGACAAAGTCTATTCCAGCATCAATTACTTTTTTCATAAAATCACCCTTTAATCTTGCGCCATTACAATACATAAAACACTTCAATCCTCTTTTTTTGACTGCTTTTATATAATCTGGTAAATCTTTTGCCATAGTAGGTTCTCCACTTCCTTCTAAATTTATCTGCGGAGTTCCATATTTAGGGACAATATCATCCAAAATTTTTTCAAAATTTTTAAGAGGCATTTTCCTTGTAAATTGTTTACCTCTACCTGGGTGAGTTTGTGGACACATTTGACATGTGTAATTACAACCACCAAACACTTCCATGACTACTCTTTGCAGTTTTAATTCTTTAATTGTCTCACTCATTTTACTCTTTCAATTCCTTGTTTAATTCCTCATATTCTTTCATTTTTCTTTTCATAAAATTGACTGTGAGCTTGGTCTTTTCTCTTAAACCTCTTATTGTAAGTACATAAATATATCCAGCTTTATTATTGCTTGCTTTAAAATTCTTTATTTTTACAAATCCTTTTTCTATTAAAGCATTAAGACAATAATTCAATTTTCCAAGACTATATCCCAAATATTTTGCAAGTTCTCTTTGAGAAGAGTCGGGCTTATTCTTAATTACTCTTAAGACTTTAAATTCATCTTCAATATTTTTTTTTTTCATGACTAAATTACTATACCGTTCATTTATTGAACAGTAAAGTGAAAATGATTTATTTAATAAGATATTTTCACTATTATCTTGCTTAATTAGTTAATTTCTATTTGATAAAATTTATTTTTTTACTTTTCTTAAAAATCTATCCCATTTCTCAATAGGATTTTTTTGCTTAAAAAAATAATTATTTAAATAGATTTTTCTTAAATCTTGAACTTTTTTGCTATGCCACCAATCATTTAAATCATTCCAGTTTTGATTGATATGTTTTATTAACTTTTCAGGTTTTTCAAATGCCAAATTATTTTTTTTCATATTTAAAAAAATTTGATTACTGAAATTATCAAGTTGCATAATATCTTTTTTAAAAAAAATTATACTTGGTATATTAAGGTACATACATTCTGTAAAACTAGTCTGTCCATAATTGTGAACTACTAATTTAGATTTTGATATTGTATCAAAATAAGAATTTTTATTTTTAATATCAACTTTATTTCTTCCGAATTCCTCGGATAGTATTTTGTAAGTTTCAAAATAATCATCATGGAAAAAAACAAGGTTTTTAACTCTAAACTTTAAATTAGTTTTTATCTCTTTTTTGAGACTTCTTGCAATGAAGATGAAAGATTTTAATTCACCTAACCAATCATTATAGAATGGAACGGATACCGGTTTAAATTGAAATTTATGCGACTCAGTTAAGGAAAATAATAATGTATGAAAATTATTATCTTTTCTCTCTTTTTTTTCAACTAAATAAAAAGTAGGACTTAAGTTAATATAAAAATTTTTTTTTCGTTTTTTAAAATAGCTGATTCTATTTGAAAAAACTTTTTCATTAAAATTATCTAATGGATCAAATTTGGGAAGTAAACCTCCACCATGGTCACTTACAATAATTTTAGCGTTATTTTTTTTTTGTATAGCAAGATAAACTTTAAAAAAATCATTCCATTGATTGGAATGCATCGTAAATATAATTTTTTTTGATGGCAAATTTGTTGATTTTTTAAATAGTGTGTTAAAGCATTCTAAATAACTTAAAGGCATATGTAAAAATATTGTTTCATATAGAAAATTTTTAAAATCTTTTTTCTTACTAATATTTTTCTTTAAAATTTCAGAGGCGATGTTCCTTAATTTACGATCATATTCATGGTATTTTTTTGTGGAATAAAATAAAAATCTTCCAGGCAAAAGCATATTTCTCAAGCAAAGATTTAAATAAATTTTTTTTGGAAAGTAAAAACTCTCAAATAAAACACTATTAGTATAGAAAGAAAAATCTGAAAATACTTTAATCAAAAAATTTTTGAAAGAAAATTTATAAGTATAATTATTTTTATAACTTTTTTTTTTTATTTTTTTTTCAACGACCCTTTTTTTATTAACAATTATTTTTGGGTCTAAATAATCAAATATCTTTCTAAATAAATCATTATTCCATTTATTACCTAATGCTTTTTTTATAAAATCAGTATGATCTATACACTCAATAACGCCTTGATTATTTTTAAAATAATTTAATATAAAGCTATCCTTATTTTTTTTTTTTATAAATCTTTCACAAGTTTCCCATCTATCATAAAGGATAGTTACATATTGTATTAACCACGGATAAAGTATTATTCTCCACTGTGTTTTGCTTATTTTTTTTTTTTGTAAAATATTAAGAGTTTTACTTAAATCATTTAACAAATTCTCGGTTTGTAAAATTATTTTCGAATAATCTTTATTGAATTTTTTCTTATCATTCCAATGATAATCAAGAATATATTGATGATTGCTTTGAAAGAGCTTTTTTTCGTCAAATTTAAGGCACCAATTTCCTAAAAAAAAATTTTTACCTTTTTTTTTATTTTCAATTTGTTCTGGGCCAGTTGTAATTAGATTAAATTGCATTATTAAGGTGTTGATTATTTTATTGCTAAGAAACCTTGGAAGCTAGTATATTTCATAATGGATGTAATATCTTTAAATCCTGCTCTTTTTAAAAAATCAATATTTGCTTTCTCAGTAAATGGTTCTAATACACCACGTAAAGAGAGAGATTTATTATAAATATGTTTTTCATTATATCCGATCTCTTTTTTAAACTCACTGTATATCTGTGTCATCATATCTTGAAACCTCGCGTCAGGGCCTCTTACTTTTTCAAAAAAAACAAATCCTCCACCCCAATTCAGTGATTTAAAAATTTTATTAAAGATTAATTGTCTATATTTTGGTTTGATAAATTGAATAGTATAATAAGAAACCACAAAATCAGATTTATCTAACTTAATTTTTTTTATATCAGCACATCTAAAACTTACATTTTTTTTATTTCTATTTTTTTTTTTTGCTTCGCTGATCATATTTTTTTCAATATCAAATCCTATAGATTTGAATTTAATATCTTTATTATACTCTGTAATTTTTTTTATTAATGTTCCTGTAGAACATCCTAAATCGTAAAATATTGATTTATCATTTAAAAAAAAGCTGCTTAGTTTACAAGTTAATTCCTGACCCATTGTATACAAAGGCACTGACTTGCTTACATGATCATCAAATTTTTTTGGCGTCGTCCCTCCAAATGAAAATGCACCTAATTTGGTTTTTATTTTATCTCCTGTGTCCATTTACTTATTTTTTTTTTTTATTAATGATACTTCTAGTTTATCATTAGTTTTTTTATATTTTTCAACTTTTAAATATACCAATTTGTATTGGGGTAATGATAAAAAAACATTTTTAAAGTTCCACTTATATGAAAAAAGTCCTTTTTTATGCTTATATTTTTTTTTAATGAAATTTTTTGCGTAAAAATCATATATAATAATTTTTCCATCATTATCTAACATATCATCAACAATTTTAAATAAGCTGAGAATTTTTTTAGGTGGTAATAAAAAAAGAAAAAAACCAAATATGATTAAATCAAATTTTTTTTTTTTTAAATTACTGCTTTCTAAAGTTCCCGTATATAAGTTAATTCCTTTAAATATTTTTTTACCCTCTAAAATAGCTTTTCTAGAGGGATCAATTCCAGAACAATCTGCATTTGTGATATCTTTTATCCTTTTTAAAACAAATCCAGTAGAACATCCAATTTCAAGTAATTTTTTTGTTTGTATTTTTTTTGTTCTAAATAATTTAATAACAGGATGATTTTTATCAGCTTTTTTTAACCTTTTTAATCTATTTCTTTCATGATTATCATTAGCAACTTTAGTAATAATTTTATTAAATTTAATCATTTTACTAAAACTCATTTTCAACAATAAATTTATGATCTTTTGCAAAAATATGCTTATTTTTACTATTAAATCTAAAATAATGAATTGGAACAAGGTCAGCCCCAAATTTTAATTTTCCTATACCAATCCTCTTTTGTTTTTTCTCAAAAATTTTGAAATTTTTATCAAAAAAATATGTTCGTCCAATCTCATAGTAATTAAATTTATTTTTTTTATAATGTTCAATTGCCATTTTTTCTAAAAAATGTCTTAAATTATATTTTTTTAAATAATTCTTATCTAATGTATTTACCTGAGATGCAGCAAATACATACTTTTTATGCTCGAAGCAATATAAAAAAGAAAGATCAATTTTCTCTTTTTTTAAAAGAAATAACGATGCATTACCTAATAAGATGTTATTTAACATTAAGTTCCATGATTTTTCAGATCTTGTTAGACGACCTGCAGAATTAAAATGAAATTTTTTATATTCCTTAAAATTCTTTTCAACTAATTTTTTATTAGAATTTTTAATATTTATGATTTTAAAATTTAATTCTTTATATTTCTCTTTTTTAAATTCTTGCCTTAACTTTGGGTAAAATCTACTTTCAAAATCTACTTTGTTAACTTTAAGATCAAATAAATTTAGGTTTATGGTTACAACCTCTACATCCAAATAATTTAATATTTGAAAACTATTTTTATAGTCGATATATGTTGATTGGTCTTTATTAAATCTTATTGGATGATAAAAAAAATCAACATATTCAATCTTATACTTAGTAAACTTTCTGTGAATTTCATTAAAAATTTCTTTAAGATAATTTTTTCTAGCCCGACTAGGTAAATTATACTTAATTACTGGCAAATGACATCCCGCTTCATTAAAAGAAAATGAATCTTTTTTATTTTGATCGGTCCTCATACAAAGTGGAACAAAACCTACGACCATATCTTGTTCAAAACAAAAAAAAGATAAGTTTTTTCCAAGAGAACTTTCTGTGTAAAATTTCAATATCTCAGGCGTATGAAAAAAACTATATCCACCTAATTGATTTAAATAGTCTAAATAATCTTTAGAGTTTAAATTTTTTACATCAATGTATTTCATATAAATTATTTTCTACACTCTATTACAAAAAATTCTAAAAATTCTTTGCTATTTCTGTAAGTTCGCGAGTGAATTTCAATATTAACTTTTTTAAAATTTTTGGATAAAATTTTTTTTATTTCATTTCTAGAGTAAAATGTGAAAAGATATTTATCTCCATAAAACGGAGCAGTTTTTCTCTTAATTCTCATAATTGAATTTCCAAGAATAATTTTTGCAGGGTAGACTTTTTTAAATAATTGTGAATTTTTTGATAAGATTTGAAGATGAAAGTAACCTTTATCTTTTATTTTTTGTTTTATATTATTTATATAAGTTATGAAATCTTTCTTTGTTAAAGAATAAGATGTGAAACAATCTATAACAGCATTATAATTCTTAGATACTTTTTTTAAATGAGGAATATTATCTAGAAAAATTCTATTTTTTTTACTAATTTTTTTTTGTTTGAATAGTTTTTTTAATAAGATAATTGCTTCCTTCGAAAAATCTAAACAGTGAACTACATGTTTTTTTTTTATTAAAAAGACTGCATTTCTTCCGGTTCCACTTCCAATATCTAATATTTTTGATTTTTTTTTAAGAAATTTTTTCTCAAATCTTATTATATCTTCATTTGGGAATTCTCTTTGAAATGAATATTTGAATTTTCTGAATTGTTTATCATGAAAATTTCTAGTCTCAATTAAGTAATTCAACATTTATATTATAAATATCTGACATTTTTAGAAAATTGAGATATTTATTTTTAAATTGTTTTTTATGTTCAAAAATTGAACATAATACTATTTTTTTTGATTGGTCAATAAAATAATGCTAGATATTTCTTAATTTATGGTAATCATTTAAATAATATTTAATATAAATATCTTTTATTATGTTTAATAAAAAAAATATTTTAATCACTGGAGGTACGGGTTCATTCGGTCAAGCTTTTATTAAAAAAATTGTTACAAAGTTCAAACCAAAAAAAGTAATTATTTATTCAAGAGATGAATTGAAACAATTTGAAATGTCTCAAAAATTTAAAGAATATTCAAAAATATTAAGATTTTTTATAGGAGATGTCAGGGATAAAGAAAGATTAGAATATGCAACAAAACAAATAGATATTTTAATTCATGCTGCAGCATTAAAACAAATTAATACGGCGGAATATAATCCATGGGAATATATTAAGACAAATATCAACGGAGCACAAAATGTAATTGATTGTGCACTAAAAAATAGAGTTAAAAAAGTTATTGCACTTTCCACAGATAAAGCGGCTGATCCAATAAGCTTGTATGGAGCTACAAAATTTACCTCTGATAAACTTTTTATTGCAGCTAATAATATTAAAGGTAAAACAAATACTGCTTTTACAGTAGTAAGATATGGTAATGTTGCAAATTCTCGCGGTTCAGTAATTCCTTATTTTCAAGAAATTTTAAAATCTAAAGGGAAGTTTTTACCCATAACAGATAAAAGAATGACAAGATTTTATATTACTCTAGATGAGAGCACTGATTTTGTGATTCGTATTTTAAAAATTATGCAAGGTGGTGAAATTTTTATTCCAAAAATCCCATCAATAAGAATCACGGATCTTGCAAAAGCAATGGCTCCTGGAAAAACTCAAAAATTAATAGGTATAAGAGCTGGTGAAAAAATACATGAAGTTATGTGTCCTAAAAACTCAAGTAGTTTAACAATAGAGTTTAAGAATTTTTTTGTTATTTCACCAAGTATTAGTTTCGAAAAGAAAAAAAATTATTTTAAATATAAAAAATTAATTGGAAAAAAAGTAAAAGATAATTTTGAATATTCATCTGGAACAAATGAAATATTTTTGACAGTAGATCAAATTAAGAAAGAATTGAGAAAAATTTTTTAATTAAAAACATACAAACGAATTAAAAATGAAACAAATTGGATACGGTGGACAATATATTGATGATCTTGATATTAACGCAGTAAAAAAGTCTTTAAAGAATAAACTAATAACATCTGGTGATAGTGTAACAAAGTTTGAGAATGCAATAAATAATTTTTTGAATTGTAAATTTTCTGCTGTTTGCAATAGTGGAACTTCAGCAATATTTTTAGCTTTAAAAACAATTAACCTAAGAAAGAATGACGTGGTGCTTATGCCTGCTGTAAATTTTATATCCTCATACAATGTTACTAAGATTTTGGGTGCAAAAATAGTTTTTATTGATGTTGATAAATTTACTGGTCAGATAACTCCTGAAAAAGTGGTAGAAACTTGTAAAAAATATAAAATTAAAAAATTCAAAGCTTTAATTGTGATGTATAATGGAGGATATCCTTTAAATGCTGAAAACTATTTAAGATTAAAAAAAAAATATAATTGTTATATTATAGAGGACGCATGTCATGCTTTGGGAGGTTCTTACAAAAACAAAAATAAATTTTTTAAAGTTGGTTCATGTAAACATTCTGATATTTGCACATTTTCACTACATCCTTTGAAAACCATTACAACTGGTGAAGGAGGAATAGTAACAACTAACAATCAAAAATTTATCAAAAAAATAAAATCTTTAAGATCACATGGAATAATACGTAAACAAAAAAAACATTGGGTGTATGATATAGCCTATAATTCACTAAATTTTAGACTTACTGATTTTCAATGCGAACTAGGCATTAGCCAATTAAAAAAAATGAATAAATTTGTAAATAGAAGAAGAAAAATTGCAAAAATTTACGAAAAAAAATTAGATAAACTTCAAAAATTTCTGAACTTCAAATTTTTCTACCTAAATTATAACTCCTCGTATCACTTATTATTAATCAACTTGAGAAAACCTAATTTAAAATTAAAAGAAAAATTAATACAATATATGTTAAAAAAAAAGGTTACTTTACAATATCATTATATCCCAATTTACAAATTTACCATACAAAAAAAAGACTATAACCTTAAAAATTCCGAAATTTATTACAATAGTACTTTATCACTTCCCATATTCTATAATTTAAAAAATTTTGAAATAAATTATATAGTAAAACAATTATATAATTTTTTTAAGTTATATGCCTAAGATTACTTTGGGAACCGCAAATTTTTATAATTATTATGGGATTACAAAAAATAAGTTTGCAGTTTCTGAAATCAGTAAAAAACTTCCCAAAATCTTAAAAGAAAATAACATAAATAATTTTGATACTGCCATAGTGGATTATTTTCCTATGAATTTTTTTATATCTCTAAAACTAAAAAATCCAAAAATAACTACAAAAATTAAGCTACCAAAAAAAAATAAAGCAAAGTTTTTAAAAAATTTAAAAAATAAAATTTGTAATCAAATTAAAAAACTCGGCATCACAAAATTTGAGGCGATTTTAGTACATGATGTAAAAGACTTATTTTCAAAATATGGAAAAGAATTAAGGCATATCTTATTGGAACTTAAAATTGAAAAAAAAACTAAGATGATTGGGGCTTCTTTATATTCAACAAATGAAATTAAGAAAACTATGGGATTTAT
>MDTA01186356.1_pt1 | contig 14416 bp, 9 predicted proteins | sample 811151 | NCBI WGS metagenome assembly MDTA01 (sample SAMN05326648, study PRJNA326480) | marine metagenome | isolation source: seawater | place: Indian Ocean: South | collected 2010 | reverse complement strand
TGACAACGATTCCTTTCCCGATTATGCTCGCAGATGCTACCCCCGCCGCATTGATGACAACGAGTCTTACGCTTTCCGTGTTGGCATTTCCTTTGTCCCGAGGGTTCCCTAATCACATTGTCGTCCTCCAGCCGAACTCGCTTTTTAGTCTTGGTGTCCGTGCCACGAGCCGATTTCGCCTTCAAAGCACTACAAGCCACCGCCACAGCTTCTTGAGAAACTCCCATTTGCGGACCGCAATCTGTCGAGTGTTCACAGAAATATTAGAATATCCAGAATCCATTCGCAGCATGACAAAGTCACTCATCAGCACCACTTTGTTTGCCAAATAAATCTTGGTTTCGATTCTTCCATTCCTCCATAGTAATGTGTTGACGAACCGTACCTGTTGTGCTGGAATTAGAGGGTCCAGCGTCTGTTTCCTCGGTCAGACCAAAAAACGTTTCAAACATTTCCAGTTTTCTTTTGCGAGGATTGGGTGTCATATGAGTATCATCGTCTTTCTCTGTTGCGACAACCGCTTTTTGCGGCGTGGAAAACAACTCCACGGCTTTCTTGGTCACACGCCATTGATCCCACAACTTGGCAGCTTCAGGAGTATTGTCCCAGCGCGACTTCAAAATCGGACTTGATGATCTAGACTCATCAACGCACTCTTTTGCACGCGGACTCGGTGACCTGGACGCATCCATGCGCTCTTTTCCTGGTGGACCCGGTGACCTGGACGCATCCATGCGCTCTTTTCCTCGTGGACTCGGTGACTTTGACTCATCAACGCGCTCTTTTCCACGTGGACTCGGTGACTTTGACTCTTCAACGCGCTCTTTTCCTCGTGGACTCGGTTCCCTGGAAATGTACATAGTCTCGTCATCGTACACGGCCGTCTCACTCTGATTGCCATAATTTGACACAATTGAGTCAATCTCTTCTTCAGACAAATAACCCAGTTCACCATCCGATACGAGAAAACCGGCCTTTACCCAAGAGGCATCCCCGTAGTTGTTGATCTTGGAGCCAAGACTGTAATTTTTGAGTTGCTCGCCACAAAGCTCGCGCAGGACAGAGTGAATCTCCTTGGCCTTTTCTTCCATGCTCTCTTTCCATGCATACAAATATCGCTTTTCTTTCTTTCGCCACTCTACCAGGAGAAAGTGAAGATATCCCTTGTCACGAAAATGCTGACGAACAGCTTGAAGACGCTCGTTTCCACCCTCGCCAAAGTTGAATTGCATCATCTTGAAGGCGGTGCTTTCCCCGTCGTCAAAGTGACGGGTCGCTCCAGCTGGCCATGGTCCAATCTTGGAAGGCGCAGGTGGAGGTGTCACTGATTCAGAATCTTGGCTGATTCGAATTCCGTCGTCACCCTCGTCATGCGTCAAAACAGTACGCAGCAAGTCTTGTAGAGAAAGAGGACAGCGCTTATCTGCGTACTGCAGAGGCACCTCGGTGCCAAATTTTCTCGATTCAATCAGCCTAAACGATTGGTTCTTGTTGTAGACCCGTGTGTCGATCATCGACGTTTCGGCTCCTTTGCGGTTGTAAGCCTGCAGCCGCTGGTCACCGCAGAGGCCCTTTGCAAAGTCTTTCATCTTTGCAGTCCCCTGAAACTGAATTAGTGGAAAAATGACGTGATAGGAGTGCTTGAACATGCCACCATCCACCGGGCGAGAAGAGGTGAGGAGAATCACGTCGTCAATCACATGCATCTTTTGCTCAATTTCAGGGTACTGACGCACGAGAGCCTGTTTGATCACGAATAGACAGTCTGTGATCTTGCTGGGTACGTCGGCAGATTGCACGTAGTGTTCAACGTCAAAGTAAAGCTTGGTCCAGACGTTAGGCTCCACGACCTCACTAAAAAACTTGTGCGGATCTTGCGCGGTGTCCTGGAAAAAGCAACAGGCGGAATCGAAGAAGGTAAACTTTCTTGTGAAACTCCCATCCTCCAACTGTGACTCTACAGAAACGACAAACGAGTTGGCAGGCCGTGTGGTGAGTATTCTCGAAAGCGAAGACTTTCCACTTTCCATGCGATCTTGCCACGAAGTATTGACGGTTGTAGAAAGCCTGGAAGGGCAGAGCAAATCGGCAGAGCCCTCTTCCCGACGCCTCAAATGGGCCGGCGCGTTGGCCAGCATGCACTCGATCTGAAAAGGAGTCATTGTCTTTTGCCGTAATAATGGGTCGTCAGCAGCAGCCTTCAGAACTCGAGTCTGGACAAATAACACGTGTTTGCAGCTCCGATGTCGGTGAAAAAAGTCCGGGCACGTGCAGCAAAATTTGTCATACCCCACCGTCACCCAGTAAGAGCCGTTCGCAGTTCGCACCATAAAGCGCTCCAAGTTGCGGCTCCAGTCGTCGAGCTGCATCGGCTGTGTAAGTGCCTTGTTCAGACGAGCTGAAAATTCTTGCGTGTAAGTTTGAGCGCACGGAGCGGCGGGCTGCTGCCCTGCCCCTGTGCACGCCATGCTTGCTCTTCGGTTCTATTTCAGAACAGTCTCATGCGACTCAAAAACGCACCGTTTTGCAACTGTTTGTGCTTTTGTACGGGCGTGATTTTGGAACAGTCTCTTGCACCTCTAAAAGACAACTGTTCGCATCTCTTTGTAGACTTGGAACAATCCACTGTTTTTTGAAAAAAAAATGTCATCATGTAGGCTCAAAAAAAATAATTTTAAAATTTTTGATAATTGTTTGTGTTGCTTGCTCGCACAAGAATCTTATGCCGGATTCTCTTGGAGTAGCTACGCGCGCTGGGCATGAGCATGGCTTCTCAAGTATGGAAATTTACTTGGATTTGCTGCCATTGATCACCAAGCACGTTTTGTCGGGGTTTTGTGCGGAGCACTTGCAACGGCTTCGCTGCATTAACAAGGCTTCTTTGGCGAGCGTGAACAGCATTGTTCTGTCAGTATGGCAGACGCAATGCCATCCTTCGGTTGGTGCCTTTCGCAATATGAGTCGCACCGGCATGTTTAGCGTTCTTAACCGAGAGGCTGTTCAGGAAAATGCAGCAAATTGGGTTCTTCTTTTTTGCGTGTGCATGAAGCGGCAGAGGCGAAAGGAATCACCAAGAATTTCCATGTTTGATGAGGTTGGGTTGAACAATTTTTACATGGCGACTGTGTATACAATCGGCAAGTATAGCAAGAGAAACACGGCATTTTCTACCGTATCAAACACCCTCAAGAACGAAAACTGGAAAATACAGATTAAAGACAAGCTTGATTTCATACAGTTGTGCAGAGAAAGGAAGGCCGCATGCAAGTTGCTTAAGGTTGAACAAATTGTCAGTGCTTTTTATTCACGCGACCGCACGTGCAAGATCATACTCGAGAAAATGCTTTGCCTCAATGCGCTCGAGGATCATGTGTGCGACATTTCTACACTTCGGCAACGCGTTTCTGTTCTTGTCCAGCAGGCTATTTATGACTGCTTGGATGAGAGCATACGTTCTATTTTCATCACAAACAGACTTTATCACCCTCTCTAATTGCATCTCAATTTATGATAAAAGCGAGGTCAAGTGATCTATGGGCACTTAGAACACAGCGCACACAAATCACGGGGGCGCCATCTGCCCTCCAACAATGCCAGGCTGGAAGAGGTTTTCTTCTTTGAACGTCAAATAAACTTGTTGAAAGGCATAATGGAAAAAATCTACCAGTACTTCCTTTGTTTCCGATTTTTCCAGGTTCTTGCACATTTCCGATAGGTTCTTTGTTTCAAACTTTTCCGAAAACAGCCTCATGCTAAAACCCAAAATTTGTTCTGAGTTGCTCATTGCCCACAGAGACTGGCACTTTTCCAGCGTTGAGTGGTGCACGTAAATAGAGGTCGATGGGTCTCGGTTGGATATTATTTCAAAGCACGGTCGCGCCTTCATACCTGTCAAGACGCAGTCCTGTAGCGTGAAAACCGCATGTGATTTGGAAATGGGAAGAGAGTTTTGCACAATTTTACAAACGCGACTGATCCCGGAGTTGTCCCGCTTGGCCACCAGGTCCATATGACGACACCAGTACACAATGAAACTTTTTACCTCTTCAACACTCTCTAACATCTCCACGGCCCATGCCCTCTTGTTGTCTCGTTCGGCCTCTACGTATCGACAGTACTCGTTTTCTGTAATGATATTGACACATTTGTAAACTACCCACGACGCAATCTTTTTCCTCTCAGGCGTATACTTGGCCGTCATGCTCATGAGTAAGACGCAATCAAAATTCTCAAAACTACACTGTTCATTTTTTTTTATTAACAAACGAATTCAAACTTTACTCATCATTTTGCTTTTCTCTAAAAAATTTTCAAACTTTTTATCATATTGACGCATACAGCTCGGATTCTTTTTGTTCGCTTCTAGCGCCTCAGTTGCCACCACCGCGCACTCTTGGTACCGACACGCAAGAAAAAGACCCCGAGCTAGTAGAAACCTTTGATACTCAACTTGGCGATGTTGCTCTCCAAACACAACTATCACGTTTGCGATCTCGCTTCTCATACTGTCAATAGCCGGCGTGAAATCACCCATATCGACTAAAATCAAGTTCTTCAGTATTTTGGCCTTGATACAAGACTCGCCTTGGACATTTTTCTCCTCCATTTCTTCTAGTATTTCATTGACTGACTTCAGTGCAACTTCTTTCTCTCCCTTTTTAAATTGTAGATGCGCAATATTATGCAAGATATTACGAATCTTGTCCTTTTCCTCGGGGCATTCCGCTTGAAAGGTTTGGAGCATTTCCCTTTCTATTTTTTCCGACTTTTCGTATTTTTTCAGTCGCATGGCACAGAACGACAGACGGTTCATGACTGAGTACCAAAACGGACCAAACGTGAGCCCAGATTGCATGATCTTAACTTTCACCTCAATCAGAATTTTCTCAGCGCATACAAAATCATCAAGCAGCATTTTTCCTTCAGCCCTCAAACACTTAGCTTCAAGTAAAGGTAAATCAAATGGGCCGCTGAAACTTTCTTTGCAGTGTTTCATCCACAGGCCAGAAAGTGCAAGCACCTCCTCGCCGTTGAACTCCTGAAGACAAATGTGACAACACTTCCATTGACGGATCCGCTCAAAACTATTCAGATTTTTTTGTTCTTTTGTGGAAATGTTGAATTTGGCAATGCATTCAAAATGCGCGAATTCCGTTCCCCCGCCGCGACAAGCACAGTTCAGTTTAGGGGCTCCTGGTTCTGTGCAAATGTAACAAACCCCTGAGACCATGTCCGACTGAGAGTGTACCTGGTCATCCGCAGCATGGCGCGCTTTTTTGTTGCTCGGTTCACATGCCATTTTTCTGTTGGTGTTTTGCTTGTGTTTGAAACAGAATGAATTTGTATACTGTGATTTGATTGTGTTTGTGCATTTTTGTTTTTATTACATTGCGCAATTTCAAAATTTTTTACAGCACTTTGGATTTTTTTTTTGCAGCAAAGAATCAGCTGTAAAACCCGTATGAAATGATTTTTATTGGACTGGAGCAGAAGGGGCACTTTTTACTCTCGTGCTGACAAAAAACAAAAAAACTATTTCCGTGAATTTGACTTTTTACAGCTGTCAGCCAGGCTATAAAAAGCCACGAAGCAGGACAAAGGAAAAAACCACACTAGGGATGGCACGCACGAAGCAGACCGCGCGCAAGTCGACCGGCGGCAATGCCCCGCGCAAGCAGCTGGCGCAAAAGGCTGCGAGGAAGAGCGCGCCCGCCACCGGCGGTGTGAAGAAGCCTCACCGCTACAGGCCCGGCACGGTGACGCTGCGCGAGATCCGCAAGTACCAGAAGAACATGGAGCTGCTCATCCGCAAGCTGCCGTTTCAGCGGCTCGTGCGCGAGATCGTCCAGGACTTCGAGTGTGAGAGCAGACGAAGGACGCTTGGGTAGTAGGAGCACGGATGCCGCAAACGCCTCTGTCGGCAGCAACGCGCGCACAACGGCCGTCCACACAGCGGCAGCTGGCACGAGATTACCCACACCTGAGCACTTTGGAGTCTAACAGGGATGCGTGATTGCTTCGTGGGCATTGTCCGCATATAGTTTCAAAATTTTCCGGGTAATGAACGCGACAGTTTGAATTTCTTTCGACAGTCGTCATTCGTATCACTTAGCGAATCGCGAGAAGATCGCTTCGCCGTTTTTGAACGCAGAGGTGCACTTCTCAAATTCAACACGGTTGCGTTTGCAGTCATGGGCACTGCACTTGTAGAGTCTATGTTTGTAGAAAATGTTGCTGGCGACCAGAGGTCAACGCGAGTGTCTTGTCGATATACCCTTCTCCTGATTTGAACCGGCTGCGGCTGGTTTATTTCTTTTTCAGGTGTAGTTGCGCAATATTGAATTGTGCTAGTGAACAACAGCAGCAAAATCCAGAGTCTGGTTTTCATATTTTGTGGGTTTCAAATGTCCTGGTATCATGTTTATATATAAGGAAATGTCAGATGTCAACGCGATCTGGTTGAAATACCCTTACACTGAAAATAAAATTGATTCCAACAACAGACATCAAAGTTGCAGGGAAAACTTTACCGCAATATTTGACTCCATATGTACCAAGGAAGACTTTATTAGGTCCCTACGCCCCCAGTTTCTCGGCGTTGACGACCCCGTAAACATATTTCATTGTCTGAGTTACCCGCAACTCGTGATTGAGCCTCGGAATGCACACGGACAAGTGCAGGGACTTAGACAATGCTTGGATTGTCTGATTGTCAAAGATAAGCGTTACTTTCCGCAGAAACATATTTGCGGCGGATGCAAGGCAGTCGTGTACTGCAGCGAGGAATGCCAAAGAAATTCGTGGCGCAATGGACACTGTATCGAGTGCTCACCGGACCCCGTGTACAAAACTGCACATTTGGCTCTGGATTTTTGCTTGAAGATGGTGATGGTCATGAACTTACGTGAAACCCTAGACCACCACATGTATCGGTACGGTATCAACGCCAATGTTTTTTTGCTGTTGAGAACCAGCGAGCAGAAATACTCAATCGTGCCAATCAAGAAAAAGCTCGTGTCTTGTTTCCCAGTTTCCCATGAATTGAAGACTACGCTGTCTTCTTCTTTGCTTTCTGGGAACAAAATACGAGTAGTGGTCATCACAAAAACCGACGCCGGGGTTTGTGTTTTGCATCGAGATTTGTGACGGTTGTGTGAGCTTTCCAGAATAAAGGCACAAAGGAGGATCAGCACAAAAAACGATGCCTGGGTGTATGTTTCGCATCGAGATCTGTAACGGTTGAATCAATAAAAATAAATTAGCACAAAGTCTTGCACAGAAATTAGGTGTTTAGTAGCATAATTCATGCAAGCCCTCATGCATTTTGCTAAATGAAGGCACAGGTGGTCAAAATAGAAAACTCTGATCATGTAGTCATGCTCCTCGATGAGCTTGGTGATGAAATCAGTCAGAGAAATGCACAAGAGTCTTCTATAGAACGACTTCCGGATGGATTCTATCACAATCGGTCCGCGATTATTCAGGCCTTTGCCGAAGGGACCTTATACGGGGCACTGCAAGAACATACGATGAGCGAGGTCGAAACACTGAAGCAAGATCTGTCGTTCATGCGCTTTCGCAATTCATGGCCGTTCAGCAATTGTTCCTACTGGCCCGGCAAGTTTTACCTCCCGTGTTTCTCCATCGTGAACGCAGATCGGCAATGTGAATTTATTTGGGTTGCAGAAAGAGTGCAGCGCCGTGGTCTGGGCTCTCTTTTGGTCAGGGCGTGTCAAGTCCAGGAAGCACTTTGTGTTTTGAAACCGAGCACTGAATTTTGGGTGAAACAGGGCTTCAGAATGGATAACGTCGATTTCGGACACCATTATGTTCTCGCCTTGGATGATAGTGATGCAGATGAGGACAGAAAGAAAAAAAGACGCCTTGTGGGCGAGTAGAGATAAACACGAAAGGGGTGTGATAAGAAATAAACACGAAAGGGTGGCAACAGAAGGTAATCACAAAAGAGAGTGACGCGTGGTTTTAATAAACGACAATATATATATGAGCTTTAGTTTCCCACCCTGCGTGTCGATTCCATGGTTTCTTCAATTCAGCATATCGTCCTGGTGGCTTTATTTTGTTTGCATACACACACTGTGTACGCAGACATTTTTTACTCAAAGGCGCGTAGTTTGTCCTGGAGTTCATTTCTGGACGGTGAAAAGACGTTATCCCAGGGGTGTCTCCCCCCGCTCATCAAGTGCCAGGACGGCACATGCAAGCGGAGCAAGGAAGAATGCCTCAAAACACAAATTGATGCTGAAAAGGCGGTGTGTATTGCCAGTGGCAAGACCTACTGCTGGGCCAAGAAATCCTGCGTGGAGACCGCAGCAGATTGTACTAGCGAGAAAGAAGCGTGCATTTTGACAAGGATGAAGTGGTGTCCACGGGAGGAAAAATGCATCGAACCGTCGTTGCCTTGTATTTCCATCCAAGAATGCCCGAAAGAAACCCCGTTTCGGTGCCACGACTTTTCTTGTGCGGCTGAGAAGGCTCTGTGCCAGGACGTTTCGATCATGCCGATTGTGTGCGCAGAGGGAGAGCGGATGTGTTTTGATGGTTCGTGCTACGCGGAAAGCGAGTACTTGCAAAAATGTACCGTGCCGTACAACGGGTGTGGCCCTGGTTACATTGCATGCAACACTACGTTTGACTCTGGCGTTTGCCGCAAGTCCATCATTGAGTGCGAGCGAGAGTATGGCTGTGGCAAGGACGAAAAACTGTGTGGCTGGGAGCGGGGTGTGAATGGATCCATGTACTCTTCCAAGAAGAGCGCTGTACGGAAGAGAATCTGCAAAAAGCGTTGTTATTTTACACAGGCCATGAAGCCAGAGACCAAGGCGCAGGAAGTCGACACCACTGCGAGCGATACCGTGATCGACTTGATGACTAATGACAGAGAGGGGGCGGCCAAGCGACGCAGCGTCCGCATGCGTGTCAAAAAGGGCATGCTGCGGAGAAAGACCAACTTTACATTTGTGGATGTGCCGTATTCAATTCGTTTTAGTGAGAAGGTCGTCAAAAAGTTCGGGGAGCGCGTCAAGGCACCTATGATTACCATCGAGCCGTCGGAGGAGGTGGACTTTAGCCAGCCGGGTGGGATCGAGCTTGAGTTTCCCGTGCTGGATGAAGCCGCACAGGAGTCGTCTGTGGTGTGCAATGCGCTTTTGTTGAAACTCCGCGCGTACAAGATTGATAACATTCTCAATGCTACTGAGGACTGGGCAGAGATGGGGCGGTGCAAGCCTGCCAGATGGAGTGGGGAAGCTGACTGTATATGTAAGGTCAATGTGACGCACTTTTCCACGTTTGCCGTGGCGGAGGAGGATGAGTTGTGCCCAGAGGGTGAATCTGAGGGGTCTTGTGCGGTCGGTGAGTTTCTTGACGCGGGATCGGGGGAGTGCACGACTTGTAGCCTGAACAAAACGTCTTGTGGAGGTAGTGTGGGTGAAGAGGGGTGTCGGTGTTCTGAACAAGGGGGGTTCAACGGAACCTACGACGGAGAGCCCATGTGCTCGTGTGTGCAAGACGCGGTGTCCAGTGCGGGGAATTTGTCGGGGTTCTGCGTGGGTTGTCCGGGTGAAAATATGATGTCGCCACCAGAGGAAGATACGTGTGCTTGTAAGCCAGAGTTTTATCCATCTATAGTCAATGGCACTGAACACTACAATGAAATCTATCCCAATACTGAAGACAATGGAGTCCACTACACACGGACCGTTGTTGGTGAATCTTTGCTTTTTCCAAGCCTCATCAGCGTCATGCCTGGGAAATGGTGGGCAGCTGTAAGCGACAAGAATAACCAGAAAGTCAAAAAGCTTGACCTACTCACCAATGAAATCACTGAGCTGTACACCGCGCCGTTTAGAGTAACCGGTGCGTGTGGACATTTGTCCAAGGAGGAAATGTTTGTTCTAGTACAATATCATGGGATTTATCGATATGACCTCACAACTCCGGATGGGCAAGTAACCAAAATAAAAGACTATACTGATGTAGCAAATTGGTTTGTGTATGGCTGTTCTGTGTCGGAAGACGGATATTTGATGTGGTCAGATACAGAGGGCAACATTTTTGAGCTGGACACGGCCAACACCGCAACAATTCATCAATATACCCAGACAACGAGAGTTGAAAAGGCCGTGTTTAGTCCGGACAACACTTACATTTACTACACCACCAACGAAGCAAATGGGATCTGGAAAAAAAATCGCCTGCCGACTGACAGTGTTCCGGTCAATATTGCCGGACCAAATGCAGCGTTTAACTCACCAAAATCTCTGGCTTTCAGTGCAGACGGCAACTCTTTGTATGTCGGCGACACATACCGCATATATAGATTAGACTTAACTCTGGAAACATCCAACTCTGCTTATATCACGACGCTTGTTGGCCCCAGTACAGATGTAACGGGTCTAGTTGATGGTCTGCCTGGCACTGCCAGGTTCTCCTATATTTATTCCTTGTCCTTCGCACCCAATGACGCATACCTTTTTGTTGTGGACTCAAGCAATTCTGCTATTCGACGTGTAAACTTTGACAGAGATATGATCCTGAGGAAAGAAAGAATCGTGCCCGAAAACGGTTGCGCTCCCTGCCGCCCTCATGCAAAGGTAACGAATCCCTCGTTTATTTTCAGACACGAATCTCCCACAAGCGCGGGCGGTATCAAACACACTACAATTGAGTATGTTGTGGAAGAAAGGCACGACAAGGTCAGTCCATGGGGATTCAACGCTTGGTTGTCTTGGGCGACTGCGCCAACGTTACAATTGTCAAATGGTGACGTTTATAATTCTAGGCCGTTGACAAAAGAGGAGCTGAAAGCTCTTGTTGGCACACCATCCTCTCCTGGTGTTGGGTTTCCCAAAGAAGGTGCAGAGTATGCGTTTCACACCGTTGCTCCTCTAGCAGATGGCACTATGCAGTTTGCTAAAATATACGTAGGTAGTGGCACATCTTATGATCAGACTTTGGGCGATTCAGGCGCTGACACACAAGATACGTCGTTCTCGATTTGGATAGCAAGTGGTGTTGATTCCGCGTACATCCATGGTGAATCCGTTGAAGATGGTGGTGGAGGCGGTACATCTAGATATTATTTAGGATGGATGTATCGCATGAAACCAACTATTTCTACGAGTACGCAGTACGTTGCCCAAGACTGTACATGCCAAACAGGAAGTTTCAATGCCGATCCTTACGACTCCAATCTCATCGCACACTATGGCTTTGACGGAAATACAGAGGATTCCAAACACACCGACAACGCGGCAACATTGTCAGGAAGTGGTGGAATTGCAGAGCTGGATGCCACTGAAACAATTTTTGGCAGTCACAACGTGAAACTGACAAATGACGCAAGTGTGAAAACATACATTGCTATACCGGAATTTTCGTTTAATACTGCTTTGACTGTAAGTTTGTGGTTTCAATGGGACACGTCATCTTTTTACGACGACACATACACTAAATTATTTTATTTCACACAAAAGGGTGATGGTAAAATCAGGATTTACTTTACTTCAGACAGTTCCGTAGGTAATAATGAACCGTTGTATTTGGTTATAAAAGACAAAGACAATAACAGAATTGAATATAAAAACAATGCCGTTTTGTCCTTCATCAACAATAGATGGTATCATATCGTGATCACGATAACTCGACAGTCTCAAATAAAGATTTTTCTTGATGGAGATTATGTACCACCCGACTCAAATCCAAGTGCAGCAGATCTTTGGCTTGATGGCACAACTGTGACAATGGATAAAAATTACATTGGCAGCCACGGTGAACATACTGACGGCCGAGATTCCATAGATGGATATGTCGACGAGGTGCGTCTCTACAACACCGCCCTGCCCGACAGTGCTGTACATGAATTGTATAACGCCGGGGTCAAGCGGTGTGAGTTTTGCCCGGGCACCGCGGAAGATTGCGTCTGCGACCCTGGCTACACCAAAGCCGCTGACGGGACCTGCACGCCATGCCCTATTGGCACGTTCTCCGTTGGCTCACCTGGCGCAATTTGCGAGCCGTGTCCCTACGGTACCACGGCAGACACAGCGACCACCAGCATAGACGGCTGCCTGTGCAGTTTGCTGGACCCTGTTCTGAACGTGAGCGACACCTGCGCGTGCAAAGCTGACACCTTTCCCTCTCAGGGTCTAAACGAGCGAGCTTTAGAGAATCTCTACGGAAATACCGAGCATCATGTCATGGAACGGGGCAACATCAAAACATGGGTGGACGCCCGAACAACTGAATTTGGGTTCCCATCAAGTTCTTTTTTCGTTGCAAAACACACAATGACACGCGATGGGGAGTATATTTACGTCATTTTGGCCACTTATTATAATAACGCAGAATGCAAGTCTTGTGCCTACTTGTTTCGACAGAAAAATCCCTTTCTTGAGTCAGATACGGAATTTATGTTTAAATTGAGCAGCGCACCAGGCTCTGGCGGCCTGTATGAAAACGAATGGACTGTCAATAACATCAAACCCATATAAGCCTTCTATGATGTTTCCGTGGACGGCAACTACTTTTATGTCAGGGAAAGCGGCAAATTTGTCTTGATTGATATCAAGGACATAACACAACCAAGCGTAAAACAGATATGTTACACGTATGCTGCGAACGCTTGTGCCGCTGATCACACAACCCCACCAGACCGGTCCAGCTATGGCACTATGTATTATCAAATGGCGGTGTCACATGATGGTCAATTTGTATATTTTTTGGATCTCATCAATGGCGTTTTTCACGTCATTATCATCAAGTGGAATCCAAACACAGAGATGTTTGAACATTATGCTGAAGCGCCATTCAAAACTGGTGTTTCGGGCACTCCAGACTTTTCAGATTCTTATAGACCATATTTTTTTGGAGTCTCCCCTGAGCAAACAATGTTTTATGCAAGCAAAAGTGCCTACTCGAACGGAAATACAATCTATACTCTTGGCATGCCATCCCCGTCATCCGAATATGTATGGCCTGCTACTCATGATACATACAACGTTTTTGGTTCCGACCCAAAAATGAAGCTTGTTGGTGTGCGCAGCATCCACAATCGTTTTTATGTAGTGTACGGTAATAAGTTTGGTTATTTTCAAATGGCACCGACAAAACAACAAGTTGAGATTGAGGATTTTTCTCCTTATGACAGGGGTCTGAGTGTTTCAGCATCTGACGATGGTCAATTTGTGTTGGTGCTGATGAGCTCTGGTAAGATCAAAACATACTCCGTAAAACCTGCCACCGTTGTCGAGAGCGTTGTACTGTGCGAATCATGTCCTGCTAATGCAACCAATGAGGTTTCTAATGACCTTCTCTACACAAACACAAGGGACGCAAACGACTGTGAATGCAAGTCTTCGCATTACCCCGGGCTTCAAGAAGTCGCAAAAACAATACCCAGTCCGTACGGCGAAGAAGGTGTAATACAAACAATTATAGCAAGAGGTCAAATCAATCAAGTTACTCAACTAATATCAATGACAATGTCGCCCGACGGTGCGCATTTTTATATCGTCAACGAATGGGATGGGGTATACAAAATCACAGTGGAAAACCTTACGGTTGTAGCTAGTGTACCAGCGAGTGATTCTGGCGTATGGGACGGGTTCGATCATTCAAGTGCAGTAAAGATAACCTCGAATGGCGAGTACTTGTATTCATACAAATCCAAAACACTCTTCCGGATAAAAAGTGATTTAACGGGGTCGCCTTTGACAAAATCCCTGACTTTTTATTTCTATTGGGACATCGAGCCCTCTGGACAATTTGTGGTCATGCTTCAACCGCTGAGCAGCGGTTCCGTGCTGCAAACTGACGTACACTATGTGGATGGCTCAAATTTCAACAGCCTGGTGACGCACACGTACTCGAGAAAATTGACCACGTTATTGATTGCAGATAGCCTAAATGCGTATTTTTGGGATGAGGTAGACTGGGGTGTGTACCACTTTACGCCAGATGTTACATCCGGTTCTTCTCCACCTGCACTGAACTTGTTTTCTGAAATGAAAGAAGGAGATGGCAGTAAATATTGCTCTGTTTACGGGGCAAGCTTATCACCGTCCAAAAACGAAATGTACATTACTTGCTATAGTTCAATCATTCGAATTGATATGCAGTCACGCATTCGCAGGCGGATTTTCTCACAGTCACACTATCGATTAAACGGCAGAGGGAACGCGGTTTTCAATCCCATGGACCCACACCGGATTTATGTGTATCAACCAGTTTATAGCATTTACGCCGTGTCACTGGGCCCGACTGTGGTGAGCGCCAACGCCTCGCTTTGTGTTGCCTGCCCCCCGCATCGTTCGACGCGGTACCTTGGCCACCGTCCTTACACAGAGAGCGGTAGCGCGGAAGACTGCATCTGCGACCCAGGTTTTGAGGAGGA
>MDTA01121803.1_pt1 | contig 14418 bp, 7 predicted proteins | sample 811151 | NCBI WGS metagenome assembly MDTA01 (sample SAMN05326648, study PRJNA326480) | marine metagenome | isolation source: seawater | place: Indian Ocean: South | collected 2010 | reverse complement strand
GAGGATCGGAGTTGGGAGGGACGCGCGGGTCAGTCGTCCGGCGAGAAACACGTGCCCTACGGGCAATCACCGAGGTCGTTTGTCAGGAGCGAGGCGACCGGGGCCAATGGCGCGACGTGGACGGGGAATTCGACCGTCGCGAGCCGCCGGGCGAATGCGCACCGTTGAAGACGGAAGATGCGGAGGCGAGTGCGGACATTTCGCGTGCGAGTCACGGACGGGAAGGTTCCGAGCGCGGCGTGTTGTGACCACCCGGCTCTTATCCTCGACAGGTCACGCACCCGCGCTTGCAGTGTGTCATATTTTCGGTCGGTTGCACCACGCGGGTCGGGAGGAGAAAGGGGCACACTGAAACCTCTCGGAAACGCCGTGTCAAAACGGGCGCACTCACCCTCGACGACGACGCGCGCGGTGCCATGGGGAACAAGAACTGCGTGCCGGAGCTCTTCGGTGGCAAGACCGACACCGGGAGCGATGCGAATGATCGACCGCGGGAGCCGAAGGACGCCGAGACGATCGCGTCGCCGTCGAAACAGGCGATGAAGTCCACCGACCCCGAACCATCGTCGTCGGCGCCCGCCGCCGCCGCGCAGCAGACCCGCAAACCGTCCACTCCCGGCGCGCTGAAGCGCATGGAGAAGCGCGAGCAGCGCCGCGCGGTCACGGCGAGCCTCCCGGAGAGCTGGCGACTGCTCGAAGAACGCCAGCGCGCCGTCATTCGCCGCGTCGCGGAGTGCGAACGCGCGGCGGGGTACGTCGGAACCAATCGCGCCAAGAAGACGGCGTGGGACAACGCGAGGTACCAGGGTCTGGGAGGTAAGAATTACCTGAAGGGGGGGAAGCGGGGCAAGGCGTGGCAAAAAGAGATCGAGAACGGCGGCGAGGGGGCGGAGGAGGAGGACGGCGGCGCGATGGTCGAGCGCGGCAACGAAGCCGTCAACGACGGGGTCGGCGGAAACGGCGGCTGGTACGCGTGTAAAACCGACGAGGAGATCGTCGCGGACACCGTGTCCTGGCTCGCGCGGGAGATGCGGGGGATGATGATCTACCGCGACTACCGCGAGATATACGACCGCGCGCTTGCCATCCTGGAGAAGTGGCGGCGGTCGTTTCCAAAGTCCGTTTGGATCCGGGTGGTGAAATCGGGGAGAATCGCGAAGGAGCTCAACGAGTGCGCGCCCGTCATCAAGCACGCGCTGGACCGCGTGGCAAAAATGCCGGTGCCGGCGGACCCGGACGAGCGGGCGACGGTCATCGACCTGTGCAGCGGGTTCGGATACCTCGGCATGTTTCTCTCCGAGATGCTCGACCCGGGGAAGGTGAAGATGATCGCGCTGGTGGACAAGCAGTGGCCGATGTTCAACGCGGCTCCAAAGTCGCACCAGATCAACTGGGACCACGTGTACGGAATAGACGGATGGGACCCCGAGTGGCCGATCAAGCTCCAAACGCGCAAGGACGACATCAAGCAGGCTGGGCAGCTTCGACAGATCGAGAAACACGTCTTTGGAAAACACAGAGGACCGTTCATAATCCTCGCCGTTCACCTGTGCGGAACGTTGAGCGTCAAGGCTGTGGAGATGTTCAACCTCCACGAGAACGCGTCGGACTTGGTCCTGAAGCCGTGCTGTCTACCGGGGTGGAACCACACGTACACACACGACACCTGGGAGCTTGGCGGACACTGCATACCGGTCAAGGACGTCTGCGCCAAGGGGAAGTGGAAGGGAAACAGGTGGATAGGTCCGCCGCGCTCGCACCTGCGCCACAAGTTTGCGACGTGGTGCGATAACCTCTACAAGGGCATCGACGTCGCCGAATCCGAGAAGCGGACGGAACAGATACTCATCCAGGAGGAGGGCGGACACCAGAACACGTTCATGTTCGTGGAGCGCGAGAGGTTTTCCGTGGCGCCGGGTGCGCCGTCGGGCGTGTACGCCCCGAGGGTGGAATAAAGTAAATCAACATTCTCGTCACCTTCGAAGGCGACCAAATCGCGTCAATCGCGCCGACGCTCTCGTTCACGACGCGCGCGCGCGCTCGCGGTACTCCGCCGTCGTCCAGATCTTGACGCTCCGGTCGCGCTCCAGCCCCGACGTCGCGAGGATCCCGTCGCGGTGAAAGTCCAGCCCGACCACCGCGTCGTCGTGCCCGTCGGGATCCGTCGGCGGCGGCGGAGGCGTCCTTTCCCGCCCTCCTTTCCCGCCCTCCTTCCCCTCGCCGGGCGCGCCCGCCCGATTCCCCGCGTCGCCGTCCTCCTCGTCGCGCCCCGGCGTGCCCGGGGAACCGGTCGCGCCGCCCTCCCCGTCCCCGTTCCCGTCCCCGTCCCCCTCGCGGCCGCCGCCCGCGTCGTCGCCCCGTCGCCTCTTCGCCTCCGACTCATCGCCGACGACGTTCGTCCACGCCGCGTCCGATCCGGGGATCCTCTGCGCCACCTCCCCACCGCGCAGATCCCACGCCATCACCGACCCGTCCTCCGACCCGCACACCACGTACGATGTCCCTTCCGCGTCGGCGAACGCGGCGAAGGCGCAGTACCGCGATCCCCGCCGACCCGCGTACGACCTGACGACCCTTCCCTTGACGGCGTCCCACAGCCTGAGCGACCCGGCGGCGTCGAGCGTGGACGCCAGGAGGTACCGGCCGTTGGGCGAGGGGACGATGCAACCGATCGGGGCGTTGCGAACGGCGCCGTCGCCCCAGCCGGCGCCGCCGTTGATCACGACGCCGTCGGCGAGAGCGGCGACGTCGTCCACCGCGTTGCCGACGAATCCGGGGATGACCGCCGGCTGTGTCGGCGCCGCGTCGCCGCCGGCTGCATCGCCGCCGCCTCCCTCTCCTCCCTCTCCTCCTCCTCCTCCTCCTTCTCCCAAACTCCCGCCTCCCGACCCGAGCACGATCGTTCGAAGGCACGCTCCGGTGGCGACGGACCACAATCGCGTGATGCCGTCGTACGAGCACGTCGCGAGGATGGCGCCGTCGGGGGAGAACTTGACGCCGGTGACCGGGTCGGAGTGCGCCGGGAGGACGTTGACGCAGGTACCTAGGCGCAGGTCCCACAGCCGGACGGTCTCGTCGACGCTGCCGCTGGCGAGGACGTTGTTCGCGCCGCAGACGGAGTTGACGTCGCAGCAGAAGACGTGCGAGGTGTGCCCCGCGAAGACGCGCACGGTTTTTCCGTAGTGGGGCGAGCACGGGTCGACGTCCCAGAGGTGGAGGTTCTTGTCGTCGGACGCGGACGCGAGGTAGCGCCCGCACCCGGTCCACGCGACGTCCGAGCATCCCCTCTCGTGGCCCACGAGCACGCACAGCTGCGCGCCGTCGGCGACGCGCCACAGACGGACGGTCTTGTCAGCGCTCGCGGACGCGACGCGAGATCCGTCGGGGCTGAACTTGACGGCGGCGACGGACTTGGAGTGGCCCTCCAGTGTGCGCGCGAGGGCGAACCCCGGCGACGGCATCGGAGTGGGGAAGCGGCGAGACGATGTGCCGCGGGAAGAGACGCGCGTCCTGGGTCCACCCCGGCCCGTTCGGCCGCCTCGACGTTTGATTACCCAATGCGAATCGGTGCCCTACTTTTCGGACGCGACGTTCCTCGGGTTTTTTCACAGTGTCAAAAGTTGTCGCGAACCCACCCGTGAGTATCTGTTTACAATAAAGCCTATTGAAAAGCCATAAGTTGATCCGTGAACAGCTACGCATCGTGTGTGCGGTGTCGTTGTCGATTCCGTGAGACGTCGTCATTTTTCCATCCGTCGTGCACGCGAACGTCGTCAGTCGATACAAGTACCCCGTGTCATCACCATACAGTACATGCAGCCAAAAAAAGAATGCGAGCGTCCCGACGTCGTGCGGCCCTAACCCCCACATCCTCCCCCGTCTCGATCGAGCCCCGTCACTCCTCGTTGCTCCCGGAGCCGCTCGACGGCGCGGCCACGTCCGAGGTGGCGCTGGCGCCGTCCTCGGCGTCCCCGACGACGGCGGCGGCGGTCGGGGCGGCGGACTCGGCGTCCCCGTCGCCGTCGGCCTTCCCGACGGACGTAGCCGCGGAAGCCTTACGCGGCGCCGGATCGGACGCTGGCGGAGGCGCGGCGGCGGGTGCCGAGGGTGCAGAGGGTGCAGAGGGTGCCGCGGGCGCCGCGGGCGACGGAGCGGCGACGCCCGCGTACCCGCCGCCGCCGGAGGGGTACCCGGGCATCGCCGGATATCCTCGGCTGTAGCAGTCGAGGCACTGCTGCCAGTACTGCATCGTCGCCGCCGGGTCCGCGTAGCCCATCGCGCGGATCTGCGCGTGCGCCGCGTGCAGAGGCACGTTCGCGAAGTACGCCGCGCACGCGGCGGCGGCGTAAGCGCCCGAGGGGTCGGATCCCATCGCGTAAGGATCGGCGGAACCCGCGTACGGGTTCGCGCCAATCGCGCCCATTCCGCCCATAGCGTTCATCGACCCGGCCATGGGGCCGTAGGCCGCGACGTTGTAGTCGTACGCGGGCGCGGGCGCCAGGACGGGCGTCGGGACGGGCGCGACGGGGTAGGCGGTCGGGTAGGCGGCGGCGGCCGCCGCGGCGGCGGTCGCCGCTCTTCGGTCGGAGGCGTATCCAGATCCGGCGTATCCGTATCCGGACTGCGCGCCGCCGCCCGCCGCAGTCGCGGCCGCGGCGGCCGCGGCGGCCGCTGCGGGCGGGCCGCCGACCCGACCGCCGCCAACGCCGTTGCACCCGCCGAGTGGTTCGTTAGTTCCCGAGCCCAGCGAGCCCGAGGAGGCGTGACCGACGATGCCGCCGTGGCTTTGTCCGGCCGCGTGCCACGCGGGATCCGCCGCGGACGCGAGCGAGTAGGCGCTCACCGCGGGGCGCTCGTTGCCGGAGGAGTAGCCGGAGTGGTAGCCGTCGGACGGGACGGGGGGCTGCGGGGGAATGACCGCGGCGGTCCCGATGCGAAACATTCCGTCGACGAGATCCTGAAAGTACGAAACGGAGGGAAACTTTTTGAGAAGAAAAGGCGACGCGACGAGGCGAAAGGAGGGCGTTCACGCGTGGCGATGACGCGCGGTGATGACGAACCTGGATCATGCGCGCCGCTTCGGCGCAGGACTCGCGCGCGCCACGCAGGTACACCGTCCGCTCGGGCTGGCCGGGGCACATGTCGTGCTCGCTCTGGATCTGTATGTGCGCCCTGGTCTGCTGCTGCAGGAATCGGATGTTCTCGCCGCCGCGGCCGATGATGAGCCCGACCTTGCGGTGCGGGATCGACACCGTCGCGGCGACCTCGACGTGCGACGCCGCGTCCCTGCCCCAACCGCTGCCGACGAACGGCGACGAGTTGTGGGGCACGTGCGCGTAAGGTCCATCCCCGGGGACGTGCGCGGCAGCGGGCGCGGACGGATCGTAAGACGAGAACGAATCGCGAGCCGAGGAGAACGAATCGCGAGGAGAACGAATCGCCGATCCAAAGGCTCGATCGGGGCCGCCGGCGCCGGCGCCCGGCGGCAGCGGGGGCAGCGCGTGCCCAGCCTCGATGGCGTGCTGCCGCTCCGTCGTCCTGTCGCATCGCTCCGCGGATGACTCCACGAGCCGCCGGATCATGTCCGCGGTCATCATCGTCTGGTGTTCGCCGCCAAGGAGCGTGATCCGGCGCATGCCGTCGGCGGTGACGGCGTCGTCGCCGGGATCGGCGTACGCGGACGGCGGCACGACGTAGTTGACCCCGCCCGGGATCTCGCCCGCGTCGCGGGCGATGTGAATCGCGCACCCGCTCTGGTGCTGAAAGTACACCACGTGCGACCCGCCTTTTCCGATGACGAGGCCCACCTTCGCGTTGGGGACGTAAATCTCCCTCTGCTGCCTCGCGACGTCGAAGGGCGTGACGGTTATGCCGTGCTTCGTGGAGGGGGGCGCCACCGCGAGGGAGCGTCCGGCGCCGCGGTAGAGCCCGGAGGCGGGATCCGGGACGAGCGCGGACGGGGCGGGGGGGGAAGAAGAGGACGGGGGACGAGACGGGGACGAGGGAAAAGCCGAAGCCGCCTTGGCCTCGGACGCGGCGAGTCTCGCCGCGGCTTCCACGAGGCCGACGTTCTCCGGGGAGGGTCCCCCGGGAGACGGCGCCGCGTCGGCGCCGCGGAACTCGAAGCTGGCGTCCAGGGCGGCGCGCGACGCGGCTGGGGATTCGCGCCCGCCCGCAAGGTCCTCCTCCTCGACCTTCTCAACCTCCTCGATCTCGATGGCCTCCTTAACCTCGATGGCCTCCTTAACCTCGATGGCCTCCTTAACCTCGATAGCCTTCTTAACCTCCTCCTTCGCGTCGTCCGCCTCCTCTTCCTCCTCGCGCGTCGTGGACTCGTCGACGATCGCGATGGTGGAGGGCTCCTCGCGGGACGTGTCGTCCCCGGCGGTGGTGGGCGCGGACGCGGTGGTATCGTCGGACACGTCGACGACCTTGGCGGGGGAGGCGGGGCGGGAGCGCTTCGCCGGCGCCGCGTCGTAAACGAGGACGGGCGCGAGGGACGGGGTGGTCGGGTGGTCGATCCCGTCGTCGTCGGTGTCGGACCCGACGTGGACGCCCGCGGGACCCGGTCGCTCGCGGCCGTCGCCGTCGTCGCCGCCGCCGACGCCCTTCGCGAGGGCTTCGGCGGCTGTTTGGAATTTTTTCGCCGTCGTCGTCGTCGTCGCGGCGGGCGGCGAGGCGGGAACCGCGGGGGACGCCTCGCGCCTCTTCCTCCTGGATCTCGACCTCCTGTGCGAAGGGCCGCGCTCGAGGGGCGCGGGGATCGGGCCGGGGCGGTCGTCGTCGTCGGCGGCGGCGGGAGGAGGCGCGGACTCCTCTTCGCGAGGAACCCGCTCGTGGACGGCGGCGGACCCGGGAGTCTCGGCGGCCTCGTTTCCCGCGCTTTTCTCGTCCTCGCGGTGGACCGGCGCGGGGGTCGCGACGCGCGACGCGACCGCGGGGTTCGGCGGGCGATCCTCGCGGACGTCGCCCGCGGAGGGGCCGCGCGCGGCGGGGACCGCGCGCGGCGGGGCTCGCTCGGGGGAGCGCACCAGCGGCGGGGGCTTCGCCCACGCGTTTCCCGCGTCGGGCGTGGAGACCACCTCGGCGTGGGCGACCGTGACCCCGCCACCGCTGCTGGGCTGCCGGGCGTCGTCGTCGTCGTCGGCGGCGGCGGCGGGCTCGGCGTGAAGGCGCCTCTTGGGCTCGGCGGCGCGTGCGGCGTGGAGCGTGGGGAACTGTCGCGGGTCCAGGTTCGCGGGCTCGCGCGCCGCGGCGGTCGCGGCGCGCGTTCCCCGCGGGTGAACGTCGTCGTCGTCCTCGTCCACGCGCGCGCCCCCGCGGGCCTTGTCGAGGCCCTCGGGGGAGTAGGGCGAGCGATAGCCCCGCGGCTGGGCCGTCATGGCGGAGGACGACGTGATGACGCCTCGGGCTCGCGCGGGATATCACCGCCGTCGCCGCGCGGCGCCGTCTGCGGGAGCTGGCGCGCACGGCTTTTCCCTGAGACCTAAAGGGACGAACGAGTTGGCACACGCGCCGCCTCGACCGATCGGCGCGTCGGCACTCAACGCAGCGACCAGGGTTTAAAGCCCAAGTCTGTTCTTTCATTCCAAGAAAAACAAAGAATGTTTTGGCAAAGCGAAAAGCACCCGTGCCGCGGCATCCGAGAGCGCCCGCCGCCCGCTCGCTAGTAGTTAAAATCGATCACCTCCTCGCGCAACGATCAGTAGTGGTCGTTGTCTTCCCTGATTCCCGTGACCATGCGGTACAGCTGGACGTACTCCTCGCCCGCTCGCTCCCACGAGTTGTCGATGTCCATCACCTGCTCCTGCATCCCCTTCCACCACGGCTTCCTCTCGTGGTAATACCGTATGGCGCGGTCCAGCGCGCCCTCCAGGCTGTTGTTGTCCGCGCCCTCGAACACGAAACCGTTCTTCTTGGAGTCGGACATGGACGGATCGTCGACGTCGTGCACGGTGTCCGCGAGGCCGCCGGTTTTGCGAACGATGGGAAGAGCCCCGTAGCACATGGCGATCATCTGGGTCAATCCGCACGGCTCGAACATGGACGGCACCAGCACGCAGTCCGCCGCCGCGTAGAGCAAGTGCGACAGCGCGTCGGAGTAAAAGATGAGGAGCTTGACGTCCTTGTCGTTCTTATAGACGCTCTCCGCCAGCCTCTGGAAAGGGGGATCGGAATGTCCGGAACCGAGGAGGACAAACTGCCCGCCCTTCTCCTTAGTCCGCGGGATCGCGTGCTCGATGAGGTTGATTCCCTTCTGCGGCACCAGGCGGGAGACGCACACCACCAGCGGCTTGTGCGGATCGACGTTCATGCCGAGGCCCATCTGCAGGTACTTCTTGCACAGCGCCTTACCTTCCATCGTGCCGGGCTTGAAGTTGGCCGGGAGGAAGTTGTCCAGCCTCGCGTCCCAAATCTCAGTGTCGACGCCGTTGATCACCCCGCTGAACTTCGTCCGCTCCTTCGTGAGCGTCTTACCCAGGAAACCGGCGCTGCCGTTGAGCGCCTCCCTGGCGTACGTCGGGGACACGGTCGTGACGTAATTGGAGTAGACGATGGCTCCCTTCATCAGGCACAGTCGCTCCGGGTTGTGCCCGATGGTTCGCTCGTCCATAGCCTTCTCCAGCGTGTTGAACTCGCTTCCGGGGACGCCCGTCGCCATGAACTCCTCCTCCCTGCACTCGCCGGTGTTGTCCATGTTGTGGATCGTCAGCATCACCTTGGCGTTGTTCAGCAAGCCCTGAGCGTGATACACGTCCCAGTAGAGCATCGCGACGGCGCTGCACTGCCACTCGTGCACGTGGAGGACGTTGGGGTCGCGCCCCGTGACCCTCAGGCACTCCAACGACGCTCGGCAGAAGGACAAGTACGCCTCGGTCTCGTTATATGAGCCGCCGTAGATTCTCTGGCCGACGAACAGGTTGGATCCCTCGCGAAACGCCGGCCGGAGCGCGATGATCGGGCAGCTGCCGATCTTCCCGCTGTACATGGACCACTGAAAGTCGCTCATCCGAATCTCCTTCTCGCCGTCCCACTCCCACTGCTCGCCCTTCGGCACGTCGAAGTCCATCACGTGCTTCACGTCCTCCACCTTACCCTCCAACGACGAGTAGTACGGGATGCACACCTCGACGTTGTGGCCCTGGCACAGGTGCGCTCTCGCCAAGCCGGTGACGACGTCGCCGAGCCCTCCGACTTTCGCCACGGGCGCCATCTCCGCGGTGACGTGCACGACGTGCAGCGGCTTGGTGGTGATCTCGCACGTCTTCGGGTCGAGGTTTTCCGGCATGCGAATCGGCGGACGCTCCCAGAACGGTGGGTTCTCGTTCGGCTCCGGCCATTTGATGGCGGCTTCGTTAGGGGGCGACAGGAGCTCGCCCGGGCCGATGGGCTCGCGGGGCTTCTGCTGCGGCTGGTTGAAGAACGCCTCGATGCCCGCCATCGCCGGGTCCGTTTCCTCCTCGGCGGTCTCCTCGGGGGGCGGCTTGACGGAGGCGATGATGGATTTGGTGGTCTCGATGTCCTCCTGGAGCTTGGAGTTTTCGTTTTGCAGCGCGGATAGCTGCGCCATGAGATCGGTGAGCCCGCCGGACTCGATCCCCGCGCGTTCGGCCACGGGATCGGCCTCCTCCACCGCGGGGTTGGTGTCATCGCCGCCGTCTGCGCGCACGACGAGCCTCGACGCGCGCGATCTCGAGTCACCGCCGAAGCGGGCGACGACCTTTCGCGACGCAGAGGAGGAGAAGGATGTCTTTTTGTCGTCGCAGCGGTTCGAGCCGCCCGCGCCGGCGCGCGCGAGCGGTGCGAAGAGCGCGGATCGACGCGGGGTCAGATCGCGGCGCGAGGCGGCGGTCGATCCCGACGATTTTCCCGCGCGTATCGTCGCGCCCGGGCGCATCGCGCACGCGCCTTGGACGGACATCCCAGCCCCCGAACCCTCGCCCGTTCGATTGTTGCACCGGCTAGCACTACCCGCTCTTCTTTTTCAAAGGGCGGGCGAGACCTCGTGGAACCTCCCGTGCCGCCGCGTGCGGTGGGCGGGCGTTCGGTCGCGGTGTTCTCCCTCTCGGGCTCGCGCGGTCTAGCGCAGACGCCCACGCGCGGTCGGTGACCGGCGCGCTCTGCGAGTGGCGCCGCCCGCCGTTTCGCCGCGTGGAGGTCCCGACGTTAGAGCGAACAATTCTCGTCAAAACGAGCCATATGAGATGAGGTGGCCGATGAGGGTTAGCAATGCATGGACGATGCTTTGCCTTTTCGCCCCGTCACCAAAACGGACCAATCAGAGCGCCGCAATCGGGGCGTATGACTAATGCCCATACGCATCTTTTGCAAAAGTCGGCGGACTCAAGGAACCGCGAGTCAAATCCGCCGAGCTTCGTCGCCCAACGCTTCGTGCCGTCCTCAGACTCGCCCGGCAAGTCCCTCAAGATCTTCTGGCGTCTTCTCCGGTGGCGCATTCACGCAGCCAATGGCGCTCAGACGCGCGGGCTTCCGTGCGGCGCAGCACGGCGTCGCCGCGCTGGAGTCGACGTCCGCACCGCTCGCGTCCGCCGTCGGCGACAGATGGGATCGACGCGACCGCGCGCACCGGCGATGGACCGGCGCGCCGTCACCGACCGCCGCGACGATCAACGGAGACGTGTCGGCGCGTCACTTCTCGTCCTCGTCGGCCGCCCTGCAGGATCCGTGGTCTCTGCTCGGGGTCAAGCCCGGCGCGTCCGCGGATGAGCTCAAGAAGGCCTACCGCAAGGAGGCGCTCAAGTGGCACCCCGACCGCCACCCCGACGGCCCGCAGAAGGCTGCCGCCGAGAAGAAGTTCAAGCAGGTATCGGAGGCGTACCAGCAGCTCTCGGAGGGCGGCGGCGGCGGAGGGGGCTTCCCCGGAGGAGGCAGCGGGCGAGGCGGCGCTGGATGGGCGGGCACGCAGTGGGGTGGCGGAGGCCCGAGGCCCGGATGGACCCCGCGCGGCGGCAGCGGCGGCATGGGCGGCGGCGGCTTTTACACCAGGGACGCCGCGGGCAACTACACCTACCACGGCGGCGGCGGCGGGTACGCGCGCCAGGATGCCGACAGGATCTTCCGCGAGATGTTCGGCGACTCCGACTTTGTGAAGGATTTCATGCGGGAGTTCACGGAGCGATCGGCGAGACCGCGCGGGGCGACGGGAGGAGGGTTCGGCGGAGGCTTCGGCGGCGCGCCCGGCGGAGGCCGAACGATGAGCCAGGACGAGTGGGCCGACCTGGTTCGCGGCGCGTTCGGGGCGATGAACAGCGGGCCGTTCGGTTCGGGGCCCGCCGGGGGCACCACGGTTCGCGAGGAGATCTACACCAGGTCGGACGGCGCGAGGATCGTGCGAACCACCACGACGACGCAATCGCCAAACGGATCGATCAGCCAGAGCATCACGGAGCGGATCGTGGGCGTCGGCGGGCCGTACGACGCGGACGCCGGGCAGCGGCGGTGGGATCAGCACCAGCAGCAGAAGCGGACGCCGCCGCGGACGCCCGGATCGGGTAAAGGGGACAAGAAGGGGTTCTCGTCGGCGGAGGTTGACGGGATGGGGGAGGCGGCTGGTCGAGCCGCTCGGGTGATGGCGACGAGGGCGGCGCAGGCGATGGCGCAGCGGGGGATGGAGGTTGCGATTCAGCAGCTCCTACGCTCGCTGTTTCGTAGGTGATGGATGGATGCGTCGGGTGGCGCGCGATGAGGCGACGCGCGCGATTCTTTCCTTCGGGCAAACGGGATCGCGATCCCAAAAAAGGGCGGACTTTTTTTGCATAACGCTAAAAGTTACGAAGGTATTCGAATTCGGTTTCGCCTCATCATCACTCTTTCCGCCGCGCGCCTCCTGGTGCCTTCGCGAAAAGCCTCGATACCTTCCATGTTTCTCATCACCCCTATCCAGGCCGCCGCGGTGATCGCGGGCAACTGCCTGTTCGGTAAGGCCTTCATGACCATTCGCTGGCGTTGGCTTGGGGCGAACAAGTTTCTCGGGAACCTCTGGAAGAAGATGTACGTACTCCCCAACACGACCGGTATCAAGGAGCTGCAGGACGGCCACCTCAAGCAAGACCCGCAGTTTAAGACCGATCGGGCCACGCAGCTCAACGAGTCCGAGTGGACCGCGCTCTGCCTGCCGCTGTGCTTTTACTTCGCGTCATCCGCCGTCGGAGCGGACGCAGGGACCGCGTGTTCCTTGATGGCCTGGGGCCAGGTGGGCTACACGCTGGCCAGGCCGACGATCGGCTACCCGTTCCAGCTGCCCTTCGCCATCATGCGTTTTGTCGGCGTCGCTCTGAGCATGAAGCCCCTCTTCGCGGCCGCCTTCTGAAGCGCGCGAGCGAAGACGAGCCGCGGAGATCCGATGTTAAATTTGACGCGATTGGCGCCCAAGCCGACGAAAATCGTCGCCACCTCATAATACACACAAGCAACTACATCAGACTACATCAGACACGTCGCCTCGCCCGCGCGCGCTCTCTCCCCTCCACCGCCCGCGTCGTCATCTCGCGTTCGCCACCGCGGGCGGCGTCTGCACTCGCGACCCAGGTTCCACGTCCCTCTTCGTCAGCTTCATCTTCAGACCCTTGGGAAAGCACATCGTCACGTCGTACCGAAGCGGAATCTCGCCATCCGCGGGGAGGAAGTCGTCGTCGGGCTCGAAATCGTACCTCTGGATGCAGCTCGCGATGATCGTCGTCACCGTCAGTAACGAGAACAAACCCCCGATGCAGGACCGGGGACCGGCGCCGAACGGGGTGTAGATGAAGTCCCGGCCGGACTTGAGCATCGTCACCGCTCGCTCGATTTCGTCGGCGTCGGCGCCCGGGTTTTGCTCCCTCGCGAGTCTCTCCAGCCTCTCGTCGGTGAACCGCTCGGGGTCGAACTCGGTGGGGTCCTCCCACACCTTGGGGTTGCGCCCCATCGCCCACGTGGAGAGGAGGATGAGGTCTCCGGGTTCCACCTTGTGCCCCGACGGCATGACGTCCGCGTCGGTGGCCAGCCTGGGGAACATGTGAATGGGCGGGTGGAGCCGAAGCGTCTCCTTGACCACGTTCTGGGTGTACGTCAACCGACCGTCCCACACGTCCTCGAACGTCGGCGCGCGGCCGCCCAACGCGGCGAGCTCTTCCTCGATCTTGGCCTTCACGTCGGGGTTCCTCGAGACGTAGAGCAGGGACATGGTCATGGTCGCGGCTTGCGTCTGGTGCCCCGCGGCCATGATGTCGTTCATGTCGCCCCAGAGCTCCTCGTCGGTATACGCGAGGTTCCCCTTGTCGTCCTCCAGGTACAGCATCGTGTCCAGGAGGCACACCTGCTCGATCTCCTCGCCGCGCTCCCTTCGCGCCTTGTGCATCTCCCGCCTCTGTTTCACGATGTCGTCGCCCATTCTCTCCAGCGAGTCGTACGCGTCGATCAGCTCCTGCAACCGGCCGATGCCAAACTTCGCCCCGAGCTTCAACAGCGGCAGAGGAGTGATGAAAACCTGGCCCATGATCTCCGCGGACCTGTGGTACGCCTCCAGCATCGGGTTTGCCTCGAACTTGCCCTCGCCGGTGATGACCGTGCGCGACTTGTCGAGGAGGTTGAAGTTGTAGTCGAACGAGATGGGCGAGATGATGTCGAGGAGCAGGTGCTGCGAGTGGAGATCGACATCCTCGACGATGCCCACGCCGGGGCCGGCTTTGGCGGACGCCATGTCGAACGACTCGATGAGGTGACCCACGCCCTTCTCCACCACGGTGCTGAACGTCTTGAGGAAGTTGTTGTTGATGAACGGCTTCTGGCACCTTCCTGTGCTGCCTGTTGTACTCGCCCTGCGAGCCCGTCACGCCCAAGTCCTTGAGGACAAGACGGAAGATGTCCGGCAGGAGCCTGTCGCGGTAGTTCGCCGCGTTCGTCTTGCAGATGTACTCGACCGTCCGCGGGTCGATCGTGGACACGCACCCCGGGCCGATCGGGTTCTCGATGCCCACGGTGTCGTGCCCGACCAGCCTGTGCCACTCGAGCATCGCCGCGGGCATGCCCACCGGGTCCGCGATGGCCTGCCTTAGCGCGTTGAGGAAGATCTTGTTCTCGAGGATCACGACGTCGTCCGGATTCGCCGCGGCGGCGGATGCCGCGGCCTCCTCCTTGGTCAGCGGCGTGGACGAGGACATGAACGAAAGGTACGCGGCGTTCTTGACGCCGTTGATGGCTTCGCCCACCGCGGAGAAGCGGCCGTTCTTGCCGAAGCCCACCGGGCATTCGCCGCCGGACGCCGCCTGCGAATCGCCGCTCCCCGCGTCAGTCTTGTCGTCCTCCTTGCCGGGGCTCAGCGCGCGCGTGCGGGCGCCGCGCGCGAGCCTGGCGCGCGAGCGGCCCGCGCGAAGGCTCGCCCCGTCGATGAGTGAGGAGGATGAAGATTTCGCGAGCGCG
>MDTA01050234.1_pt1 | contig 14419 bp, 14 predicted proteins | sample 811151 | NCBI WGS metagenome assembly MDTA01 (sample SAMN05326648, study PRJNA326480) | marine metagenome | isolation source: seawater | place: Indian Ocean: South | collected 2010 | reverse complement strand
TGAGCCAATTTTTTTGTTCCTTTTTCCTGAAAAATTTTCATTACCTTTGGATGTTTAGGCATTCCTCTATTTGCTTGTAATAGTTTTAATCCAGCTTCATCAAATTTTTCATTTTCCATATAATCAACTGCATTGGAAACTAATTCAGCAACAAGTGTATTTTGCTTTCGGATAAGATTCTGAACCATTGGCTTAAGCTCTTTATATGTAGTATCAACAGGAGCATCTACTGATCCAGATATAATTAATGGTGTCCGCGCTTCATCAATTAATACACTATCAACTTCATCAACAATAACAAAAGCATGATCTCTTTGTACTTGCTCCTCAGGTGATAGAGCCATATTGTCTCTTAAGTAATCAAAACCAAATTCATTATTTGTTCCGTAAGTTATATCGCACCCATAGGAATCTTGTCTTTCCCTATTATCCATAGAATTCAAAATAAAGCCAACAGTTAAGCCAAGACGTTTATATACTTCCCCCATCCACTCAGCATCTCTTTGTGCTAAATAATCATTTACAGTGACCAAATGAGATCCTCTACCTGTAAGAGCATTTAAATACAGAGGCATTGTAGCTACAAGAGTTTTACCTTCGCCCGTTTTCATCTCAGAAACTTTTCCCTGATGCAGCACAATTCCCCCTAATATCTGCACATCATAAGGTATCATTTCCCATTTAATTTCCTGCCCCATAATGCGATAGGATTGTCCCATCATTCTTCTACATGTTTCTTTTACCATAGCAAAAGCCTCTGGTAAAATTTCATTTAATTTTTCTTGTTCAGCATTCAAAATGTATTTTTTTGATTCTTCTTTATCATTGATATTTTCATTCGCATATAATTCAGCTTCTTTTCTTTTATTCAAAATCTCTTGCTTGAACTCTAATGTTTTATTCTTTAATTCCTCATCATTCTTTGATTCGAGTGATTTGTAAATTGTATTTATTTCTTCAACGATCGGCAATAATGTTTTCGTATCTCTATCGGATTTTGTCCCAAATATTTTTGTTAATATATTTTGTAACATACTACTTAGTTTGATTTTTCTAATTAATCAGAAACAATTTTTCGCTGATAAATTGAATCTAAAACACCATTCACAAAACCGGAGCTATCTTCTGTACTATAAATTTTTGCTATTTCAATTGCTTCGCTAATAGATACTTTTGGTGGAATATCCTCATTAAAGTATATCTCACTTATTGCAATCCGCATAATTAATTGATCTAGCGTAGCTACTCTTTCCAATTTCCAGTTATCCAAATTATCAGAAATTAGATTCTCCGCCCAAGTTTTATTCTCAAGAATATTATCGTAAAGATTAGAAATATATATTTTAGTTTCTTCATCAAAACTATTTCTTTCAAATACATCAAGGAGAACTTTATTTTTTTCTTCTCCTGTAAGCTCATAAGCATATAAGGCGCCTAATATACTTTCTCTTGCTGTTCTACGTGGATGCATAATATTATTTTATTCTACTGGAATAATCCATCCAAAATCATCATCTATTTCTTCTCGCTGGATGCCAACTAGCAATTCTTTTAACTTCTTTGTATAAGGTCCAATTTTTCCATTAGATAAAGAATGATGTCCATCTATGTCTGTAATTGATCCAACTGGAGTAACGGATACGGCAGTACCTGTACAGAAAACTTCATCAGAACTGTATAAATCTTCTAGTGTAACATCGTCTTCTATAGTTTCTAAATCTAATTTATGTTTAGCAATCTTTAAAACAGAGTCTCTTGTAACACCAGCTAAAATACTTCCTCTTAATTTTGGAGTTTTTAATATTTTATCTTTTATCAAAAATAAATTTGCTGACCCAACTTCCTCTAAAAATGTATCTTCCTTAGCATCCAAATAAAGGACTTCATCAAATCCCTCTTTTTTTGCTTGCGTAAGAGGGTATAGAGAAGCTGAATAGTTACCTATTGCCTTAGCATTTCCTATCCCCTTTGGAGCTGCACGATGATAATCTTTATTAATTTTAAGCCTTAAAGGCCTAACACCTCCTTTAAAGTAAGGTCCAACAGGAGAAACAAAAACCATAAAGGTATACTCTTCAACAGGTTTAACACCTATAGCAGGTGACGTCCCCCATACGATTGGTCTTACATACATTGTTCCCTTATTATAGGGAGGAACATAATCAATATTATCTAAGACTGTTTCCCTAACAGCATTGATAAAAAAATCTACATCCATTTCAGGTATACATAATCTTTTTGTAGATATAGCCATTCGCTTCGCATTTAAATCAATACGAAATAGAACGACACGATTATTTGCTGTTCTAAATGCTTTAGTACCTTCAAAACATCCTTGACCATAATTTAACACACCAGCTGCTGGCGATAATTCTATCTTTCCATAAGGCACTAGTTTCCCCTTAGTCCAAGTCTCCCCTTGCTTACAAGTGGCTTTATACATGCTTTTGGTTTCAATTACATTAAACCCTAACTCATCCCATTTAATTTTTTTCATATTTAATTCTCCAATAATTCCCTTGCAATGACCATTTTTTGAATTTCCGTAGTCCCTTCATAAATCTGCGTAATTTTTGCATCTCTCATCAAACGTTCTACTCCATATTCCTGCATATAACCATAGCCTCCAAAAATTTGTACACAATCTGTTGCAGCATCCATAGCTGTCTGTGATGAAAAACTTTTTGCCATCGCCGCTTCTTTTGTAAAAGGTTTTTTCAGATCTTTTAACAAAGCTGCATTATAAATTAAATGGCGAGAAGCTTCAATATTTGTACCCATAGCTGATATTTTTTCTTGAATTGCACCAAAATCAGAAATAGAACTACCGAATTGCTTTCTTTCTTTTGCATAAGATATTGATTTATCTAAAGCAGCTTGTGCAATACCTAACGCTTGTGATGCTATTCCAATCCTACCCCCATCCAGTGTAGTCAAAGCAATTCGAAAACCTTCGCCTTCGTTATTTACTAAATTTTCAACTGGAACACGACAATTATCGAAGTGAATTTCACAGGTATCTGATGAACGAATTCCCAACTTATCTTCTTTTTTCCCCAATGAAATTCCATCGAGATTCTTTGGAACAATAAATGCAGAAATTCCTTTATGCCCTTTTGACTGATCTGTAACAGCCATCACAATGACTAAGTCAGAATTAATTCCATTTGTAACCCAATTCTTAGTTCCATTTAATATATAATGGCTTCCATCTTTTTCAGCAATTGTTTTCATATTAATTGCATCTGATCCAGATTGAGGCTCGCTTAAAGAAAAAGCACCTAATAATTTCCCGCTTGCCAATCCTTTTAAATATGTCTCTTTTTGATAGTCATTTCCATAATTAACAAATATCTGACAGACTAAGCTATTATTTACAGAAACAATAACACCTGCAGATGCATCAATTCTTGATATCTCTTCAATAATTAATGAATAACTAATAGTATCCATACCTGCACCACCCCATTGCTCAGGTACCATAACTCCCATATACCCTAGCTCGCCCATCATTTTTACCTCATTATAAGGAAACTCTGCATTATCATCTCTTTTAATAGCGCCAGGCTCAAGATTTTTAATAGCAAATTCTCTTGCGCTACTACGTACTAATTCATGTTGTTCCGTTAAAATCAATTTATTCTTTCAATAATTACTGCAGAGGCTTCTCCTCCACCAATGCATATAGTTGCCAAGCCTAAAGACTTTTCTTTCTGGTTCAATGAATGGATTAAAGTAGTTAAAATACGAGCTCCACTTGCTCCAATTGGATGCCCTAGCGCTATAGCGCCTCCATTTATATTAATTTTTCCATAATCTAAATTATAATCATCTACTACAGCCATTACAACTGGTGCAAATGCTTCATTAATTTCCCACAAATCTATATCATCAACAGTTAAATCAACTTTCGTTAGAACTTTCTTGATCGCTTCAATTGGCGCGGTCGTAAACCACTTTGGATCTTGAGCTGCTGAAGCTTGAGATATAATACGCGCAAGAGGCTTGAAACCCAGCTCAGATGCTTTATTTTCACTCATCATTAAAAGACAAGCAGCTCCATCATTAATTGTTGAAGCATTGGCAGCTGTTATCGTTCCATCTTTTTCAAAAACTGGTTTTAAAGTATCCATCTTTTCAAAATTTACCTTTTTTGGTTCTTCATCATTATCAAATGTAATAGTATTATTTTTATTTTTTACCTCAATCGATACTATTTCATTATTAAATGCTCCTATTTCCTGAGCATTAATAGCTCTTTGATAAGATTCTTTTGCAAAATCATTTTGATCAATAATAGAATAACCTCTATCTCTTGCACAAATTTCCGCACAATTTCCCATATGAATATCATTATAAACATCCCATAAACCATCAAATATCACACTATCAATTAAATTTCCATGGCCAAGTCTATAGCCAGCTCTAGCCTTAGGTACTAAATATGGAGATTGGCTCATGCTTTCAAAGCCACCAGCTATAATAATATTAGCATCATTAACTTGAATTGCCTGTGAACCTAACATTACTGCTTTTAATCCTGACCCACACATCTTATTTATCGTTAGACATTCTACAGAATCAGGCATTCCAGCGCCAATCGCAGCTTGTCTTGCAGGAGCCTGTCCAATACCAGCAGATAGGACATTACCCATAATTATTTCATCCACTAGAAATGGGTCAACTGTAGTTTCTTCTAAAATATTTGATATAATTAGCGAGCCTAACTTAGGAGCTGAAATTGAAGAAATAGCTCCTTGAAATGAGCCTATTGGCGAACGTTTAGCTGAAACAATAACTACACTATTTTCTTTATTCATTATTTATTTTGTCAGAAATAGGTAGTATAAATGTGAAGTAGCCATAAATTAAAAAAACATTAAATAAATATTTTATAATTAACATTAAATATTAATTATGAAATACGCTATATCTAATACCCGATAAATTAGTATTGTTATATGTTGGTTTCATAATTTTTAAGTTAATTCTTTGTCTTTTTCTTGGTTGACTTATCGTAAGCAAGAATAATATCTTTAACCAATTTATGTCTCACAACATCACTTTCTGTTAATTTAACAAAGCCTATACCATCAATCCCTTTAAGTATTTTTACTACTTGAATTAATCCAGAATCTGTTTTCAATGGTAAATCAACTTGGGTTATATCACCAGTAATAATTGCTTTTGAGTTAACACCTAACCTAGTTAAAAACATTTTCATTTGCATCGGTGTAGCATTTTGGGCTTCATCCAAAATCATAAATGCATTATTTAATGTTCTTCCTCTCATATACGCTAGAGGAACAATCTCTATTGTCCCATCAGATAGAACTTTTTTCAATTTAGATTTTGGCATTATATCTCCCAATGCATCATAAAGCGGGGTAAGATATGGGTCGACTTTCTCTTTTAGATCACCCGGTAAAAAACCCAAACTTTCGCCAGCTTCAACTGCAGGACGACATAATACAATACGATCAACTTCGCTATTTTCAAGTGCAGCAATTGCGAATGCAACAGCAATATATGTTTTGCCTGTACCAGCTGGACCAACACTTAAAACTATATCATTATTATTAACTATATTTATATATGTATGTTGACCTTTGGATCTTGCAACAATGGCACCTTTCCTTCCATAATGAATTACTTCTTTTGGAAGTTCATTATTTTGTCCATTATCAACGGATATAATTTCAATTAATTGTTTTACATCCTTTAAATTAATAGAACCTTTTCTGCCCAAAGTTTGTTTCATCTCATGTATAATCTCTTTTGCTAGTGCAATCTTGATTTCATCACCTGAGATTTTGATAGTATCATTCCTTATAACAGTTTTAACCTCAAATGAATCTTCAATAATTCTTAAATGAGAATCTGCTGGTCCAAATAACATCGCTAAATCTAGACCCCTAATATCAATTTTATTATCCATCTTCATAAAAGTTAATATTAATTTATATCATAAATATTATTATCCATTATTAATTAATCTGTTCCATAAATAATTTCAAAGCCCTATTTAAATGAAAAGTTTACACATAACAACCCTTTTTGTCATTTTATTGATGAATTGTAGCTACTTAACTACAAAATCAAATTCGAATAAGATGAATATTGACTCACTTATTAATCAAGGAAATGCATACTGGGGAAAAAGAGCTAACCCTAAAAGTGCAAAATTAGCAGTATTATTTTACGAAAAGGCTTTTGAACTAAATCATGCAAATCTAAACCTTGCAGCATCACTTAGTGAGGCATATTATTTTCAAGCAAATTATCTCGAGTCAGATTTATCCAAACGTGATACTTTATATTTGAAAGGAGCAAAATCAGCCAAAACAGGTTTTGAAAATTCTACATTTTATCAATATTTCATAGATACAACAGAATTTGAAAGTAACAAAATTACACTAGAGGCAATTAAGAAAGCTCCAATAGAAACTATTGGGGTACTATTTTGGTGGGTAAACAATCAAGGAAGATATTTAATAAATAAACCGGTTATTGAAAGAATCAGTTCAAGGGAAGCTCTAGAAGTGACAATGCTTAGGATTTCAACGCTGGATGAAGATTATTATTATGGTGGTCCTACAAGGTTTTTTGGAATGTTTTATTCTAGGCTACCTGGGGTACCGCTTGATAGGGCAAAATTAAATTTTGATCAATCATTATTAGATAATCCTAACTTTTTTGGAACAAAAGTTTTAAGAGCACGATACTATCATACAAAACTAGGAAATCGCGAACTATTTGAAGAAGATCTAAAAACCATCATTGATAGCGACCCTTCATTACTTCCAGATGCAATGCCAGAGAATCTATTTGAACAAGAAAAAGCTAAAGAATTGTTAAATAACGTAACTATTCTTTTTGAATAAACAATATTTTATTGATTTATATCAATAAAATAAGTAATTGGATCTATATTCAAATTTATCAATTCTCTAATATTCAAGTTTGACCAATCTACAATATCCATATAATCAGAAACGACTTTTAAAATCCTAATTTTTGACAATTCAAAATACTTTAATGCAATATCAGTAATTACAGAAGCTTCCATATCGACTAACTCTTTATAAAGGTTATTTTCATATTTATCTATCTTTTTATCTACAGTTATTAAACCAATATTAGGAATTGCTATGTTATCAATAACAGGAAACTCATATTCTTGATTATTGAATACACTACATAATTTATCAATATAGTATAAATTTCCAATTTTGGCAGAAGCTGGGTTTGCTCCTGCAATCCCAACATTAAATAATAAACTTTTAGCAGTATTGATTCGATTTAAATAGTTAGGTAATGTATCCATAACTTTTTTTCTACCTACTCCCGTTATCAAAAGACTATAGTTATCATTTATATATACTTTCAAATCCGAATGTCTTGTATCTCTAGATAAATTATAAAATTTTATAATTGGATTAGCTTCATCATTTAAAGCAGTTACAATTATTTTATTTACCATTAATAATATTTATTTAAATAAGTTTCCAATTATGTATCCAAGAACATTGATAAAAATATCTGATATTTTATTTTCGAATATTTCAACTGCAAATTTAAATGGAAGAAATAATTCAATTATTTCCCAACCTACAGATAAAAATAAAAACAAGGGCCAGTTTTTCTTAAAATATTTTCCATAAATAAACCAAATTGCAAAATGTATAATTGAATAATAATTAAAAAGGGCCATATTATTGATGAAACATCATTATAAAGATGAGCTAAGTTGGAATTATTTTTTAATCTGAATTCCTAATTCCTTTAACTGAGCATCAGAAACGGTACTTGGTGCACCATCCATTAATGACATTGCTGAAGTTGTCTTGGGAAATGCAATAACATCTCTAATATTATTTGTTCCAGCAAGTAACATAACTAATCTATCAAATCCAAATGCAATCCCGCCATGAGGTGGTGTGCCATATTTAAGAGCATCTATGAAAAAACCAAATCGCTCTTTTGCCTCTTTTTTATCTATACCAAGTATATCGAAAATAGCTTTTTGTTGTTCTGAATCGTGAATTCTTACTGAACCTCCAGCAACCTCATAACCATTAATTATTAGGTCATATTGCTTAGAAGGAATTGATTCTGGTGAAGATTTTAGTTTCTTTAAGTCACTAGATTTTGGTTGAGTAAAAGGATGCTGAAGAGAATGGTAACGATTATCTTCTTGGTTATATTCAAACATAGGAAAATCTGTTATCCATACAGGTTTAAATTCTGTTGACTTTACATACTTTTCTTTAGTAGCAATAGCAATACGGAGTGCACCTAAAGATAATTGAGTTATTTTATTATCATCTCCAATAAGAAACAAAATATCACCATCATTTACATTTAGACTTGCTATGATTTCTTTTTGTAAATCATCATTGAAAAACTTAGAAATACCTCCATTTAATTTCCCCTCAATTGATTTCATCCATGCTAAGCCTTTTGCTTTATACCTCTTAACATGATCAGTAAAAATATCAATTTCTTTTCGAGAATATTTGGCACCACCAGGTACGACAATTCCCATAACAGATTCAGCCGAATCAAATGCTTTAAAATCACTTTTTTCTGAAAATGGTTTAAAATCATTTAACATAATATCATAACGCAAATCTGGACAATCCGTGCCATACTTCGACATCGCTTCGGAATAAGACATTTTTGGGAATGGATTCACTAGGTCAATGTTTTTTACATCTTTAAAAATTGACCTTGTTAATTCCTCACATTTTTTCATTACATCATTTTCATCAACAAAAGACATTTCAATATCTATTTGCGTAAATTCTGGCTGACGGTCTGCTCTAAGATCTTCATCTCGAAAACATTTTACAATTTGAAAATATCTATCAAATCCAGATATCATTAAAAGCTGTTTATACATTTGGGGTGATTGAGGCAGGGCATAAAACTTTCCATTATGTATTCTGCTTGGAACTAAATAATCTCGAGCCCCCTCTGGAGTAGATTTCATAAGAACTGGTGTTTCAACTTCTAGGAAATTATTATTTGAAAGAAATTTTCGTACTGCTTGATAGGTTTTATGTCGAACTTCTATATTACTCTGTAATTCTTTTGTTCTTAATTCCAAGAACCTATACTTTAATCGAAAATCCTCTTCTGCACTTTTACGATCTGTTATCATAAACGGAAGTGGTGCTGATTCGTTAAGAGTTTCATGATCAGTTACAATAATTTCAACCTCTCCAGTTAATATATTTGGATTAATAGCATTTTCATCCCTTTTCTGCACAATGCCCGTTATTGATAAAACATCTTCTATGGATATTTTTTTGACTAATTCAAAATCGCCTTTGAAACTATCTTGATTAAAGACAATCTGTGTTTTACCATATCGATCTCTAATATCTACAAAAATAACCTGGCCATGAAACCGAACAGAGTTTACCCAACCATTTAATGTTACTTTATCACCTATATTAGTAGATATTAATTCACCGCATGTATGTGTTCTTCTATTCATAATTATTAATTAAAAAAAAACCGCCTCAATTTACGGGCGGTTTATCTATAATTATATCTCAAATTACCTTTTTGCAACTCGTAATCGATTTAATGCCCTAGATAAGGAGCTTTCCATGCGAACTTCATCTAAATCTTCTTCATTCTTTTTATTTTTCCTCTCATTTGCCCTTTGTAATGCAGACTCAGCTCTAGAAATATCAATTTCTGATGACAACTCAATTGTTTCAACTAATAAACAAACTTCATTTTCATTAATCTCAGCAAATCCGCCACTTGTAGAATAGTATTTTGTATCAGATTTACTCTGGATCATAATTTCTCCAATATCAAGGCTAAATACTCCATCCTGATGATTTGCCATTATGCCAAAAGAACCATCGATACCTGGACATCGTACGTAATCAACTTCAATGACATCCAAATTTTGTGTTGGAGTTACTATATCTAAAGTAAAATGGTTCATCAAGCTGCTAATTTTTTACCTTTTTCAATTGCCTCATCAATTGTTCCAACATAGGAAAAAGCATTCTCTGGATATTCATCTACATCACCATTCAAAATAGCTCTAAATCCAGCAATTGTATCCTCAAGATCAACATATCTTCCTTCAACATTAGTAAATTGCTCTGCTACAAAAAATGGTTGTGACATAAACCTTTGAATTTTTCGTGCTCTAGAAACCGAAAGTTTATCATCATCTGATAACTCATCCATACCTAGTATCGCAATGATATCTTGTAAATCCTTATATTTTTGAAGAATATTCTGAACCTCGCGAGCCGTATTATAATGATTATCACCTATCACACGAGGGTCTAGAATTCTAGAAGTGGATGCCAGTGGATCAACTGCAGGATATATACCAAGTTCGGCTATTTTTCTTTCTAAAACTGAAGTTGCGTCCAAATGTGCGAAAGCTGTTGCAGGAGCCGGGTCAGTTAGATCATCTGCCGGAACATATACAGCTTGCACTGATGTAATAGATCCATTTTTTGTAGATGTAATTCTTTCTTGTAAATCACCCATTTCGGTACCAAGAGTAGGTTGATAACCAACAGCAGAAGGCATCCTGCCTAATAATGCAGAAACCTCTGATCCTGCCTGTGTAAATCGGAATATATTATCAATAAATAGTAATACATCTCTACCTTCATCATCTCTAAAATACTCTGCCATTGTAAGACCGCTAAGAGCTACTCTTAATCTTGCACCTGGAGGTTCATTCATTTGACCAAATACCATAGTAGTTTTTTCGATAACACCTGATTCTGTCATCTCATTATATAAATCATTTCCTTCTCTAGTTCTCTCTCCTACACCAGCAAAAACCGAGTAGCCACCATGCTCTGTAGCAATATTTCTAATCAGCTCCTGAATTAAAACAGTTTTTCCAACTCCAGCACCGCCAAATAGGCCTGTTTTCCCTCCTTTTGTATACGGCTCCATCATATCAACAACTTTAATACCAGTAACTAACATTTCAGTTGAAGTTGATAAGTCTTCATGCTTAGGGGCTGATCGATGAATTGGATACTCCTTATCAGCAGAAACTGCACCTTTTCCATCAATCACATTACCTGTAACATCAAATAATCTTCCTAATGTTTCTGGACCAACGGGAACTGAAATTGGATTACCCGTATCTTTAGCAGAAATTCCTCTTACCAGTCCATCTGTAGAATCCATTGCTACTGTACGGACAGTTGATTCACCTAGATGTTGAGCAACTTCTAATACAAGGTTCCCCTGATCCCCTCTATCTACATTTAATGCATTTAATATTTCAGGTAAATTCCCATCTTCAAAAGTAACATCAACAACTGCACCCATTATTTGTGATATTTTTCCAATTTTTTCCATAAGTATTCCTTTATTACTTTAATGCTTCCGCTCCGCCAACTATCTCCAGCATTTCTTTTGTGATTGACGCTTGACGAGCTTTATTAAATTCAAGTGTTAGATTCTTAATCATATCCTCAGCATTATCTGTTGCATTTTCCATCGCAATCATGCGAGCAGCTTGTTCGCTAGCATATGATTCTAGTAGATATTTCCACATTTGTACATTTAAATGTCGAGGAATTAAAGATTTCGTTAATTTTTCTTTAGAAGGCTCATAGAGCCGATCAGAAATAGAGGAAAGATCCTCTTGATTATATTCTAATGGTAACAATCGCTCTGATTGTATAGTCTGCGTTGCTACATTAACAAATTCATTAAAACAAACATGAATTTCATCTACTTGTTTTGTTACAAAATGATTAATAATTCTTTCACCAATCTTTATTGCATCTGAAAATTCTAAATCATTCCAAAATTCTATATGAGATTCTATAATATTATAATTTCTTCTTTTAAAATGATCCCTAGCTTTCTTTCCAATACAAAACAGATCAACATTATCTTTGCCAATATCATTAATTTCAGATTCTGCTACCTTAACTACATTAGTATTAAATGAACCCGCAAGACCTCTATCAGAAGTAACCACAACATATCCCACTCGCTGAATTGGTCTAATATCTAATAATGGCAAAAGAGCTCGATCTACATCTGGTAACATATGATGGATAACATCAACTAATCGCTTTGTATAAGGACGTGCTTGCTCCATTCTTTCTTGAGCTTTGCGCATTTTAGCTGCAGCAACCATTTTCATTGCTTTAGTAACCTTTTGTATACTTCGTACAGATTTAATGCGATCTCGTATGTCTTTTAAATTTGCCATTTAATTATTATGCAGTGAAACCATCCTTAAATTGACTGATTGATTTGTTTAAAACATCAGACATCTCTTCTGACATAACTCCTTCAGATCTCAATTGTTCAAGTTCTTTTGAATTATTCGCATCTAAATAATCAAATAAAGCAGATTCAAAATCAGAAACTTTATCTAAAGGAATATCATCTAAATGGCCTTTTGTTCCTGCAAATATAATTGCTATTTGTTTATCAATATTCATTGGAGAATATTGTTTTTGCTTTAATATCTCAACCATTCGCTCGCCACGTGTCAACTGCGCAAGAGTACTTTTATCTAAATCAGATCCAAATTTTGCAAATGCTTCAAGTTCTCTGAATTGCGCTAAATCTAATCTTAATGTTCCAGCAATACTTTTCATTGCTTTTACTTGCGCATTACCACCAACACGTGATACAGATAAACCTACATCGATAGCAGGGCGAACACCTGAATTAAATAAATTGGTTTCAAGATAGATTTGTCCATCAGTAATTGAAATAACATTCGTAGGTATATATGCAGCAACATCCCCCTCTTGTGTTTCAATTATTGGAAGCGCAGTTAAAGATCCACCTCCCAACTCATCAGATAATTTGGAAGCGCGCTCAAGCAACCTACTGTGAAGATAAAACACATCCCCAGGATAAGCCTCACGACCTGGAGGCCTCCGAAGCACCAGAGACATCTGGCGATATGCAACAGCTTGCTTAGATAGATCATCGTAAATAATTAATGCATGCTTACCATTATCTCTAAAATATTCCCCCATTGCACATCCTGAATAAGGAGCAATGAATTGTAACGGCGCAGCGTCAGATGCATTTGCAGCAACAACTGTTGTATACTCCATTGCACCAGCATCTTCAAGTTCTGATACAATAGAAGCTACGGTTGATGCTTTTTGCCCAATTGCTACATAAATACAATAAACTGGATCGGAAGTACTATGGGTGTATTTTTGGTTTATTATTGTATCTACAGCTATAGCTGTTTTTCCAGTTTGACGATCGCCAATAATTAACTCTCTTTGCCCTCTGCCAATAGGAACCATACTATCTATTGGTTTAATGCCTGTTTGAAGCGGTTGTTTAACTGGGTGTCGAGCCATCACGCCAAGAGCCTTTCTTTCTATTGGAAGTGAGTCTTTTGAAGTAATGGAACCTTTACCATCCATTGCTTGACCCAATGGATCAACTACACGACCAACCATAGCGTCTCCAACTGGAACTTCTACAACCTGACCAGTCCGTTTTGCTAGATCACCTTCCTTAACTAAACTGCTATCACCAAACAATACTAGGCCAACATTATCTTCTTCTAAATTCAATGCCATTCCATATGTATCATTAGGCAATTCAACCAACTCAGAACTCATCACATTTTCTAGTCCAGATACTCTGGCAACACCATCACCAACAGAAATGATCTCACCTACTTCACTTACATCTACTGTACCTTCAAACTTTGCAATTTGTTCTTTTAAAATGGCCGATATGTTATCTGTATTAATTTCCATAATTTCCCTTAAATAAATTATTATTGAAGTAAATCTTTCCTAAGATTTTCCATTTTTGATTTTATTGAAGCATCTAGAAAAATATTGTCAATCCTAAGCTTTACGCCCCCTAAAAGAGAGGGGTCTGTTAGTGCAGTTAATTCAGTCTTTTTACCAATGATTTTTTCTATCTGTTTTTGAAGATTACTTTTTTCTTCATTAGTTAACTCATCTGCTGTATGAGCTACAACGTTTGCAATTTTAAATTCATCTTTAACCAGAGAGTTGAAGTAAAATGAAAAACTACGAAAAAACACGATTGGATTCTCATCAGAATTCATAATAATTAATTCCTGAATTAATGGATGGATTAATTTATTAAAAGCAGAATGAATTAATTCACTTTTCTGATCTTCAGAAAATCGTTTTGATTGAAGAAATCCCCTGAATTGAGCATTATCTTTTAAAAGAATATTAATCAGATCAATGGATTTCTGAACATCTTCTATCGCATTTAATTCTTTGGATATTTTCATAACCACAGATGCAATATATTTAGTTCTTTCCTTATGCTTCATACCCTTTAATATTTTGCAATGATTCATTAATTAGGGATTTATTGTCATCTTCATTAAGGTTCTTCTTAACTAGTTTTTCAGCTATAGATAAAGATA
>MDTA01002907.1_pt1 | contig 14423 bp, 13 predicted proteins | sample 811151 | NCBI WGS metagenome assembly MDTA01 (sample SAMN05326648, study PRJNA326480) | marine metagenome | isolation source: seawater | place: Indian Ocean: South | collected 2010 | reverse complement strand
TGGTTTCATATACATAGGACTAATAATACGTTGAGTACTATTAGTAATAGCATTTGCAACAACATCGCAATTTATATTACCATTGCATTCAGCAACATCTTGGATCATATTTACAAGACTTAGCTTGGCAGATATAAATGTATTATAAAAGATTTTAATACATTCACCTTCGTCCCATGTTCCTATTTCAAATCTAGTATTATTTTTTTCTAATATCATATTATAAAAATCTACTAATTTGGCTGTAACATCGTCTTGTTTACCTGTGGCATTACCAATAATAATCATTTCCGGATTTAACATATCCCATGTAGTAGTTCCCATTGCAATTAAATATGGATTATATATAAAATTTGTTCCTAATCCTAGCATAGGTATAAATTGTTCTCTACATGTTCCAGGTAATACAGTACTAATTAATACAATAGCTTGATCTTTTGTTACTATATTATTAATTCGTCCAAGAACATCTTTAACATGCGAATAATCAAAATCTTTATTTGATAAATGAGATGAAGGAATGCTACCGTCATATTTTGCATTGTGCGGTGTTTCTACTGCAATAAAAATAAAGTCCATTCCCGTTACTGCATCTTTTATGTCAGACACAATAGATACTTTATTACTTGTCCTTTCTTTAATATCATATCCAGTAACAGGTATACCTTTATCTACTATTGCTTCTGCACATTCTAATCCTAGTTTTCCTAAACCAATAAATCCTATTTTCATAAATTATCCTTTTAAAGTTGTATTTCATTATATAAAATATCTGCAATTTTAGTATGTCCTTTTCTATTAGGATGGTGTGAGGCAAAGACATACTCATTGTCCAATCTAATATTTCCGTTTGGTTTTTTAATAAAATTAAAAATATCCATGGGTAATTTTTCCTTTTCACATATTTTTTTAACCCCAGTTATTATGTTATCAAAAATACCTATGGTCATAAAAATATAAGGTATATTATTAGATTCAAAAAAATTATGTAGAGCTAACATTTGTTGATAGAAAACATAATATTGTTTTGAATATTTAATAAGAACCATATATTCTTCTAGACACTTATATAATTTATCATGTTTATTTTTAAGTTTATTCGGTAGTACGAGATATTTATCCTTCCACGGATACCATTTTTCTAAATCTTCATCATAATATTCCCCTCGAATAGGACTCGTAAATTGAATAATTGCAAGAGGATTATCTGGTTTATTCTTTAAAAAAAAGTTTGTTGTTGTTCTAAGTATACGTTCATTACTACCACATCCCATTGCATCATTTATAAAACTTCCTCCTAATTTTTTTGATAAAATGCCTGGCCAAGTAACTTGTAATCGTTCTTTGTTAATTGGTGATGGATTATAACAATCCAATAAATTATCATTTTTGTCAAATAATGATTTATATAATTCACCGCCCCAGGTAAAACTACATCCATTAGCATATAAAAATATATTTTTCATTGTATTAAATGATGAAAGTTATGCGATACATTTGGGTGTTTATTAATAGTTTTTAATTCTTTTAAAAATTTGTCATGATGTAAATGTTTAGGATCAAAAATACTTATTTTTTTAACTTCATCTTGACTTAATGCGCCTGTATTCCAATATACATGTTGTGAAAAACGAATAGTTTTAGATCCTATCATACCATTAGTTATATCATCAATAAGATTTACTAATGCTACCATTTCTTTGAAATTATATTCACTTACAACAAAACTAAAAATAAAATGTCTTTTCATATCTGCCAACATTGCTAAAAACTTTACATTAGATATGAGCTTATCCCAATTACCTCCTAAACGAGTAACATTTTCGTATGTATTTTTAGTACCAGCATCAAAACTAATTTCTAAAATTTTAATGAACTCTTTACAATTAAAACTATTCCACATTTTTTTATTTAACAAAATACCATTTGTTACTATCTGAATTTCTTCTAATTGCGGATACTTTGTCTTATCGAAGTTTATTAAAAAGTCTCTATAAATTTTACTGTATATAGGATCACCTGATCCTGTTAATAAGATACGCTTAATACTATTACTAAAATTATTTTCAATTTCGTCTTGTATTTGTTGTTTTTTTATATGTTCCAGACTATTTAAACGATCATTAGGTATTACATTTGATCGACAACTTGGACATTTTATATTACAACTTCTATCTTGACCAAAACATATAAATTCTACAGTTGGTTTTTTTGGTGGTTTAAAATTTTTTTTAAGTTTAAAAAATTCAGTTTCAGTTTCTCTACCTGCTAATACTTCACTTAATTCAGGACAAATTTTATGATTGCAGTACCTAAAACTTCCATCTAACATACTTTTTCTAATTCTGTCGGCCTTTTCGCTAAACCATCCTTTTGTAATAGATACTTCTTCTGGCGTATTATGATTAGTTATATCTTCAGGTAACCAACTCGGACAACACATATAAGAACCATAATGATTTACATCTAAAAAATTCCAAGGTTTAGTACAAACCCATTTATTTAATATTGTCATGGAAAACTTATATCTATTTTTTCAAATTCACATTTTGGTGTCCATAAATAATAATCCCATGCATGATTTGGTTTATATCTAGGTTTATTAGGTTTATGAAAACGCTCAAACTTGTTTTTAAATGTATCTACTGGTAATAACATACTTAAATTTATAATAATGCCTAATTTACCGTTATAATCAGTCGATTCACTTACGTTAGCAATTTTATCATGTATACATAATCCAAAATGAAATCCACAAAAATATAGTTCGTTTATTTTACGTTCTTTTATTATATTCATATAATTATTTTCATACATGTATGGTAATATTAAATCTGTTTTTTCGTCAACAATAATTTTATCTATTAGTTTATTAAATCCAATATCAAAAATTATTGTCGTGCCATTTGCTCTTTCTTTTTCACAAACTCTATTTAAAAAAATAGAAAATTCGCTACCATCTTTAGCACATTCTTGGGAATACGGTATTTCGTTACGCTTTTTAATATACGCATCATAATCCCACGCATCCACTATTACTAATCCTTGGTGTTCGGCCATATTTAATATTCTTTTATAAAATCTATTACCTTATTATATGTATATTCTGCATAAAGTTTATTAGCTAATGTTGTTGGATGGCACCAACACATTAATTTAGCATCTTCTAATTCACGCCAAAATTTAAATTGATTATCTACATCAATTACTGTTTGACGATCAATAGGATTATTACTACTATGACGTATATGCCTATGAAATACTTCTGCACCCCAATTATATTTACGTTCAGATATACCTGCTTCTCGAGCCAAAAAATTTTGCCAACTTCTATCCAGTACTGTTATATTTTCATAAATATTTTCTTCATTTTCACAATCAGTATGACCACCTATTATTCCTATTCTAACACCAAGCAAATTTAATTTTTTATATACTGATTTTAATAATTGTTTTCTAAATTTCATTATATCTTTTTCGTGTGCTATATAATCATAATTATGATCAACCTTATAGTTTTTTCTGTGTTTATTTTTTTTATCTACTTTCTCTACTTTCTCCATATCTTTTAATGGTTCACAAGCTACATATATAATAGGTAAATTTAACTTTTGTTCTTTGTTATTGTTCCAGTTGACGTTACCTCGCCATTTGTTATATACTTGTAATAATTTTAATACACCTTTTGGACCAGCGCCTTTCTTTGATAAATCAACAGCGTTATTAGTTAATTTCCATAATTTTAATAAATTAGTTGAAGTCTTTTCATCTCCATACTTAGTGTCATAGCTCAATCTAGCCCAACTTGGACCAACATACAAAAATTTATGGTTCATAAAATTAAATTTATGGTTCATAACATTTCATTTCTTATGTTATGTCTCGATGAAGCACTTCTAAACAAACTGTAATTTTTTCTAAGTCTAGGTAGTATACGATAAAGAATCTCAACCCAGTCACTTATTGGTATATCACATAAACGGATTATCTCTTTTTTAATATATTCAAATCTTTCTGGTATTTCTATTATATTATCATATGAATGATCAATTATATCATCAAATACATCAAATCCGTCTGTTCTTAAAAATTCAATAGACCCTGGATTTCCTATAATTATAAAAGGTTGGTGCCATATTATAGGTTTAAATATTTTCTCTGTTAAAAAAATGTCGTCAGCTGATATAAATGATTCAGTAACAATATTAAAAACAGAATCATAATAATTTTCTGCACACATTTGAGTGTTCATATTAATTGAATGATCAGCTAAGGTATCACCTTCTGGGTATTTTTCTTGATGCCACCCCATCCATTTTTCTATTTCGTTGAACGGTTCAGAAAATACATTAGACCATTCATAATTTATATTTTTGATCCATGCGTCCCATTTTTTTGAATCAATTTGCGGTTTGGTTTTTATATGTTCATGTTCTCCTGGTTTAATTAAACCAAAACTATAATTTATTTTATTTTTTAAATTTTCATGTTTACTAATAAATTTAGATATATAAATTCTATGAATTTTAGTTACCCTATTTAAACATAATGCATGCCATCTAGGAAGTTTTCTATGTATTATATGTTCAACTTTTACTTCAACTTCAAAATCATACAAACTATGATTATGTAATGTACGCCGTTCCCAAGTATTTCTGTATATTGCAGGAACAAATGTGTTGGCTTTAACTTGATTAGATGCATTACCTGATATAAGAATAAAATTTTCAGGTTTTAATTTAGTAAGATTAAAAAAATACTTCCAATTAAAATATTTCATTCTTATACACTCTGTTGAGGTATCTAATAAAATTTTTCCTGTGTTATTGTTTAATATAGTTTTTACCTCATCTGTTACCTCAAATCTTATACATTTTAAAAAGGGATCCATTGTATCATCTGATTTAAAATGAAAAAAAGTCATGAGTCTAGAAAAATCAATATAAAAAAATTTAAAAGGATTTTCGGTAATTTTTTTATCTCGAGTAACATCTGTAGGTCCAGAAGTATTAAGAAGATCAAATATTAAAAATTTATCATTAATATCTTTAAAAATCATACCCGGTTGAGGAACAGTTTTATCTAAGGGATTAGCATAACTATACGATAACAGTATTGTTTTATAAAAATCTAAAGTAGAACCACTTACTTGTTTATCTATATAAATTTTAAAAAAATTAGGATAAGTTACAATCATAATATTTTTCCCTAATAATATTTAAAAATTCGTAATCTTTCTTTATTAACTTTGCTAATACGCTACTGTCATCTAATGTATCAATATAATTATCAATAATTGGTTTAAAATCAGATTTTCTATTGTTATTTATTGCTTTATTTTCATATACTTTTTCAAACATTGTTTTGTCTACTTCTAAGTTTTGTTTTTTTAACCAACTGATTACTTCAACATCAACATTATCTAAACCAATTATAAAATGTATATCATTTAATTTTAATTTATTAAAAAAAACAAAATTTGGAAGCATATGGGGATCTCTCGGGTAAGAGAAAATTTTATCAATATTTTTCTTAAAATGATTCATATCATGAATTAAAAATTGATTTTCTACAATATATTGTTTGAATCCTGATTTTAACCTATCTATTGGATCTCGTAATACTGCAAATAATTTATAATCTTTATATTTTAAAAGCCATTCAACTTTTGTTTCTATTCTTTCTTTTCGAAAACTGTTTGTTATTTTACGTATCGAAGTGCTTGCATTTTTTGGTATATTAATCCAACCTATATTAGAATCTAACCTAATTATACGTCCAACATGACCAAAGGAAGGAACATACCCATAGCTAACGGCATTTTCAAATATTTCCAAAGGTTGCCATGTATTTTTTAAATCACCAGATAATACATTTTCCCATCTAGGATTCGCTTTTACGTTAATATTCATTATATCATCTTCTACTGTAAAATCAAAATCAAGATCTGAATAAAAACGAGGTTGTTCTTTTATAGTAAATGATAGCTCTTGCCAATTTTTAATCATAAAAAAAAGAATTGTTAAAACCGAGGTAATTACAATAATTATGTAGAATTTTTGAAATTTTAGACCAGTTGTTAATTTTATTTATTTTTTCATTTTTACTATATAATTTTTTAACCGGATAACCATTATTATCTGTTTCTAAAAACGTGTTATCATTATCAGTAAATGTTATACCTAATTCTTCACAAAATATTTTTTTATTTAATAGATCATTATATTCTATATATACTGTTTTATCATCTTCAATTAAATTAAAAACATTTTTTGTTAATAATAATGTATCTAAAAATTTTATTATTTCGTTTTCATTTACATCAAAAGATTTATCTAAATTTAAATTATTATTAATATCATTAACATGAAATACTTGTGTTTTTTCGGCAATTATATAACTTAAAAACCAATCCTCAATATCTTGTCTATATAAAAAAATTTTTACTGCTGGTGTTATTAATTTTTTAAATAATTTTGATATCACTGGCGTTGTAATATATCCTGCATTATTTAAATTTATTAATTCTGGTATTATTAATCGAATATTCCATTTTACATTTAATAATGCAATTTTATCATATATTTTTTCAAATTGCTGTTCCAATTCTTTAGGCGAACCTGCATCAGGGACATATTGCCAAAAATTATGAAATTCTATATTTTTTTTCTTATGTATGAGAGATAATAACGAGTCTAAAACAGTACCGCCGGAACGGATTTGTGTTAAAACGATTGTATTATTTTGCAATATATTTTTCATTATATAATCTATGAAAACATTTCTGAAAATTATTAATATTGTATAATAAGTCTGGTAACAAATTATATAAAATATCTACCCATTCCTTATGAGATAATTTCATTAATCTTTCAATTTCAGCCCATAATGCATTAAATCTTTTTTCTGTTGTTTCTATTTTATCGTAACTATGATCTATAAAATTATTTTTAATTTTATATCCTTGATTTTCTAAAAATGTTACTGTGTTAGGTGGTCCAAAAATTACAAATGGTTGCATACTTGCTATTGTTTTATATATTTTTTCTGTTATAAAACCTATATTATTATCTATTCTGGCTTCAGATACTATTTGAAAATATGTATTAACAACATCGTTTATATCTAATGTCGGCGAAGGAGTTGCTATAGACGAAACAAGATAATTATGATTTTTACCTATAGTAAAGTCAGGAAATACTTTTTCTTTTCCTATTAATTTTATTGGATGTTGAATATCTAAAATTTTATCCAATACTTGTTGGGAACAAGTAGTATTAATATTTCTAATATTATCTAATGATGTATCCCATGAAGATTTTGTTGTTTCTTTATACCCGCTTCCAGAAGATCCTCCCCAGGATATGATTGTTTCTTGTGATTCAACAAGACTATTTTCAAACATTTTACTCATTAATGCAATCCTCCATGGTTTAGGACGACGCATATATAATAATAATTTATGTTTTCTATTAGTTCTATTTGTTATTCGGTTATGTTGTTGCACTAACAATTCTATCCAATCTTCTCTAGCTATGTTACTTCCTTGAAGTAACATATATGTTAATCTTTCAAAAATATTTGTCCAAGTTGATGATATTTCATTAGACATATTCAAATTACTATCGCCTGTTATCCATATTAAATTATCTTGCTTTACATTTATAAATTGATTTTTTATTTGATCAAAAGGCAAATTATTAAAAGGTTCGTGGCTATGATTTAATAAAATGTTACATTTATCATTATTAACGTCATCTATAATATTATTTGATAAAGATATTTTTTTAAATTTGTTATCTATCCATTCATTTATTTTTTTATGATTTATACAAAACATTAAAGAATACTTATCTTTAGGTATTTGATATTGAGGAATTGCATCATAATAAAAAGATTCTTGAATAGGATTTCCAAAATATCCACGTCCTAAAATATTATAATTTGTTTTTGATTTATTAAAATAATAATAAAATTTATTACGAATATATTTCATTTGAATATTTTACAGGAATATTCCTAAATTTGGCAAATTTATATTGGGCATGTATTTTATCAATAGTTGGTCCTTGCGTATAATTATTATCACATAAATCAATTACAACATTACATTTAAATTTATCTTTCATGTATTGCATACCTAATGGTCGATGCCAAACACAACCAGGAAAACTAACACCACAATAGTTTAATTCTGTTATATTATTATGCATTAAAAAACGCAAAAAAATTGACTCATCATTTGTTGTTATTCTATTGCTATAATCATAACTACCAACCCCATCATTATATGGCATTTGATTAGTACCATTTCTACATGCTCGTTCTATATATGTATAAGGCGTTTCGTCATAATTAACCATAACAACAGGATATTTTATTTTTTCTAATGATAAAATTATTTTTGTATATGTTTCTCCAGGACCATGCCGAGCCCACGGATCAATAATAACTAAACATTTATGTTGTACTATCATAATTATAGTTTTTATTATAATAAGAATTAGTCATGTTTTTATTTAATAAAAGATGATTATATATTTCATTAGTGTATGTCCTGCCTCTCAAATTTGCATATTCCATATTAGAATACAATGACGAATAAAATGAGTTAGATAGTTCTACTTTAGAATTAAGCAAACTAGATAATTTTCTATACTCTTTTTTTGTTTCAAAAGAATGTATTGGTTCGTAATATTTTGGTTCATTTAAATGAATAGGCATATGTAATTTATCATCTCTATAAAATGCTAAATTTAAATGATGATAATTGCTATATAATCTAGGAAATATATGATATAAAATATCAGCCCATTGGTCTGATGATATACGACATAGTCTAATTAATTCTTTTTTTATTTTTTCCATTCTATGTCTAGGATTTAATATTTTATCATATGAATGATCTATTATATCATCAAATACATCATATCCTAAATGCCTCATATATTCTATAACATATGCTTGGCCGACTACAATAAATGGTTGTAAATATGCTATAGGTTTAAAAATTTTTTCAGATACAAACAAGGCACCTTGTTGTTCATAAAATGTTTCACATACAATACTAAAATAAGAATTATAATATGAATTATTATTAAAAAAAGTCACCATATTATGACTAAATGATGTATTGGGTTCTAAATCACTAGATTTTTCGTTGTGTTTAGATAACCATGTAAAATATTCTTTAGCATCAGCTGGATTTGCAAAATAACTAGCAGTATCATTGGCTATACGATATTTCCATTCTTGAAACAATGCGGTATCTAACGGCTTGTCGGTTTGTTTATCTCGTTCAAGTAAAGTATTCCAACTAAATAAACCAAAACTATAATCTATTTTATTTGGTAAATTTTCGGCAACAAATTTACAAATTTCTATTCTGTGGGGTTTTGTAACTCTGTTTAGACATAAACCATACCATTTTCGTTTCTCTTTAGTTAATATTAATTCTTCTAATTTATGTATTACTTCATGGTGTCTTGAAAATGATAATGTTGCAACATTTCTTTCCCAATGATTATAAAATGTAGTCGGAATACTAATGTTACTTCCTAATAAAACATCTCCAGTTGTATGTATAACTTGATCAGGTGTTAAATTTGTAAGTTTAAAAAATTTATCCCATTGAATTAAATGTCCGACTCCTTCTTTAGAAGTATCTAAAATAATTTTACATTTATCTTTATCTAATAATTTTTTAATTTCATCCGGAAGAATAAACTTACAACTATTCTCCAAAGTTGATAAAATTTCTGCACTACCTGTTTTTTCTACATTACCTTTGTTATTAAAGTCTTGTGGTAGAAACATGGCATACATTACATTAAAAGATATATAATAATAACAATAATCTTTTTCTGATAAATCTTCTAAATCTGTTATATTAAAATTTATATGATGGTGAGAAATATTTTTAATAGTATTGTAATTTTTATGCTGTCTATATGCTCCATAATTTATTCTATAAAAAAATATCTCAGATGCTTTTTTTATGTGATTAACCCACTCATTTTCTAAGCTAAAAACAAAAGGTTGATTTTTTAAAAAGTTACCAACATCGTCTTTTTTAAAAACAAAATTATAATTATGCATTTTCTTTATTATATAAACTATCTATAATATTATCATTTTTTGAACACATTCTAGAGCATTGTGCTATTCGACCATTTCTATGAGTCTTTGACCAAGTTTCTTTTATTAGATTAAAATATGAATTTTCTACTATATGACGAACACCATGTGTAATACCATTAAAATTGTATGATGTTCCTAGCATATTTATAAAATTAGCATATTGAATTTCTACATGTGAATCGGCTTCTTGTGATACATGTCCTAAGTAACAACACGGATGAACTCCTCCTAGACTATCTACAAATATCTCAGAATTGTTTATGGTGCTACAACTTATTTCTACATTATCTAAATAATCAAAATAACCTTCTGAAACTAGTTTATTTGATTCTTTACACTTTATATTATAATCTTCAATAAATTTATTACGATTATAGGAATGAGGATGTAGTTTTTCGTTTTTATTTTGCTTTGCTTTTAAAACATCTATATTTCTATTTTTCTCACTAGGAGGATGTATAAAATAATCATGATCACCATTTTTATTAACAACTTGCATTGCTTTAACTGCATAATTGCCCGATTCAAACCCAAATGCTTTTTTAGGAGCAAAATAATGAAATCCTAATTTTTTTGATAATTCATGTGCTTCATTTATTTGATGCTCGTTATGCTTAAAAATTAAATATTCCCAAGTTGCGACACCTCCTGCTTCTATAAATGAAGTTGCATTATCAATAATTTTATTCCAATCAGTACCTCGTCTATATAAATGATTCGTGTCGCTTAATCCATCTATACTCCATATAATCGTATCAGATGGCGAAAGAATAGTTGCAATGTTTTTCCAAAATTCGGGGGTTCTAAGACTACCATTAGTATGAATTCTTATATTTGCGTCACTACATGATTTAATATAAGTTAATATGGGAATAATGTCGTTGCAAGTAATAGGATCGCCATAATTACCGCAAAATAAAATTGAATCTATTTGTTTTAAAAAATCTTTTAAAAAAAGTTTTTTAAAATCATCTATACTTAATTCTGCTTTTTTTAATGAAGGAAGCTCATAACCTCCTTGAACATTTCTAGGACATCCAGGGCAACTAGCATTACATTTTGAACTTAATTCAACGTGAATTTTTTTAATATCTTCATATTTTATCATTGAACTCACCTACATACTTTCCTCCATAAGGAGAAGTACCTGTTCCTTATTTTCCTTTAACACTCTTTCATAATGATCATTTTTAGGTTGAACACCGCTAGTTTGTTCTTGAGGTACAAATTCATAATCTAAAGAATTATACCATTTAACTAATTCTGGCCAATCAGCAAATGTATCAATAAAAGATTTATTTCTGCGTTGATCGTATTGAGTATAAAATGCTTTAAAATTTTGTTGTCTTTTGGTTAAATCGGTTGCGCCATCAAATCCTTCAACTTCGTTTTTTAAATAATTTATTAAAGTAGTTAATCTATCTACTTGATGACTTTTTAAACCTTCCTTAAAATATGGTGGCTGACTATTATGTTCTATAAATTCCTCCAATTCTTTAATTTTTTGTTCAACCAAATATTTAGGTAATGTTGTAATACTTTGAAAACTAGGCCACCGCAAGATATTAAAACTCATATCTATTTTAATATCTTTATATGTTTCTTGAAAAGTAAAAATATATTCTATTAATTTTGTAATGCTTGCTAAACACAATGCATTAATCGTAAACATTATATGTATTAATTTTATTCTACTATGTTTTGCTATAATATTTAAATTATCAGTCCATAGGTCCCAAACTAATCCATCTCTAATGTATTCTGCATGTTTGCCATAACTTTCGTTACTTGTGTAAATATGACATGTGTTTATATAATGGCTAGCTTTAACTAATTTATCGCATATATCAAATTTAAAACCTAAATTAGAATTAATTGCTAATATTACTTGGCATTCTTTATGCTCTTTCCACCAATCTAATAACTTCCAAAAATTATTACTAACAGTTGGTTCACCACCAGTTACCCGCAATTCTTTTAATGTAGTACATAAATCAGCATCCCACCATTTCCAAAATGCTTCTACATAAGGATTATTCTCATTTTTTGATCCATGTGGTAACGCCCATTCTCCGGTTTGAGCAAATGTTAAACCGACATCATCTGCTCCTTGTAAACTATCATATGCACCATGTGTTTTTATATCTTTACTCCATGTAGTGGAGCACGTAGGATTACAATAACTACATGCAAAATTACAATTATTATCAAATGCAATTTCTAATGTTAATAAATCTACATCTTCATTCCATTTTAATTTAGTAATATCTCGCAATTCTTTTTCTGTATATACTGCACTTTTATGAAATCTATCACTTATATTATTAATATTATTATCTTCTATTTTCCAACAATATTCGCATTCAGAAGGCCGAATTCCTTCTAACATTTGTTTACGAACTATTTTTTTATATTTTGTATTATGAATTGCTTTATAATTAGTTTTAATCTCATTTTGGTCTATAGGATGCGGAGGTGGATGGTGACAACTAGAATTAACTCCTTGTCCTAGCCATATAGTTGCATTATACCATTTTGCTCCGCAAAATGATTTACTTTTTGAATTGAGAACTCGTTTAATATAGCTAATAGTAGGCTCTAAAAATGCTTTATGAACTGTACTCATATGCCTCTCCATCAGCCATTACATTTACCGCATATTTTATCATATTCCTATTTTTTTCACATTCAAAATAAAATTCTTTTAATTCAGGAAAAGTCTTTAAAAAATTTGTACCTCGTCTTTTGTCCATTTCATTTATTACATCATAAAATTTTGCTCTACGTATACTTAATTTTGTTTTATTTTCTTTAGGAATATCAATAGATTCTATAATACGTTGAAACTTAATCATTTCGTATTCTTCAAATCCGGTATGGTTTGTTGAAATATTGTTTTTCATGAAATCTAAACAAGGTAACATATATTTTTCTTTTATATCATCTGTGAGAATACCTACATCTAAATATTGAGGATGTCTAAGGTACGGGATATCTATACCCATCAACCAAGAATGTGATCGTTTTTCATTATCTAGATTTATTGTATTGTATTTTTTCTTTAGCTCTAATTGCCATTCTAATATTTTATAAAAAGAAGGTACACTTAAAATATTATAAGTAGACATAAAAACACATCTTAAATCATTTATATTTGCAATTTCTTCTATACGTTGTCTATAGATATCAAAATCTAAACCATATCTAGCATAATTTGCTTGTTCGCCCCAACTTTCTATACTTGTAAATATTGTTAATTTACCTATTGCTTTTGAAGTAATGAGCTTTTTACATAAAATTATAAATTTTGACCACACGCTTTCAGGTACACTAAGGTTACTATTAATTGCTAATGCTAAATTAGTATTGGGATTTTTTAAAAAAAACTCCATACTTTTAAAAGTATCTTTGCTTAATAAAGGTTCGCCTCCTGTTATTCTGTATATTTCTAATTTATCATAAATTTCTGGAAACCATTTCCAAAATGCATCTATATAAGGATTGGTTTGATTTTTTTTATAATAAAGATCATCTAAATTTTGCCATCCTTGCTCTATACGTTTAAAGTTATTATGTTCTTTTAGAACTACTACCGGTCCTTGTTCCTTCAATTCTTCTATCCAAGCCGTACTAAATTCAGGTCCACAATATATACATTTTTGATTACATGCATTAGTAAAACTAACTTCTAAATATTTTGGAGGAACATTTTCATCACCGGTCATTAAACTTATGTCATCAAAATCTTTTAATGCCCAAGGCTCGATAGTTTTCATTTGCCGATCGCTATACTGATTTTGATCTTCAACACGCCAACAATAATCGCATTCTTTAGGCCTATTACCTTCAAGCATAGCTTTTCTTTGTTGTTTTTTAAACTCTGTATTGTGTAATGCAGAAGGATCTATTGATAATTCTGCTAACGGTATTTCATGAGCTGTCGGATGATGACAACTATGTGTCAATCCTGTTTCTAAATGTAACGAAACTTGATTCCACTTTGCTATACAAAATCCAGGACCTATTTCGTTTTGTTTGTTTTTCATTAATTCAAAATTATGCGACGAATGAACTACATAATTACCTCTTTTTTCCCAATTTTCATTTAATATACTCATAATATTTGATCTTCTCTAATTAGTGGGGCGGTTCGTGGCGGATTTGTGTAAGTTTCTTTAAAGAATTTACTACCTAAATCATCAAGATCGGCAATTTCTAAATTTAATTCTGATCTTAAATCCGCACCTATTCTACATGTTTCAGATATTAATTTATCAAAGTCA
>MDTA01015959.1_pt1 | contig 14426 bp, 10 predicted proteins | sample 811151 | NCBI WGS metagenome assembly MDTA01 (sample SAMN05326648, study PRJNA326480) | marine metagenome | isolation source: seawater | place: Indian Ocean: South | collected 2010 | reverse complement strand
GAATTTCTTTAGCTTCAGAACTCTTGGTTTCTTGTTCAATTATATTCTCACCGACAATATCCTTTTCTTCCTCAATTTTTATTAAATTTTCATCTTCTTCAGAAATGCTAACATCTGGGGAAGATTCGTCATCTTCAGAGATAGTTTCTTCTGGGGAAGATATATTATCTTGTATCTGATTTTCCGCTTTTTCTGATGAATCTTTAACAACTGATGACGTATCTGACTCCTCCGGTTCATCTGATATGGCGCTTGGATCTAATTCCTCTTCCACCATTTTGGTAGATGTAGATGTATCCTCAACTGAAGATTCCTGGATTTTTTCTTCAGCAAGCACTTCCAAATCTTTTTCATCTTCCACTGCAGGTTGATTAAAAAATAAGTAACCAGCAATAATAAAAATTACGATACTAAAAATAATTAAAGGGTTGCCTCCAATTTGGCTATTACCTTCTGACTTTGATCCTCCACTATATTTCATTAAAACTGCAGTAAGATTATCTTGACTCTTAATTGCCATGGATAATTTTTTTTCTACAAGTCTTTTACAACTAGCAGCCGGGTCATCAGTGACTAAAGATATAAGGTCTTGATCGCTAAGCCTTGAATATAATCCATCGGAGCAAAGTAGAACTTTGTCCTGATCCGAAATCTTGAGAGGACTTGTATTTCTATGAATATATTCAATTTCTTCAGACCCTATGTAGCTTGTTAATGAAGCTTTTTGAGGGTGAGAATCAACATCTTCTCTTGTAACTTTGCCCTCTGCATAAAGCTCTTCTAGCTTTGTTTCATAACAATGATCAGTTGTTAAAAGGCTAACTTGTCCTTTTTGTAGTAAGTAAATTCGACTATCTCCAACAGAAACCCAAAATAGTTCATTATCCTTTATAACGCTAGCTACCAGAGTTGTGCCAATTCTTCCATCTTTACCTTGTGTTTCAGAATATTCGAAAACAGCTTTATTTGAATGATGTAAAGCTCTAAGCAGTGCAACAGGAACAGTATCTTGAGGAGTTTTTTGACTATAAGACTCAATAAATTTCTTGATAGCAATTGTACTAGCATCTTTACCTTGAGCGAGTCCACCCATACCGTCGGCTACTATTGCAAGTTTACCCGCATGTTTTTCAAACTCTTTATTCTTTGAATCTAAGAAACCAAAAGAATCTTGTTGCTCCTTTCTTTTCCCTTGATCCTGATACCCTCCAAGTTTGATCATCAGTCTTCTCCCTCGAATATCAATCTAAACTCTGCTCTTCCCATGCCGATAATATCTCTATTTGATAAAACATACTTATCTTTAATTGGGACGCCATTTACATAAGTTCCATTTCTAGAATCCAAGTCGGAAATAAATAAAGAACCGTTTTTCCACTCTAAAACACAATGTTTACCTGAAATTTCGGGTTGATCTTTTATTGATACATCACATCGAGAGGACCTACCAATTGTGCATTTATCTGTAACTTCTACATTGAACTGATCTTCTAAATTTGCAGATATGGAGGTGATTTTAATATTGATTGAATCCTCTACATTTGGGGACACATTGAGAGAAATTGTTTCACTAGCTGAAGATTTTTGATTCTTTTGTCTTTTTCGTACTAAACTGCTTAAGAGAAAAACTACAGCTAAAGTTATTGTCAAACTCAAAACTAAATAGTTTATCTTCCACGATTCAGCCCTCTCACCTTTTGGAAATTCACGCACTTCTTGAAGAGGAACCAAACGAAGTTTAGTAGAAGATTTGAGCGAAAGATCTTTGTCTCTGTAAGATATCTCTAAGTTAACTAATGAGTCGTTATAATCACAACTATCACATGTAGATATCAACATTAATGCTTCGTCAATATATTGTCTTGCCGACTTATAAGCTCTTTCAATGCTCGTCTCATTGGCATTAAAAAAATATCCTCTAGAAATATCTGATATTTCTTCTAAATCTCTTGATCCTCTTGTGACATCACTGTTTTGGTCTTCTGAAAAGTTTATGGCATAAAAAGGGATTGATTTTTCTTCGAAAAGTTTCAATAGTTCTTCCTTTGAAATGGATTTTTCTGACTCATTGATGCCATCTGTAAGACAAATTATTGCTTTCCTGGAAGGAAATCTTTTATCAACTTGTGTAGCTATAGAGTATGACTCTTCAATTCCGTCATAAAGTTTTGTCTTCATATCGGTCCTGAGAATGTTCTCAACTGAGCTTAATAGTTGTTGTCTATCATAGGTTAATCCACTTAGAACTTTGACTTCTTCACCAAAAGTTAAAATAGCGGCGGCATCACCAGGATTTAAAGAAGATATCCAAGATTTGATAGAGTCTTTTATGGCCTTGAAGCTCTCTTTGGATACAGATTTAGAAATATCAACTAAGAAAATATAAGAGGCTCCAAATTGAGCTGAGGTAAATGGAGTAAGAGATTTAACTTCCCCTTTTTGTAAACCATACATAATTGAAAAATTTTCTTTTCTTATATTAGTCATCATTAAGTCGTCAACATCATTGAAGCTTATGAAAGAAATAAGTTGTTCATTCTCGAGGGATGTTTGATTGATAATCAAATTAGGTTCTGATTCTGAAGAAATTTTTGAAATGCAAAGTAAAAATATGATTGAAACAATAAGGCGTCTTGGCAAATACATTTTAATCAACTCCTATTATGAGTTTGCAATGACCGAAGTTATATTTTTCTGCTAGTTGAATGTTTTTATTGCGTGCTTCAAACATGCCTTCCCTATGATAAGTTTTAGCCAGGCTGCAACATCCAGAGCCATCCTTTAACGAGCACGATTTTGAATACACTGAAACCAAACTGCTAAAAGAAGTACTTCTTCCAGTATCATTTTCCAGCAATTCTCCTATCATATTGTAAGTAAGAGAATTGACTGAACCGGCGTCTGAAGCTTCAATGCAATAGGAAAGTGCTAATCCTACATCACGGGGAATTCCTTTGCCTCTTCCAGCAGCTCTGCACAAAAACTCTAAAGAATTTAAATTACCAAATTTTATCGACTCTTCTAAGAAACCCATTCCCTTCCGCTTGCTTTGGTTGTCTTTATTGTTTAGGTAGGTCTTGCCTAATTGAAAAAACATTTCACCTTTTACATCTGGTAATAATTTTTCTAGATTCCTTTTATTATTAAATTTTTCTAAGTCAGCAACATAGTTTTTTACAGAATTAGCGCTAGATGAAAGTTTAAGATTGAGAATCTTAGTCATGACCTTACAGTTTAAATCACTACAGGAGGAAAAGCTTTTGAATGAGCTTTGCAAATTTACTTTGGTTCCAACTCCATTAAAGTATGCCCAACCAGAAAGAAACTGGCCATCACTTATTTTTTGTTTCTCAAGATTTTTGGCGGTGTTATAAAAGTTGCTAGGGTTATCCTTAGCTTGCTCAATTGCCAAAAAGGTACCTGCTTTCTTGTTACCTTCCTGGTAAGCTTTAGTCAGCCACTTTATACTTTCACCACTTTCTTGGTTCTCTTCAAGAGAGGCTAGTCTTATCATGGCGTCAGTGCTTCCCTCATCAGCGGCTCTCTTCCAATATCTTTTGCTTTGATTTAAGTCATTTCTCCTAAAGGCTATATCACCCATCAAATATGAGGCATGAGTAACACCAGAAGCACTTGCTTTCTCAGCAAGACGTAATGATGCAGACAAACTTTTGTTTTGATCTAAGTAGAGTTTAGCTAAGAGAAAGTCAGCCAGTGGAATATCATATGAATTTTCATTCAATAGAGCCTCAGCTTGTCTCTCATCACAACCAGGAGAGTCATTTGTAAAACTACATGAGTTTGATAAAGCTAGCCATAATGATGCTGGCTTGTAGCCTTGACTGTAAGCTGTTTCAAGATAAAACTTTGCATTTTGTATTTTATTGTCATTCTGTGTTAAGAAACCTTGTATTTCACCAACTCCAAGTATGAAATTTGACTCTGCGTCACCACCTTTTGCAAGTCTCGATAGCTCTTTAACTACATTTTTGTTATCCGAATAAACATCGTATATTTGAGCAAGTTGAGATGAACTTCTGTGATCTGAACTAAAGCTTTTATATGCAGATTCAGATGGATTTGCGACAAGAGAATAGAAAGCATTCATGACATTGATAGAAGGTGTACGAAGTCTTTCTAAGTCCACATCAATAGTTCTATTTCTATTTAATTTAGTATTTCTTAAAATTTTTGTGCGATAGCCAGGTGCCCACATTTGAAGTGTGTATTCTCCTTCAGGAAGTATCTGTCCATAGGTATAGGGATCTTTAGTCTCAAGTACTTTTACTACAGCATTAACATTATCTGGGAAAACATTGACCTTCAATTGATAATTATCCAAGTTAACTAATTTATCTCTACCTTCATTTATATTTTCTCTTTCGGTAACAGAAGCATCTGGGCTTAAAGTTTTTGATTGATTTTGCCCTTGATTAAGCTCGGCTATGGTGGCTTCATCCAAAGGATTTTGCATCGAGGGATTAAGTATTTGATAACCTACAAACAGCACCAAAGCAGCAGCGATTCCTACAATTCCAGCTACCGGAAATGATTTTTTCTCTGAGTCTGCAACTTGAGGTTGTTTTAATTCAACATTTTCTTTTGATGCAACTTTGCTTTCTTCTGGTCTGACTGCTTGTTTTGGTTTAGGTTCTTGTTTTTCCTCTTTCTTCTTGGGTTTAGCTTTTAATGCTTCTTGAACCTTTGGTGCCTTTTCTTTTGGTTTATCTTTAAGAGGTCGGGGCTGTAAATTACTCGATTTATTTTTTGAAGAGACTGTTCCTGGTTTGGCTTTAACAGCATTAGGATCATTTATGGCATTAATAAGATCTTTTTTAAACTGGTCGACTGTTTGATAACGATCATTTGGCCTAACTGCCATAGCTTTCATTAAAACATCCTCAACTGAGACTGAAATATCAAGGCCATTGATAACCTGAGAGGGTCGTTTCAGTTTATCTTCTATTATTCTATCGGTAGCATTATGAGGAGGAGGTTTTCCAGTTAGAAGCCGATAAAAAGTAGCTACTACAGAATATATATCGGTATAAGCTCCTTGAGCACCACTTTTCTGATATTGCTCGATAGGAGCATAGGATTCTTTGAGGATCTGAGTAAATTCATTATCTTCACCTTCCTTTGTTTGCCTGGCCGAGCCAAAGTCTAATATTTTTATTTGCGAATTTCTTGTTATGTAAACGTTATCAGGGGTTAAATCTCTATGTATAAGATTTTGCTTATGGCAGGCAGCTAAACCATCTAAGACACCAAGAATTATCTTTATTGAGTCAGTGGTTGGGAGAGTTTTTCCCCCTCTAAGGATCTCTCTAACAGTCCTTCCTTCCATAAACTCCATAACCATATATGCAGTATTATTTGACCTAAAGTAATTTTGAACGGACACAATATTTGGATGACCCTGGAATTTCGCCAGAGATTTGGCTTCCTCAGTAAAATAATTTAAACCCTTCTTGAATTGATTGGAATCAGATGCCTTAACGTTGAATCCATCTTCAGATCGGTTGACACTGTTTTTTGGGTAATATTCCTTAATGGCTATAATTCTGTCTAGATCAACATCAAGTCCTTTGTATGTAATTCCAAATCCGCCCTGACCTAGGACAGAACCTATGTAATATCGATCATCTATCATGCGTCCAGGCTTAATCGCACCTGGAACTATCTTGATTTTTGAATTATCAAAGCCGCAATGAGAGCATTTTGCCTTTTTATCGGGGATTTCTTTGAAGCATTCAGCGCAACGTCTCATATCTTTAACCTAAGTTTCATTATCTAGAATATGTAGCATTAGGTCAAAGTAAATCCTAATAAATAAAGGTTCCTTAAGTATTTGATAATTGGTATGTTTGTAAAAAAAATTAAAGACAAGTAGTCGATATTCTTAATATTTGATATGCTAAAAGTATATTTTGGGAGAAAAAATGAAAAAATTACTAATATTAACCACTGCTTTGCTTCTGAATAACCTACATGCAGCTGATTGGAAATTCTCTGTTTCTTTAGGAACAGGCATGATTGATTATGAAGAAGATGTATATATTAAGAATAGCGATGGTACGCCCTACACAGTTGGAGGTGTTCAGCTTCAGTCAATTAGAAGTGACAATTATACTCCGTCTATTTATGGTATAGGCTTCGGAAATGGAACTCATACATTTGGCTACAAGGTTACATCGTCAAGTTCAAGTCAATATGATTTCGTAACTAACCAAGAAGATTCTGGCTACACAACCACTCTGAGAGATAGGGACTACGATGAAACAACTATATCTTATCAATATCGTTTGAATTCAGCTTGGACCATAGGTGTTGCTTATAATGATAAAGAGCATGAGAGAGATATCTCTGATTTCAAAAACTATCCATATCGTGATACCGAATATACATGGACCAGAGTCCTGGGTAATCAGTCAACACAAGACGGATTCGCTGTATACGCAACTTGGCAAACTTTGTTTGCGAAACACTGGGTTTTTGCTGTAAAAGCTGGAATTTCTCAAACTGATCTTGATTCAAAGTTTAAATCTGTAGATACACTTACTAATGTTCCCGCAGATGTAAATGATTTTTATATCTCGAATGGTTTCGGCGCTCTCAATGGTGCTACTATTACCACTGAAGGTAAGGATACAGGTGATTCTACAACAGGCTACGGAGGTATTTCACTAGTGAGAATATTCCCTAGTGCTCCAGAACATCAAATCATATTTAGTATTGATGCTAGAACAGATGATCTTGCCGGTGAAAGTTTCATCACTGTAGATGGTGTAGGTACTGGATTCTTTGCTGGCTCTACTGGGGATGGAACAGTAGATGATCCTAGACAGGTAAGTGGTGCTGATATTGAAGAGTACAATATTAAGTACACCCTTGAATATAAATATACTTTCTAAATTGTCTTTCTTAAAAAGACGTTATTTCTGGTTTCTAATAGCACTCACCTCAACTCAGGTGAGTGCTATTACTTTGGGTGATTTCTATCTCAATGAAAAGTTAAATCCAATACTACCTTCACAACAATTTTCTGAATCCGATAACTCATCAATCACAGTCGTTTATGACCTTGCAGATAGAAACATTACAAATCAAGAAGCTAAAGTAGAAATCAGTGGTGAGTTGTCAGAAATAGATCTATCGAGTAAAGGACATATTACAATTTCGCTCGATGCAGGAACTTATAACTTGAGCGCTTGGGCTGTATCTGACAATAAAAGATATCAAGTAATTAATTTAAAGGAAGGTCAGCATAAAATTTGGAACCTATTGGTATTCGAAGAACATTTAGTTGTTGAAACACCTGACGTAGTCATTTCTATTTAGCTCTCCTCTACTCCCAGGGCTCTATGTCCTATTTCTCAATAAAAAAACGCCAGCGAGCAAAGTAGTGTAAGAAAATATTTATTGAGAATGATTCTCAATAAAGTAAAATTTATATATGAAATATATATACACACTGCTTTTCTTAATTCACCTTAGCAATGTTTTTTCAAAGGAGGTTAATATTTATACCTCTAGACATTACGATACAGATGAAGAACTTTATGAAGAGTTTACGCTTGATACGGGCATAAAGGTGAATATTGTTTCAGGCAAAGGAAGTGCTTTACTAGAGAGAATAAAAGCAGAAGGGAAAAATTCCCCTGCAGACATCTTCTTTACAGTTGATGCAGGTAACCTCTGGAAAGTACAAAAAGAAAACCTGCTCCAGAGTATAGAATCTCAAGACGTACTGGACGCAGTTCCCGATAACCTCAGAGGGCCAAATAACGAGTGGACCGGCATAGCAAAGAGAGCGAGAGCAGTGTTTTATAATCCTCAAAGAGTAAGTCAAAATGAGATAAAAAATTTAAATTACGAAGATCTGGCTAAACCAGAGTGGAAAGACAGAGTTGTTGTTAGAAGTTCAAATAATATGTACAACCAATCTCTCGTAGCTTCTCTCATTGTAGGCTTAGGCGAAATGCAAACAGAAGCTTGGGCAAAAGCTCTTGTCAACAATTTTGCGAGAAAGCCCCAAGGAAATGATAGAGCACAAATAATTGCAGTAGCTAACGGAGAAGCAGATATTGCGATAGCAAATAGCTACTACATTGGGGTCATGTTGTCTGGTTCGGCAGGTGAAAAACAACAGGAAGCAGCCCGAAAAGTACAAATGCTGTTTCCTAACCAAGATAATAGAGGTGTCCATATAAACATAAGTGGTGCAGGTATTTTGAAACATGCACCTAATGTTGAAAATGCAAACCGTTTTCTTGAGTTTCTCTTAACTCCAAAAGTCCAAAAGTATATAGCTGAGAAGTCTTATGAATATCCAATTATAGAGGGCATTACGCCCAGTAAGGAGATAGCTTCTTTTGGGTTGGATTTCAAAGAAGACCAAACATCAGTCAAACAATTTGGTGAACTAAATCCAAATGCAGTGCGTTTGATGGACAGAGCCGGTTGGCAATAAGACTAATGGCTTGAACTAAGAAATAATCTCAGTGATAATTTGGAAAGAATGTCCTATTGGAACACCCTCCCCGCTGGATTACTGATAATTTTTATTACTCCAATCGTAATAGTCATATCCAGCCTATTTGGGGGATTTTCAGAAAATTGGTTTCACTTAACCGACTACGTACTCTTTAATTACATAAAATCATCTTTCTTTTTGGTTCTTGGAGTTTCTGTAATAGTAGTTTCTATAGGGTCGATAACGGCTTGGATTATCACTAAATACGATTTTCTAGGGAAAAAAGTCTTTGAATGGGCTTTGATCCTTCCCTTGGCAATTCCACCTTATATTTTGGCCTACACATTTACTGGGCTTTTTGATCCCTACGGCGATGCTAATAATCTGGCTAGATTAATACTAGGTGTAGACAATAACTTTGTATTATTTCCAAACGTGAGGAATATTTATGGTGCAATCATTGTATTTGGTTTCACTCTTTATCCTTATGTTTACTTAGTCTCAAGAAGCGCGATGATAAATCAATCCAAGACCTTACAAGAGTCTGCTAGAGTGCTTGGCTTAAATCAATTTCAGGTTTTTTATAAACTATCTTTACCTCTAATAAGACCGGCTTTATTAGGAGGTTTAATGCTCGTAATAATGGAGACACTATCTGACTTTGGCGCTGTAGAGCATTTTGCAGTGCAAACATTTACTACTGGAATCTTCAGAACATGGTATGGATTATATGATCTGCAAACAGCCATGCAACTTGCATCACTTCTCTTATTAATTGTGGGAGTTTTTTATCTTCTTGAGAGAAATAACAGAGGAGAACAAATTTATAGTTCAAAAAACTCTACATTCTCTCCTAATATTGAACAAAAATTGACAGGATTAAAATCATCCTTAGCATTTTTGATATGCTTCACTCCAATATTTATTGGTTTCTTGGTCCCAATTATAAAATTAGGTATGTGGGCGTACGAAGTAAATGTTGAATTTTTTAATAGTAAATTCATCTCAACTTCATTTAATACTTTAGTTCTCTCTTTAGTAACTGGATTGATTTGCGCGAGCTTAGCTTTGCTAATCAATTTTTCAACTAGATATAAACCTCATAGAGCAATAAATAAATTGAGTTCACTACTATCCATGGGATATGCCGTCCCCGGTTTAATTTTAGCCGTTGGAATTGTTCAGCTTTTCGTTTATTTAGATTCTTCCTTTCTTTCTAGCATAGATCTTGTGCTAACAGGCTCCATTTTTGGATTAATACTTGCTTACCTCATTAAATCTTACGCCTTGGCAAATTCTTCAATAGAGTCTGGTTATGAAAGAATAAATAATAATTTAGATGACTCTTCTAAACTCTTAGGAATTATCGGATGGAGAATGCTGAGTAAAGTTCATTTTCCCTTGCTAAAGACCAGTATTTTCACCTCAATTTTATTAGTAATGTCCGAAGTAGTGAAAGAATTACCAGCAACTTTGATATTGAGGCCATTTAATTTTGAGACTTTAGCTGTTTCAACTTATATTTATGCTTCTGAAGAGAGAATGATTCAGGCGGCTACTCCTGCTTTAGCAATAGTCTTAACAGGACTAATACCCATTCTCTTCTTGTCAAAAATGATAAGATCCTCGAGGCCTGTTTAAAAAATGAATGAGATGTGTCTACAAATAAAGGATCTAAGTCATTCTTATGACAATGAAATGTTCTCTATTAAGACGTTAAATTTGGAAATAAGAAAGGGAGAAAGAGTTTCTATCCAAGGTCCCTCTGGTTGCGGTAAAAGCACTTTGTTGAGATTGATTGCAGGCCTTGAAAAGCCTTCAAAAGGAAAGATCTTTGTTAGTGGAAAAGAAGTTGCTAATGAAGTATTTTCTATGCCACCAGAAAAAAGGAATGTTGGTTTGGTTGTTCAAGAGAAAGCTTTGTTTCCTCATTTATCCGTTTTAGAGAATATATGTTTTGGTATCAGGAAGTTACCTAATAAGAATCAAATAGCGAAAGAACTTTTGGGTTTATTTAAAATAGATCGATTGAAAGAAAAATATCCTCATCAAATTTCTGGTGGTGAACAGCAAAGAGTTGCTTTTGCTCGTTCTTTAGCACCCAGTCCTAAATTCCTTATGCTTGATGAAGCCTTTAGTGCCCTAGATCCAGATTTAAAAAGGACTTTATATGAAGAGGTGACAGATATATTTTCATCAAAAAATTCTACTGTCCTGTTAGTTACACATGATTCAGAGGAAGCTACTCTCTTGACAGACAGACAGTTAATAATGAAAAACGGGGAGTTAGTTTAAATTACTCATTGAGATCTTTCTGGTAAGTTTCTGTCAGAAAATAAACAGCAATTAAAGAAGCTAGTGAAGCAAAAGCTATATAAACAGATACCCAAAAAATATCATAATTTTTCCAAAGAAGAGTGGCTATGGTAGGAGCAAAAGATCCTCCAATAATTGCTCCTATTTGATATCCCAGCGAAGCTCCAGAGTATCGGACATCTGTGGAAAATAGCTCAGCAAAAAATGCAGCTTGTGGGCCATACATCATTCCTAAAAACATTAGGCCACCAGTTACGCTTAAGACAACCAAATAAAAATTTCCAGTTTCAATAAGTGGAAATAGAGCAAATGCCCATAGACCTGTAAGTACTGCTCCTGCCATAAAAATTCCTTTTCTTCCGTGCCTATCTGAAAAATCAGAAAACAAAAACTGTATCGGCACCATAATAGCGGAACCGATTAATACAGCCATTAATAAATCATTTCTTGAAAGATTTGTAGTCTCAACTCCAAACGCAAGTATAAATGCAACCAAAATATAGAAAGTAACTTGTATAGATAAAAAGGCTCCTGCAGCTAATGATATTCTTCCAGGGTATCTTCTTAATGCTTCAAGTATAGGGGATGATTTTATTGTTCTCTTTTCGTTCTCATCAGATGATTTACTTGCTTCAAGATCTTTGAAGGCTTTTGTGTCTTCCAGTTTTAATTGAATATACATACTGATAATCACTAGAACAAAACTTATTAGAAAAGGAATTCTCCAACCCCAAGAAAGGAAATCCTCCTCAGTTGTGAAAGAACTAACAGATATGAAAGCTATGTTGGCCAAAATAACACCAACTGGAGCTCCTGCCTGAGCATAAGCTCCATAAAACCCCCTTCTATTATTAGGTGCACTCTCAGTGACAAGTAGCATAGCACCTCCCCACTGACCTCCTATCGCAATTCCCTGGCAGAATCTCAAAAAGGTTAAAGATAGAGGAGCGGCTATACCAATGGTCTCATAGGTGGGCAGTAATCCAATCATTGTTGAAGATATTCCCATCAACATCAGTGCCATGACCAATGTTTTCTTTCTTCCAACAATGTCTCCGAAGTGACCAAATATAATTCCCCCAACTGGCCTAGCGATGAAGCCAGCAGCAAAAGTTAAAAATGAGAGAATTAAAGCTGTTGTTGGATCAACCTCACCAAAAAATAATTGAGGGAAAACTAAACCAGCTGCAGCGCCATAGAGAAAGAAATCGTACCATTCGATGCTTGTACCTGATAGAGAGGTTAAGGCAACCTTTCTTATATTCGATTCTGTGTTATCAGTATTCATAACTTCTCCAAAATAATTATCTGAAATGTTAACTTTCTATAAGAAATCACTAAATTACTTGAAAACTGAATTTAGAAAATTAATCATCTTATCAAGAGCTTCAGGTGCATCTCTTTCAAAATTTGTACCTAAAAAATAATTTTTTCCAGAATCTAAAAAAGCATGCCCTTTTCCGGGATATTCCCAATAATAAGCCTGGTGCCCCTTCGCCTGCAAAGCATTGAAATAATCTTTTACGGATTCTGGTGTAGTTAACCTATCATTCGAACCAACTAATAGCATTTGGGGGGGAAGAATTTTCTTTTTCGCTTCTGGTATATTATACAAAGGAGAAACGGCTTTATACATCTCAGGGTTATTGACGTGGTCAAAACCTTCTCCAAATATTTTCCTGGGTGTTGATCTTGAAAATGACCAAAAAGGATTTTTATAAGTTTCAAAACCGTCATTAGCGCCAGCATAAATATCAAAAGCTCCGTAACTTAAAATAGAGGCTTTTACATGCATTTGTTCTAAAATTTTTTCCTTCGATACTTTAGGGATGAAGGTTGGTGTAAATTTTAAACTTTCTGCAAAATTATTATTTAAAGATATTCTGTCACCTGAGTTGACAATCATTGAAGCTAAATGACCTCCAGCACTATCACCTGTTACTGCTACTTGAGTAGCATCACCTTTGTAGAGGTGAATATTATTTTTAACCCATAAAAGACTTCCAAAGACATCTTCAATAATCTCATTCATCTTCACTGTGTTATTCAAATCAGAGAGAAGTCGATAATTGATATTACAAACAATGATTTCACTTTTTGATGCAATATATTGAGCCATTTGGTCCATAATTGACTTATCACAAATTAGCCAACCTCCACCATGAAAAATCAATAAGACAGGAAGCTTTTTTAACGAAGAATTAGGGACATAAATATCTAGAGAAAGATCAAAATTTTCTTTAGAAACCCATACGATATCTTTATATACTTCATACTTTGATTGATCTATTAGCGAGTGTCTTTCAGAACTGTTTAGGAAATGAGTTGTTACCAGAAAAAGGCTTATTATTAGATTTCGCATAATGCTCTCGCTTAATCTACTGTTTATCAAAACCATCTTTGTAAGAGAGGTAAGAAGCATTCCAACCTTCTAATTCTTTTTTGAGCTTTTCATCTACATTTCCCAAAACCAAAAAAGATTCAATTTCAAATAATTCTTGAAAAGGTTCATTTACCGGGCTGTTGATTAAATTATTAACTCGCACTAACGCAGAGGTAGAGTCTGTAAATTTTTCAAGTATGATTGCACTTCTCTCCTCAGGATTGACAAACCATTCAAAAGACAGAGTACCTTCTTCATCACAACTATAAGTGTAAGGAACAGAAAGGTCTTTGATGAAACCCTCTATCTCAGGAATGTAAGCATCAAATTTAAGCTTGAGAATAAATGTAATTTTCTTACTCATGTCTTAATAAGTTTATGGTTAACGTATTACAATATCAATTATGGGGAATGATACATGAGATATATCCAAATAATTTTTCTTACTATTTTTTTGTTGAGCAATTGTTCTTTAAATTCATCACAGAAAGGATTAACAGAATCAAAAAATGAGAGCTCAGATACAGAATCCTCTCTGAGTATTGATGAGTATTCGATTATTCAACCGGGTTTACCTGGTCAGGACTCAAAACTGATTGATGCTGTAATGGCTACCAATATTGCAGGATCATCATTTGTGAAAGCGGATGTTAATTTTCTTCAAGGAATGATAGTACATCATAGACAAGCAATTCTAATGTCTAAATTTGCTAAAGACAGAACAAATAATAAGAACATATTAGATCTAGCTAACAGAATAGAATCTTCCCAAGATGATGAAATTGAATTTATGCAAAACTGGCTTTTGGAGAGGGGCCAGTCAACAGAATCAACTATGAATAGTCATATGACTGGAAAAGGTGAGCATAATAAACAACATCAAAACATGGCAGGCATGGCCTCTCCTGGAGAATTAAAAGAACTGGAGGAATCAGAAAGTACTTTATTCGATAAACTTTTCTTGAAGCTGATGATCAACCATCATGATGGTGCTTTGGAAATGGTAAAAACTTTAAAAAAATATCCTGGAAATTCCTATGATCCAAACTTTGATGAGTTTGTATCAGAGCTAATTAATGATCAAGCAATCGAGATAGAAAGAATGAATACTATCTTAGTGAGTTTATCCGAAGATCCAAGATCTAACCTCAAGGCTGGATTGTTTGATGCAGAGGAATCTATTCTCAACATGAAACTTGTTAAAAGTCTTAAAAAACCTGCTGGTTTTTTTGATCCAAACAATCCTAAGGG
>MDTA01053557.1_pt1 | contig 14427 bp, 11 predicted proteins | sample 811151 | NCBI WGS metagenome assembly MDTA01 (sample SAMN05326648, study PRJNA326480) | marine metagenome | isolation source: seawater | place: Indian Ocean: South | collected 2010 | reverse complement strand
GTCCTTACCCTTGATGGAGATGGCCACCTCGAGCGGCAGGCCGACTCCACCGTTGCCGAGGCCGAAGCCGACGGACGCGGCGGGCGGGGGAGGACCGGGAGGCAGCGGAGGAGCGCCAGGCGAGTCGCCGTTGGCGGCGGGGGAGCCACCGTTGGCGGCGGGGGGAGCACCCAGGGGAGGGCGGGGTCCCTGCGCAGCTTGCGGAGGCGGAGGGGGCTGGAAGAACGCAGAGTGCGTGGTGAGGAGGATCAGTGGTCTGAAAGGCGACGGAACCACGTTCACCTCGTTCACCCAGTGCGGGTTCGCGCGCAGAGCCACCGCGAGGGAGTTCAGGGCGTCGAGCTTCTTCTGCGGGTCTGAGGTCACCGCCTCCGGAAGGGACAGCGCGATGTCCAGGTTGGACGCGCCGGGCACCCATGACGCCGTGGGAAATGATCCGAAAACCTCAACAGATGCGGTCGGGTAGAGTGACTGCACAATCGCGTTCATCGTGCGGATCAGCATGTCCACGGCCCTGCGCTCGATGCGCAGCACGTTGCCCATCACCGAGAAGGGCTGCACCCTCGCCGTCTCGAGCATCTCCCGTCCGATCCTCTCGGCGAGCTTCGCGCGCATCTCGTCGGTGAGCTCCGCGCATCCAACCTCGCTCACGATCGCACCCTCGGGCGCCGCCACGGGCTCGCGGGGGGGCGCAGGAGCCGCCGAAAACGGTCTCGCCGGCGCGCCCACGCCGTTGGGGGACCCGAGCGGCGGGGACGTGGGAGGAGGGGGCGGCCTTGTCGAGGCGTTGGCACCCTGGGTGTTCTTGCCGCGCTGGGGCTGTGGGACGCCGCGGGTGCCCTTCCCGTCGCCGCCGTCCTTCTCCTTCTTCTCCTTCTTTTCCCTCTTGCCCTCCTTTTTCTTTCCCTCGACGCCGTCTTCGACACCCGGGGAGGAGGCGGGATCGATCGTAACAGCCTTCACCTTCGTGGCCGCCTTCTTCGCCTCCTCCTCCATCTCAGCCTTGAGATCGACCATCGGGGGAGGGTTCTTGACCGCCCACCCGGACCAGGCCTTCTTGAGCGGCGCCATGTCGTCATTCTCAACGGAACTCGCGGGAGACTTGTTGGGACTCTGCGGCCGCGAAACCTCCTCCGCGGGAGGCGCCTTCTTGACAGCCGCGTCGATGGGGGCTCCGTTCACGGTCTCGGATGTGATTGTCACCGTCGCGGTGGACTGCTTGTCTGCATCGAGCTTGCCCTCCACCAGCGTCTGCCAGCCCTCCTTTGCGGGATCCGGCGTGGCTCCGGTCACGACCGACGCCCAGCCCTTGAACGGCTTGGACGCGCCATCCGAGGACGCCGCCGCCTGAGCGGGCGCGCGAACCGGTTCCTTGGACGCCGCGATGAGCTTGGTAGCACCGGGAGCGGGGGACGCGACCCGCTTTGGCTCCGTCTTGGGCGAGCCGGGCGCCTCGGAATGGGCCTGCTTGGATATCCGCTCAGCCTCGGCGCGTACCCTGGCCTCCTCCTTTTCCTTCCTGATCCTCTCAGCCTCCTGCTCCTTGATCCTGAGGAGCTCAGCCTCCTTCGCGGCGGCCTCCTTCGCGGCAGCCTCGGCGGCGGAGGTGGGGAGGCTGGCGGAATCCGCCCGTCCGGTGAGGATGGCGGCCCAACCCGTGGGCGCCCTCTCCACCCGCGGCGCCGCGGGCGACCCGGGCTCCTCGTCCGGGGTGTCCATGCCGGAGTTATCGCCCGCGTTAGAGATGGAAGCGATGCTACTCTTGCGCCCGCCCATGCCGGAGTCGCCGTTCCTCCTCGGACCCGACGAGGCGCGGCCGTCCTTCCTCACCTCCTTCTTCTTCGGCCCGACAGTCTCCCAGCCGTCGGCGTCGTGGTGGCCGTTAGCCGCCGCGGGGGATCCGGGCTGCTGCGAGCTCGTGTAATCCACCTTGACGCCGAAGACGAACATTCTGATGAACGCCGCCGTCTCCGCCGGGTTGAGATCGAGGCGGAACTTCTTGTTGGTCGAGTCGTCGGCGAGCGGCCTCAGCGTGCGGATCCAGTTCCGGCACGACGACGCGGACAGGGAACCCTGCACCCTGGTGGGCTTGCACCTGACCTGCGCGGGGAAAGGGGACCTGGAATCCCCGTCGCCCTTCCACGCGTCGTTTTCGATGTTCATCTGGCCCTTCGAGGTCTGCGTCGTTCGGGACAAAGGGAGGTCCAGGGTCAGCGAGACTCGGTTGGCATAAAATAAGTGCAAAGCGACTGGCCCGTGGGGGCGCACGGAAGATCGCGGCGGGGGGTTTCGGGGCGTGATCGCGGCGACGGGGGTATCGAGTCGCGCGGAAACGGGCGCCGATCGTCATCACGGACTCCAATTGTCTCATCCGTGACACCCGCGGCGCTAAAACCCTCCCAATCGCCGAGATCCCCGCTCGATACCGCGCCGACCGAGCCCAGGAAAAAGAGCGAAAAAGCTCCCAGGCGGCACTCGCACGTCGTGGAGGCTTATCCCAAAAAGATAGAGCGACAAGATGGGGGGCGGGCGCGCGGGCGCGGTGCTTCGGATGCGTACTCACCGCCTCGAAAACGCCTTGGAACTTCTTCTCCGACAGGTTGTAGAGGAACAGGGGCATGCCCGGCTTGATGTCCTTCACGAACGACCACGACTGCTGGGTCAGGCCAAACAGGCCATTCCGCATGCGCTCGTCGTAGGTGTCTCGGCTGCGAGAAGAGAATCGAAGGAGGTGAGGGGGGGTCAGGTGATGTGCGGTCGATGTGGTCTTTATCGTCGGGTCGGAAGGTTTGGATGGAGATGAAACGACTGGGGGAGTCCATCGCAACGCTCTGATCGGACAAAGAACGTCCGAGGAGAGCGCGCGCGGGTGGATCCAGCCAGCCTCCAACCGGTGAGGGCCCGAGAGCTCGCGTATTTTTGCTGGCCGGCGGGTTCGCCGTCTCCCGGAGACGCGCGCTCACCTGCAGATGAAGATAACACCGCCGAGTTCGTCGTCGCCGCTAGAGGACACGCGCATGTCTTCGCCAGACGCGCCCCTGTCGAGCTCGTCGAGGATCTCGGTCGCCGACTTGTACCCCGCCATCTTTACTCCCGGCAACACACTCAACCGCCGACCCGGTGGTTTTCGTTCTCTGATGCCGTACAACAAGCGCGCTCCCTTTAGCGCCCTTCCGAACACACGCGCCGGTGCAATCGACGATGAGACCGCGAATCCGGACTCGAAGGAGAGTTCTCAAAGGCTCGACCCACAAAAAGTCGCAGCCTGCTTACTGCGTCGCTCGCAGTGGCGCGTCTCCGGGCCGCGGCACTCGTCTCTCCTCGAAGAGATATTCTGGCTTCGGCACCGGTCGCGTGAGAATCTCTGGCCAATGGCAGGTCTTTGACGTCAGATCGTGATCTTCTAACTGTTTTCCCTGTGCGCCGAAAATGATTCGGTGAAATAATGACTGATTCAGTGTGACATTCATACACATCTTACATAATTTGTGGTTAGCCAAAAAGCTCGTGCACGAGGTACACGTCGCCCGACAGCCGTCTTCGGCATTCCCCGCGACGCGTCTGGGGTATCCTCGGGGGAATGGGGGCACCTGTCAGCAAAGATGGGTACGAGGAGGTCCAGAAGTGGGATGACGACGGAGAGGGGCACTTCGATGCGGGTGACGTCAAGGCCGTCTCGGGCACGGGCGCCATGTCTCCCGCGGCGCGCGAAAACGCGGCGACGGAGCTCGGTGGCTTCGTGGGCGAGGCGAGGAACCAGGCAGGCCTTGCGCTCCCCGTTAGCTTGTCCATGGTGTGCAACCGCGTGATGAGTCTCACCTCTGTCGCGTTCGTGGGGCGTCTCGGTCCAGTTCCTTTGGCGGCAGCAGCGCTCGCGACCACCCTTGGCAACGTGACCGGAAACTCAATCATGGTTGGCTTGGCGAGTGCTGTGTCGACGTTGGGGGGGCAGGCGTTCGGCGCGGGTTCGTATCCAACACTGGGGTTCGTGCTGCAGAGGGCAATAATAATACTGACCTTAGTCGCCGTGCCCATATCCCTGGCATGGTGGTGCTCTGAGGGGATCCTTAGGATCCTCGGGCAGGAGCACGATTTGGCAAAGGCGAGCGCGTCGTACATCCGAGCGTTGATTCCCGGACTGTTCTTCTACGCGTGGAACGTGTGTCTGACGGCGTACCTCCAGTCGCAACGCATAACCAGACCCGCGGCGCTGGCAGGGGTGGTGGCGGCGGTGATGCACTTCCCCGCGAACGTCGTGTTCATCCACACGCTCGGATTGGGTTACGTGGGAGCGGGTTTAGCCACGTCTTGGAGCAATGGCGTCGTGCTGTGCCTGAACGTGCTGTACGCGTCGCGGTTCAAGAAGGATGAGCCCGGGCGGGAGACGTGGCCGGGGTTCGGCGTCAGGGCGGCAACGACGGAGTGGACGCCGTTCCTCAGGCTCGCCCTGCCGGGAATATTGATGATGAGCGAATGGTGGGCCAGCGAGGCGAATATACTCCTCGCGGGCTTGCTCCCAGACCCGGAGTACAACGTGGCGGCCGTTTCCATTTTCCAGGTGACAAACGCCCTGGCGTTCATGGTGCCCGTGGGATTCTCAGTCGCCGTGAGCACCAGGTGCGCCAACGAGCTCGGCGCGAGGAGGCCGGCGTACGCGAGGTTTGCATCCAGGGTGGCGTTTTCGCTCATACTGGCCGTGGAATTTATCGTTTCCACGCTGCTCCTGGCGGTAAAGAAGCACTGGGGCAGGCTGTACACCAACGACGAGAGGATCGTGCGATTGGTGAGCGCGCTGTTGGTGCCATTGGCTGTGTACACATTTTTCGACGGCATGTTGTGCGTCGCCACGGGTGTCATCAAGGCGTGCGGCCGGCAATGGATTGCTGGGCCAGTCGTTTTTTTCAGCTATTACGTCGTGGGGATTCCTATGGCATGCTGGCTCTCGTTCGGCAGCCCGGATATAGGTGCGATGGGTCTTGTCGTTGGAGGTACCGTGGGCACGATCATACATTCCGTGATCATCCTGGTCCTCGTGCAGAACACGGACTGGATCGGCGAAGTGACGAGGGCGCTTGAACGAGTGGAGGCAAACAGCTTTGGGAGGAAAGACACAGGCGGCGCCGACACCACCGACGCCGAGGCCCTGCTGCCAGACGTGTGCGCCGAGGTGGAGCTGGAGGACATGAAGAAAAAGTCGGCGGACGACTAGTTATCTAGCTAGCTGTTAGGTGGGACGAAAAGCTCGTCATCTTAGTTCATTCAACATCAAAATGTTGACGACATCGATACTGCTCTGCAGCTCTGCACTGCTCACGCGTCATCCAACGACGAAAGCAAAGCTTCGCATCGCGGTCGGGTTTGGACACAAGTATCACAGGAGCGCACGCGAGTCCGATGTTGCTCGGCGGAGCCGCAATTGTTTGCGCGCCGCATTCGACCAACCCGTTGCTGATTGCCCCCCACCAGACCCAGCCGCGAGCGTCACGTCGGGTCGTGGCTATGGCTGCGCGCAAGAAGAAGATGGTCGCCCTTCACGGCAAAGGTGGGACCGCCGCTTCTTTCGAGGAATACATGCGGCCGCTGGTCGAGGCGACGAGCGATACGTGGGAATGGGAGTTTGTCGATGGCCCGTTCGAATCCGCGCCGGGCAAGTGCTGGTGGCAGCTCAAGCCCGGCGAGCGCACCTTCGAAGCGAAGGAGCTAATCGGTTGCGACGAGAGCCTCTCGTTGCTCGACAAGTCGTGGCCCTTCGACGGGGTGATGGGCTTCAGCCAGGGTGCTATGCTCGCGGCGATCGCGTGTGGCCGGGGATTGGGTCCTGGTTCCACCAAGATGGGTCGTCCGCCCGTCGCCATCATCGCGGGGGCGGCGTTCCCCACCTGCAGGGGTGCCGACGTAAACAAGTTGAAGTTGATGGAGTACGCGGCGGCCGAAAGCGAGGTTGTGGTTCCTGAGAGCGTCGCGGCGTCCCCTGGGGCGTTGAATTTCGACCCGCTCGTCAAAAGTTTGCACGTCATCGGCAAGAGGGACGCGATGAATCCGCCGGAGCAGGGCATGAAGGTGGCTGAGGCGTTCGGCCCGGGCGCTCAGTTGCTCGAGCACGGCGGAGGTCACACCGTCCCACTCGACGACGACGCCGTGAGGCAGTACCTCGAGGTGATGGGGGTGGAGGTGAACGCGCAGTGAGGGTATCCCCGTTGATTTGATATATACAGTAGACTACGAAGACGAATCGTGTCGTCGCGCGCCGTCGTCGGCTTCACACGAACGCGGCAGGCGCGGACCTCAGCATCGCCCTGAGCTCCTCGAAGTGTCCGGCGCACGCGTGCGCAGCCTGACCGGCGGACGCGCCCTGGGCGACGACGAGATCCTTGAGCGCCGCGCCCATCGTCCTCGCCAGCTCCTCGTGGAACCAAACCAGCTCGTGCTCCATGTGCTGGCGGCACTTGTCGTACCTGCCCATCGCCTGGGTCCTCGCGATCCTCGTGTCCGACGCGGCGAGCTCCAGCTTCTGTTTCTCCTCCCTCCTCGGCCCGGGCTCGGGGACGCCCATGGCCGCCGCCTTCTGATCCAGGCGCTCGATCTGCTTGCACAGCCTGTTGTAATGGTCCGCTATGGCCTTACGGGCGTCGCACGCGGTGACGCACGCCTGCGTCAGCGCCACGGCCCCATCGAGCGGCTCGCTGAATGCGGCTGTCACTGCGGCAGCCTGCGCGTCGGGTGGCCCCGACGCGGACGCAAACAGCTTCGCTGCGTTGGTCCACTCCACACCGGCCGGCGTCTCGAACACCGCCTTGGCCTTCGCCTCCGTCTCTTCCAGGTCCACCACCACCCGCGCGAACTCCATCAGCACGGACCCGGTCAGTTGCGCGTGCTTCACCAGCGCCGACGTTGCGGACGAGAGCTTGTCGAGTCGACCCTTGAGCTTGCCGACGTACTCGGCCACGTCGAGGAAGTGCTGATCCTCCACGATGCCGTCGCCGGGCGCGCCCTGAGATGCGGGTGCGCCGGATCCGAGGAGAACATCGCCCGTGGGGCCGGACTGAGACGTTGTCGTTGCGGGCTGCGGCGGCGACGGAGGAGGAGGAGGAGCCGCGGCGGCGGGGGGCGACTTGGCCGGCGACGCCGCGCCTCCCGCGGCTGCCGCCGCCGCGCTGGCCGCGCCTCCCGCGGCCGCCGCCACGCCGCTGATGCCCTGCGCGGCGGCACTCACCAGGTTCGCGGCCGTTCCCGAGTCATCGAGTCGCACGGTGTGGTTGAACCAGTCGCTCACTCCCCGCACGGCGTCCGAAGTGATGCCCCTCTCGTACCACGGCACCCGCTCCGACCAGCTCGCCTTGTCCTGCTCCTCCAGGAAGATCTGCAGGTCCTTGGACTCGCGCATGATCGGGTGGGCGGCGATCCTGGCGACGAAGACGGCCAGATGCCTTCGCCTGGCCTCGATCGCCGCGCTCGTCGGGTCGTCGTTCGCCACCAGCGTCTTCTGCGGCAAGGACGGCACGATGATGCCGTCCGTGGTTGCACGGAGCTGCTTCCACAGCCACTCGAAGTCGCTATACCTGCGCGTCACGCACCCGCTGACGTTTGTGTACCCTGATAGGGTGCTCCAGTACGTCACTTTGTACTCCACGTGCTTGCTCATCCCCTCACCCGCGCGGTGCGGGTCCGACACCTCAATTTGAAGATCTCCAGAGCCCGCGGCCTCGTAAGCCGGGACGCTCACCTCCACCGGCGCCGGGCGCACGCCGACTTCCATGCTGACGGCCGGTGGGTTTGAAGGAGGGGGCGCCGCGGCGGACTCCGCGTCGACGCTCATGGCTGGAGAGTCCTCCAGGCGCGCGCGCTTCTGCCCTTGGGCGTTCCCCGAGGCTCCTCCAAAGTTTGAAACTGGATAAGCGCCCACCCAGTTGTCACAGCTTCCGAGAAAGTTCCTCTGGGGAGTTCGACACTTTGGCGGGAAGCCCGAGGAGCGAGTCCGCACTACGAGCGGCGCGCGCTACGGGAATCTCTCACCTCTCCGAGGGATCGAAAGCGAGCGTCAGGTCTCCCGCGCGTCGATCCCAGACGGGCCATAATGCCGGCACTCGACCGGCCTCGACGGGAAAAGAAGAACGGGAACAGTAGCAAAAAGTTCAGCCCCGACCCTCCCCGGAAGTCGACGAAGAAGAAGGCCGTGCCCAAGCAGGTCACGGCGCGCAAGCCGCGCGTATCGACGAACGTCGCCCACCTTCGGCAGAGGAGCGCCAGACCGGCAAGCGTGAACCCCTCGGACCACTCGGAGGACCCGCTGTGGTACCTCGCCGACCTCGCCGCGGAGATACCCGGCGGGGTCGGCTCGCCCCCGAACCGCGGCGGGAACCTCCAAACGCGCGAGAACGTCGACGGGCGCGACGTTGGCGAGCGCGACGTTGGCGAGCGCGTTCGATTGACGCGCGAGGCGATCGCCCTGGAAGTCTCGCGGCTGGACGACCTGAGACGCGCGAGGCTCGGGCTGAGGGACCTCAGGGAGCGCCGGCTGTCCCCAGTCGCGGGCGAGGGCGTCCGCGCGGAGGAGCTCCTCGCCGCCATCGCGCGCCTGGAGGAGGCGTGGCGAGCGTTCCTGGCGCGAAACGAGGTGAGGTGGAGCGGCCAGCTCAGAAGGGACGGCGAGTCGCAGGTGGAGGCCAGGAGGAGGCAGCGCGTCACCGAGGCGAGGGTGGCGCGGCTGGAAGAGCTCGCCAAGTCACTCGCGAGGGAGAGAGCCACCGCCGCGCACGCCTCGCCGGTGACCCCCGCGACCGGCACGCGCGCGACGAATCCCATCGCGACCTTCGAGGGTCGCGAGTGCGCGCCGTTTTCGCGCACCCCGCCTTGGAAGGGGTAGAGGGACGGTGTTGGAGTATAGAACGAGCGTAGAACGACGGAAAAAGTCACACGTTGCAAGCTAGACTACTTAACATCGAGTCATCGTCAGTCCACGGTGCAGAAAACCCGTGACTTGGTCGTCGGATAGTGAATCTTCACCGGGGTCCTCTCATCCGGGTCGCTCTCCTTCTTCTTGGTGAGCGTACGGTTCAGCGCCTCCTCTCCAGCCACAGCCTTGACGCTGTCGATGCCTGAGTCCCAGCTCACCCACCTTATTTTGTCCCGGTCGAAGAACATCTTATCAGCCTTCTTCTGGATCTTGTCCTCCTTGTTGCAAGTTTCCATCCTACGCGTACAAAGAGGGGGGCGATGGAACGGGAAGGCGGTCAGCTCTCGGCCCCGGTCGCGCGGGGTGGGCACTGGGCCCGTGTCGGTGTTTTTTTGGCGATTCCCGGGGTGTGGGGCCACACTGTGGGTTGGTCGGGTTCTGGGCTGGGGCTCACCAGATGTTCGCCTCCCTCGTGGTACCGCGCCCGCGCGACATGTTTGCGTCCTGTTTCGACCCAAACGCACGTCTCTCTGCGCCGTTCTGCAGTGACAACGACTGGCGGGGGCAACCCGCAAATTCCATAGATAAATCCAGTTTTGGCACGCAAGCCGCGCGAAGAACTCGCTCATATTTCAAAAAGCCTTAGAGACCCGTCGGCTGCGGCACACAGCGCTGTCGGTGGCGTCTAGAATATTGGCATGCCGAGGCCGGAGCCGACGCCTCACAGGCGCCAGACTCGCGCGAGGCAGTTCGCCGCCGAGGATGTGGTCCGCAGGGATCAGAGGGACAGAGCCCAGATCGACTTTGACAGACGTTACGAGGTTGACGACGGCGACTCGGAGGTGAGGAATCGACCGGTGCTCACCCAGGCTCAGCTTCCCGCGGCGGTCGCGGTGGCCTCCATGTTGTACGCCCAGGGTAAGTCCGACGATGCGCGTAAGGTTTTGCGCCAGATACTCGCCCTGGACCCCCAAGACGCGGTGGCTCTGGAGCTTCTCAAGCGTGTGGCCCATTCGGCGGCGAGCGCGGTGAAAGCCGCGGACGCGATGGCGGCGAACATGGAGGCCGCTGGCGAGGCCGCGCGGCGCAGGGATGAGGCGAGGATCGGTGAGATGGCGCGCGCGAACGACGAGAACGACGCGCCCGAGGCGATCCCGACGAGGACGGGCAAGAAGGTATTCCCCGAGCGGGCGCCGCGACGGCTCCCGCCGTGGCTCGACGAAGACGACGTCGACGAGGACACGCGCGATTCTAAGGATCTCGACGACGCGCTCGCCATGGCGCGGACGGCGCTGGACCCCGCGTTATTCGCGCGTGGGTTCTCCTGGTCGGATCGGGAACGGCCGATGCTCCACGACAAAGAGACGGAGGATGACGTTCGCAAGGGAAAGAAACGCGGCGTGGTCGCTCCAAAGGTGACCACCGCCGAGCTCGACGCCCACCTGGAGGCGAAACTGGCCCGTGAGGCGGCGCAGAAAAAGGCGGACTGGGAGTTGGAGGTTAGCGAGGCCCAGAAGGCGATGGCAAACATGCGCGCGGAGGAGGATGCCGAGAAGGACGCGCGAAGGGCCAAGGTCATCGCCATGCGGAAGGGCCTCGACGAGGGGTTGGCGCTGGCCAGGGCGAGGCACGCGGAGGAACACGCGCACAGGGTGAAGGAGTCCGTGGAGGCGCCCTCCGGGAACGATGGCGGGGGTGGTGAGGTTGCGAGGACGGGTAAAAAGCTCCTGCGTCCACGGAAGCGCGAGCCAGCGCCATGGGCCATGCGGAGATAGGCACGCTAAACTGGTCTACAAATCTAATAAGGGTCAGTCTTCGTCCTCCGATGCATCGCTCTCGTTTTCTTCTTCATCACCCCCGTCATCCTCCTCGCTGTCGTCCTCTTCATCGCTACTCTCGTCTCCGCCCTCGGACTCCTCCTCGTCTTCCTCTCCGTCCGTCGGCATCTCCGCGAGCTCAGCCTTCTCGGTCAACAAAGCTTTACACTCCAGCGCCATCGCGTCGGTGGGAAACCTCGCAAGGAGCGCGTTGCACGCCGAGAGCGCGTCTCCGTACTTCTTTTCCTTGAGGCAGTTCATCAGGACCAGTTGCATGGACATCCTGGACCCCGCCTCATCCCCCTCACCAGCCATCGCGGTTTGCTGTGTCGCGAGGTTCAAAAGAGACGCAAAACTACTGGCAAAATGTAAATACCCGCGTGTGCGGTGTTGCCCACTTTTTTGTATGGAAAAACAGTCTCCGGGCAAAATAAAATCCGAGACGAACCAATGGGAGAGCGCCAAGGTGGATTTTGACGAAGCAAAACGCCTTGTCTCGCCTCAATTTATGGACGACGGATGCCCGGAAGCTCCACTCTATTGACTCCACCCCGTCTCCTATCTGAAGACAGAAACCACCAGTCAAAGATGGCCGCGATTATCGGCCAGTCCGCGTTCGTTCGCGTCGCCCCCAAGGCTGTCGCCAAGGTGCGTCGTCCCTCCGAGAGGACTCATCCAAAACGCCGAACGCGAATGTTCTCCTCGATCGGAGTAACACTTTCCCCGAGACCGATCCAACGCCCCGAACCCCGACGCTGACGCCTTCCCGACCCAAACATAGCAGGCGCAGCGTGTCAACGCCAAGCGCGCCGTGGTGTGCTCCGCCGTCAACGACGAGCGCGATGCCTCGAAGGCTGCCGCGGTCGCCGCGGCCGCGGCTGTCGCGCTGTCCACGGCCTCCCCCGCGCTGGCCATCTCCGCGCGCCTCGAGGGAACCGAAACCGCCAGGCTCATCGAGGAGGCGCAGGTCTCCAAGAAGAAGCCCGCCGCGGCACCCGCGAAGGCTGCCGTGAAGACCGCGCCCGTTCCGAAGACCGCCGCTCCCGGGGCCCAGTACTCCAAGCCCGGCAACGCCAAGGCTGAGAACGCGGACCTCCGTCTGCCCGAGGTTAAGTTGGCGGTGCCTGAGCCCACGAAGGCCGCCAAGCCCGCGCCCGTGACCAAGGCGACCGTGAAGGCGCCCAAGCCCGCCGTGGGCAAGCCCTCGGCCCCGGTGATCCCCAAGAAGGCCACCGCGCCCAAGCCCGCCGCGGTCAAGCCTGCCGCTCCCGAGAAGGCTGTCGTCAAGACGGCTCCCATTCCCAAGACCAGCGCTCCCCGCATCGACGCGAAGCAGGCCAAGGCCAACCTCGCCGAGCTCAAGGTTGAGGCTCCCACAGCGCAGAAGGGCGGCAAGGGCATGCAGCTCGCCAAGGAGGCGCCCAAGACGAGGCTCGAGAAGTATGCCGCGGCGGGCGGCATCGGTGGCGCCGGTCTCGCGGGCCTCCTCGGTGCGGGCAAGGCGGCGGGTAAGGCGGCGGCGGCGAAGGGAGCCGCGGGCAAGGCGGCGGCGGCGGCCACTCAGGCGGACGCGCTCGAGGCGGCGGCCGTAGTGGTGGCCGGCGGTGCGGTTGGACAGACGGGAACCTCCATCATCACCAAAAACTCGCGCGTCCGCAAGATTCGCATTACCCCCAAGGGCGAGCTCCCGCTTCCCCTGCAGACGGCGGCGGCCTTGGCGGTGCCCGCGTCCTTCCTCTTCACCCTCATCACCATCCTCGCATCCCTGTGATCGACGACGCGTGTCTAGTGATTCCGGAACCATAGCGCTCGCGTGTTGTTTAAAGCCAAATGCAATTTCTTCAACTCAAAAGAATGCGGCGTCGGATACGCCCCTATCATATTACTTCCCCCCCTCGAGCGCGCGCCAGAACCTGCTTCTTCTCGTCGGATCGCTCGCGAATTCCCCGAGGCACGCGGAGGTGCACGTCGTCGACCCCGGCTTCTCCACCCCCCTCGCAATCATGCACAGGTGCGCCGCGCGGCACGCCACCATCACCCCGGATGCGCCCGTCGCAGCCGCCACGTCCCTGGCGATGTCTCGCGTCAGGCGCTCCTGAACCTGAAACCTGCGCCCGTGCATCGTCACGATCTTCTGTAACATCGCGCGGGACACGTCCTTCCTCGAACTCGTCGTCGCCACGTGCACAGCTCCGTGGAAGGGCAGCAGGTGGTGTTCGCAAAGCGTGGCGAGCTCCAGATCGCGCACGAGCTCCGTCTCCCCCGACCTGTCCGATCCGTCGACCATCTTCCTCTTCTTACCTCCCAGGGTCGTCGCGGGTTCGGCTTCAGCCGCGGCGTGACCTTCCCTGGACGCGGCCATGAGGTCCGCGTACCTTCGAGCGGTCAGCGACAGACGCTCGGCGTCCATCTTCGCTCCCAAGCCGAGCGCGCGCATCATGCCCTCGACAGCCTCGGCGACGCCCGCGGGCGCGGGCGGCGGCGACGGCACCCCGATCGCCGCCTCGAACGGCGTCGCCGGCCGCGCGTCGAGCGACACGGACACCTCGGACACGCCGCCCGCGAAGTTGTGCGAAGAGTTGGTGGGCGAGTCCCTCCGCGTGGGATCGCCGCTGGGACACTCGCTCGCGACGTCCCCCGCGTGGTGGAGCGCGGTGGACGTGGACGCCGCTTCGGCGTCGGCGACGGCGACGCACCCGCGGTCGTCGTCGATTCGGTTCGTCGGGGAGACCGACCCGCACGCGCACCTCCGGCACACCGCGTCCGCGCCGTGCGTCGTCCATCTACCGCCGCTTCCGTTGCCGAACTCGCCCAGCCCGACGCCCGGACCGGGTCCCGCGCCGACGCCCGCGCCGAGCATCGCGCGAAACTCCGCGCCGTACCCGTCCGCGTCGTTCCCTCCGGCGAAGCAACCCGTCGCGGCCTCGCCGCTGACGGGGATCGGGCCGTACGGTCCCAGCTGGGCCGCCTCGAGCACCACGTGCACCCCCTTGGGCGCGGCGCCCTCGTGCAGCGCAGTCGCGATGTCCGCCGCGAGCCTGTTTGGGGTCTGCAGCCTCCTGGCAAACACCTCGGCGAGCCTCGCCACCTTGCTCAGGCCCACGATCTGACCCTTGGACGGGACGTAACCGACGTGTGCGCGGCCGTAGAACGGAAGGAGCGAGTCCTCCGCGGTGGAGAAGAACGGCACGTCGCGGATGAGCACCACCCCGTGCCTGGCGAGGAGGTGGTCGTCGGCGGCGCCGCCCGATCGTTCCGCGCCCGTCGCCGCGCGCTCGGCCTCGATAGCTGCGTTCGCCTCGTCGCTCTCCATCCCCGGCTCATGGAACAGCGCGTTGCCCACCGCATCGATCGCGCTCATCCCGTACCCACGCACCGCGAACGCCATCGCCTTTGCCACGCGCTTCGGGGTGTCGGCGAGGCCCTCGCGGTGGACGTCCTCTCCAAGTGCCTCGAGCATGGCCCTCACCGACCGCTCGAGCTCGTCCCTGTCCACCTCGACGCCGCCGGCATTGTGTGATGGCGCGGGCGCCTTATCGGTCGCGGACGTCATCCCCCGACGCTCGATACGACCGCGAGCCACGAACCTCGACCGCGGCACGTCCTGCACCGCCGATCGCAAAAGTGCCCTCAGGCCGTGGTCGTCAGCGCCGGCAAAATGGGTTGCGTGGCTCTGGTCCGTTCTCACGCCAGGTTACACGGCGACGTATGACAACC
>MDTA01035660.1_pt1 | contig 14427 bp, 18 predicted proteins | sample 811151 | NCBI WGS metagenome assembly MDTA01 (sample SAMN05326648, study PRJNA326480) | marine metagenome | isolation source: seawater | place: Indian Ocean: South | collected 2010 | reverse complement strand
TTCACCTACTAACGCATTTAATTTTATTCAAGGATTAGAAACTCTACCAATACGTTTTAAAAAGCATCAAGAGAATACAGAAAAAGTTGCAGACTATCTGACAGGTAAAAATGATGTAAATCGTGTAATCCATCCTAAATATCAGCTTGGTATACACAAAGAAAGAGCTAAAAAATATCTTGAAGACGGTAAGGGTCCATTGGTTGGATTTGAACTAAAGGGTGGAATAGAAGTAGGAAAAAAATTTATAGATAGTCTTGAACTAATCTATCATGTTGCCAACATTGGAGATGCAAGAACACTTGCTATCCATCCTGCTTCTACAACTCACTCGCAATTAAGCACTGAAGATCAACTTCGTGCTGGTGTAACCCCTGGTTACATAAGATTATCTGTCGGTATTGAGCATATTGATGATATCATTAATGATATTGACCAAGCTATTAATAAGTCTCAAGAAAAAGTTAAGAACGTGGCATAACTCCTTGTATTGTAATATCTCGTTCTTGAAATAAAGGGTAGATTTCTACCCTTTATTTTTTTATAAGTTAAAAATGCCTTCTAGTCATGATTACATTCAAGATAAAAGAAATAAAAATATAAAAATTTTTATTAATAATAAATTTTATTTAAGAGATAATGCAAAAATATCTGTCTTTGACTCAGGCTTCTTATTAGGTGATGGGGTGTGGTCTGGAATAAGATTTCATAACAATAAATTTTTATTTCTTAAAGATCATCTTTATAGACTTTTTGATGATGCAAAGAAAATAGGTATGAAAATTCACTTAAATAAAAATCAGATTTCTAAAATATTATATGACACTATTAAAGTAAATAAAATGAAAACAGATGTTCATGTTAGACTGGTAGTTTCAAGAGGAATAAAAAGTACCCCATATCAAGACCCAACATTTACCATATCAAATCCAACAATTGTTGTAATTCCTGAGTACAAACAACCTCAGGAATCTCTATACAAGAAGGGTTTGGTGTTAAAAACTGTAAAAACAATAAGGGGACCTCATAATGTTCAGGATCCTAGAATTAATTCATTAAGTAAATTAAATTGTATACTTGCCTGTATTGAAGCAAAGAGAAAAAAAGCAGATGAAGCCCTAATGTTTGATATTAATGGAAATATAGCAACTAATAATAGTACTCATTTTTTTTATATAAAAAATAATTCCGTTTATACATCAAATGGAAAATATTGTGTAAAAGGAATTACTAGACAAAAAGTCATTGATATATGTAAAAAAAATAAAATAAAAGTATATGAAAAAAATTTTAAGCTAAATGATGTTTTAAGAGCAGATGAAGCCTTTGTTACTGGGACATTTGCAAATATTATTCCAGTAAAAAAAATTAATAATAAAAAATTTATTTTAAAAAATAACTTTATTACAGAAAAAATTAGAAAGCTTTATTTAGAATTAATGGATAAATAATGCTTATTTATATGTGGTCAGGACCTAGAAATCTTAGCACTGCACTAATGCGCTCTTTTGAAAATAGAGATGATACAGAGGTTTATGATGAACCTTTTTATGCTTATTATTTAAATAAAACTCAATTAAATCACCCTATGAAAGAAGAAATAATAAATAATTATCCAATATCACAAAAAACAATTATTAAAAAAATAACAAGAAAACCTAATAATAAAATATTTTATCAAAAACATATGACTCATCATATTATAAAAAATACAAGGTTAAACTGGATTAATAAAGGACAAAATTGTTTTTTAATTAGACATCCTGGGAAAGTAATTAACTCATATATAAAGAAAAACAAACTTTACACTATCGACGATATAGGTTTTAAAAGGCAATTTGAGATTTTCAATAAAATCAAAAAAAATAAATTGAAATTTGTTGTTATAAATGCCGATAATATTTTAATTAATCCAAATAAAACAATCAAAAATTTATGCAAAAATTTAAATATTAATTTTTCAAAAAAAATGCTCCATTGGAAAAAAGGAAAAAGAGAAAGTGATGGAATTTGGTCAAAGGTTTGGTATAAAAATGTAGAACAATCTAATACATTTGCAAAATACAAAAATGAAAATTTAAATGTTCCTAAGAAATATAATAGAATTTATATTGAAGCGATTAAATATTATGAAGCAATGAATAAATATTCAATATGATGAATTATAATAATATACAAGAAGCTGCTAAACTCTTATTTGAATATAGGTTAAATCGATTAAGCATAAATGATTTACCTAATCATTTAATTCCTCATTCTTATGATGATGCTTACTTAATACAAGATGAATTAAAACTACATTACCTTGCATTAAAAGATAATATTTCAATTGGAAAAAAAGTTGGATGTACGAGTATTGATGGTCAAAAACAATTAAATATAGATGAACCCTTTTATGGAAATTTATTCTCAAGGTTTGCTATTGTTGAGCCTAAAGAAATTTCATCAAAAAAATTCAATAAACCATTTATTGAGCCTGAAATAGCTTTACGTATAAGAAATGATGTAGATATATCCAAAGCCCCCTTTGCAGTTCAGGACTCTAAATATTTATTTGATGGAATTGTCTGTGCTTTAGAGATAGTTGATTTTAGATTTCAAAAATCATTAAAAGATATTGGTGCATTAAATTTAATAGCAACTAATGGCGCATCAGAATTTTGGATAAGAGACTCTAATATATATGATTTGGAAAAAATTAATTTAGAAAATCATGAAGTCAATATATCTTTTAATAATGAAATTATAGGTTATGGTAATACCAATTCTGTTATGGGTAATCCATTAAATTCAGCTTTATGGATTATAAATAAATTAGCAGACAAAGGTGAAACTCTTTTAAAAGGTCAATTTATTTCAACAGGGACGTGTACAAAAGCACATGAATTAAAATCTAATATAAAAATTATGGCAGATTTTGGTGTGTTAGGAAAAATTGAATTTAATTATAAATAGACTATCTTTATAAAATGACAATTAAAGGTTATTTCAATAATTCATGTAAGATTTGTAGAACAGAAATTAATCATTACAAAAAAATAAATAAAACTATAGATTGGATTGATGTTATAACTGATAAAAACGTTATTAACGAAACTAATAAGTCAAAAAAGGAACTAATAAGAAGATTACATATCAAGAGAAATAATAGTGTTTTTAGCGGTATAGATGCCTTTTTGATAGTGTGGGGAGAAATTCCAAGGTACAGAATTTTAGCCAAATTTGCATCATTGCCAGTAATTTATCATCTAGGTTGGTTGATTTATGAGTTTATTGCCATAATTTTATTCTATAAAAACAAATATTTATTAAAAAATGAACAATAATTTTGAATTATTAGAAAAATTTGTACTCAGTATCCTATTAGTCTGTACTCTTATAGCTATTGGACAAGAGATATTTATAGTTATTCAAAACCAAAAAGTAACATTAGCAGATATTTTATTATTATTTATTTACATAGAAGTACTTGGTATGATCAAAGAATATTGGTTAGCTAAAGTAATTAGAATGAGCTATCCGCTATTTATAGCTATGACAGCTCTAGCCAGATTAATTATCATGTCTGCAAAAGATACGGAACCAATAGCTCTAATTTATGAATCTTTATCAATTTTAATTATCGCTATTGCAATAGTTGTTTTAAGAGTAAGACATTTAGATTTCTTTAATAGAACTAAATAACTAAAAAACTTAAATGTTTCTTTCTAATTTAAAGGAAGCAAAAACTAAATTTAATGAATATTTGCCTAGAACTGGAAAATACTACAGCAATAAAAGGAATTATTCTTTTGATATAGAAAACCAAACAACCACAACATCTAATCTATCTCCATACATTCGTTATCGTTTAATATCTGAACAAGATGTTATTAAAAAAGTTTTATCAACTCATTCTTTTTCTAATGCTGAAAAATTTATTCAAGAAATATATTGGAGAACATATTGGAAGGGGTGGTTGGAACATAGAGAAAATGTTTATGATGATTATTTGAATGATAGAGATTTACTATTAAAAAATCTAAAAAATGATAGTTTTTATAAAAAAGTAATTAATGCGGAAACTACAATTAATTTTTTTAATGACTGGGTTATAAAATTAAAAAATAATGGATATTTGCATAATCATGAAAGGATGTGGTTTGCAAGCATTTGGATATTTACTTTTAATTTACCTTGGCAACTAGGTGCTAATTTCTTTATGGAAAAACTTTTAGATGGTGATCCAGCGTCGAATACACTTTCATGGAGATGGGTTGCAGGAATTCAAACTAAAGGTAAAAACTACTTAGCTAGAAAACACAATATTGAAAAATTTAGTAATATAAAAATTAATAATTTAAATTTAATAAATGAAAAAGCAGAATGTAAAATTGATAATAGAAATTATGAATGTAAAAATATTAAATTTAGTAATAATTTGCAAAATATAGTAATTGACTCAATATTAATACCATCTGATGAATTAAATTTTTTAGAAAATTATAAACAAAATTTTAATTTAATATTTTCTGGTATACCGTTTTAGGATTATAATGATCATAAATTTTCTGAAAAAATAAAATCACATATTGTAAAAATAATTAAATCAAATTTTAAAGATAATGTATTTTATAAACATTTAAATGTAGAATTATATTTTGAAAATTATTACCAGAATTTTAAAAAATGGATAAAAATAAATAATATTAAAAGTGTGGCTATACCATATGTCACCAAAGGAAATTGGAGAAAAATATATAATAAATTAATTTCAGAAAATCCTGCAGTAAATTTTGTATATTTGAACAGAAACTATGATAAAGAAGCATGGAAATTTTCAAAAAAAGGTTTTTTTAACTTTAAAAAACACATTCCTGAATTGATAACTAAATTATAAAATGAAAGAAATATTAAAAATCAATAATATAACTAAAGTTTATAAAAATAAATTTAAAGCTTTAGATAATTTAAGTTTAAATATTTTTGAGGGTGAAATATTTGCATTATTAGGTCCTAATGGAGCTGGAAAATCTACTTTAATAAATACTGTTTGTGGTATTCTTAATTTTGATAATGGAAGTATAATGGTAAATAACCATGATGTAATAAGAAATTACAGAAAAGCTAGATCATTAATTGGAATAGTTCCTCAAGAATTAAACCTAGAAGCATTTGAGACAGTTTGGAATAACGTAAACTATTCACGAGGTTTATATGGAAAAGCACCTAATCATAATCATGTAGAAGAATTATTAAAAGAACTCTCACTTTGGGAAAAAAAAGACAGTAAATTAAGAGAATTATCTGGTGGAATGAAAAGAAGAGTACTTATTGCCAAAGCCCTTTCTCATGAACCAAAAGTTCTTTTTTTAGATGAACCTACAGCCTCAGTAGATGTAGAGTTAAGAAAAGATATGTGGGAAGTTGTGAAAAGATTAAAAAAGAAAGGAGTAACAATTATTCTAACAACGCATTATATTGAAGAAGCAGAAGAAATTGCCGATAGAGTTGGAATAATTAATAATGGCAAAATTATCTTAGTAGATGAAAAAGATAGTTTAATTAAAAAATTAGGTCAAAAAATATTGAATATTGAATTATCTTTACCTATCAATTTTATTCCAGATCGATTAAAAAGTTTTAATTTACAATTAAATAGTGAAAAAAATATCTTAACTTATATTTATGATACAAAAGGACAAAATACAGGAATTACTTCATTATTATCTGAAATTAAAAGTTTAGGATTACAATTAAAAGATATAAGTACAGAACAAAGTTCTTTGGAAACAATTTTTTTAAATTTAGTAAAGGAGTCAGAAAATGAATTGGCACGGTCTTAAAGCTATCTATCTTCACGAAATGGATAGAATGAGAAGAACTCTTTTCCAGAGTTTAATTTCTCCTTTTATATCAACATCATTGTATTTTGTTGTCTTTGGCTCTGCTATTGGTTCAAGAATTAAAGAAATTGAAGGGATTAGTTATGGTTCTTTTATTGTGCCTGGTATGATCATGTTAACAATTCTAACGCAATCTATCTCCAACGCTTCATTTGGTATTTTTTTTCCAAAATTTACAAATACCGTATATGAAATACTAGCTGCTCCTCTATCAAGTTTTGAAATTATATTAGGTTTTGTTGGTGCTGCAGCCACAAAATCGTTAATTATTGGAACAGTAATAATTTGTACAGCAGGATTATTTGTAGATCTTCACATTGAACACCCAATTATTATGATGTTTTTTTTAATTCTAACTTCTGTAACTTTCGCCTTGTTTGGTTTTATAATTGGTATGTGGGCAGATAATTTTGAAAAACTTCAACTTATACCAATTTTAATTATTACTCCTTTAGTATTTCTTGGTGGGAGCTTTTATAGCATTAATATGCTTCCTGAATTTTGGCAAAAAATCTCTCTTTTAAATCCAGTATTATACTTAGTTAGTGGTTTTAGATGGAGTTTTTATGAAATAGCAGATGTAAACATTCTGACAAGTTTGTTTACGATATTATTATTTTTATTTACTTGTGTTTTAATTATAAGTTATACCTTTGCAAAAGGATATAAAATAAAAAATTAAATTTTAAGTGATTAATAATAGTAAAATAAGAGAATATAATGAAAATGGTGTTATTGTATTAAGAAACATCATTAGTGCTAAGTGGATTAATATTCTTAAAAGAGGTTTGAAAAAAAATTTCGAAAAACCAAGTAAATACAAATGTGTTTATGAAAAAAATAAAAATAAAGAACTTTTTTATGATGATTATTGTAATTGGAAAAGAATATTAGAATACAAAAATTTTATTTTTAACTCAAATATTTCTTATGTTGCAAAAACTTTAATGCAATCAAAAAAAATAAATTTATTTCATGAACATGTATTAATAAAAGAAATAGGTTCAAAAAAAAGAACACCATGGCATCAAGATCAATCTTATTACTGTGTAAATGGGAAAGATAACTGTAGTTTCTGGATACCTTTAGATGAAGTAAATAAATCTTCATCTCCTGAATTTGTATTAGGATCAAATAAATGGAATAAACAATTTTTACCTACTAAATTTTTTGGACATAGCTATAAGAAAAAAGATGGAGAATTTGAACATATACCAAACATAGAAGAAAGCAGAAATAAATTTAAAATTAAAAGTTGGAAAGTAAGTCCCGGTGATGCAATTGTTTTTAACTTCTCAACAGTACATGGCGCGCCAGAAAATAAATCTAGAAACAGACGTCGTGCATTTTCTGTGAGATTTACTGGCGATGATGCAACTTATATAAAAAGAAAAGGAGAAATGTCTCCACCATTCCCTTATGTTAAATTAAAGAATGGCCAACCTTTAGACTCAAATACTTTTCCTGTATTAATTTCTTCGTAAATAATAAATATATGGAAGTGCAGTGGCATACATAATTAAGCTATAAGTTGCTGCGGGAATTAAATAAGCCCCACCATCAAAAAAAATATTGGCTACTACAATTGCTAATGTTCCATTTTGAAGTCCACACTCAAGAGTGATCGCTCTTTGTTGTGAAGAGCTTGAAATAAAAAACTTACTTAGATAAAATGCAATAAACATCATTAATATATTTAAAATAAATGTGATTAGTCCAGCTTGAGCAAAGTATGAAACAATATTTTCTCTTTCTGCTAAAATTGCACCTAATAAAACTAAAAAGAATAGAAAAGTAGATATTTTTTTTGAAAGATTTTCAAAAGTGCTAAGAATATTTTTTAATAACATCCCAATTAAAACAGGAATAGTAACAATTAAAAACATTTTTAAAGCAATATCCATAAGTGATATTCCTTCGTTCGCCATATCTATTCCTAATATTGTTAATGAGATACCTAAAATTATTGGAATTGTAATTACACTCAATATACTAATTACTGCTGTTAAAGATATTGAAAGGGCTACATCACCTTTAGCAAATGAAGTTAGTATATTAGAAGTAGCTCCACCAGGAGCAGCTGCCAGTATAATCACACCTATTGCTATTTCAGGTGATAGAGGCCATATAAAAACTAGCGTTAATGCAACGACTGGTAGAATGATAAGTTGAGAAATAAAACCTAAAATAAACTCTTTGGGTTTTAAAAAGATCCTTGTAAAATCACTAATTGATAAACCAAGACCTAACGAAAACATTATAAAAGCTAAGGCAATAGGTAAAATTACATCAGTTATTATATTCATAATTTAAATTATCATTTGATTCTTCAAATAAATATAAAATATTAAAACATTTTATGAATAAAATGATATAAATTTGTTGTGTTTCTTAATTTTGACAAAATAAATAGAAATAAAATAGCAGCTTGGGCAGTACATGGATTTACAGGATCAGGGGCTGTTTTAGGTTTTTTAGCTATCATTGCTATACTAAATAACGATGCTGTTGGAGCATTTTTATGGTTAGGAGTTGCATTATTAATAGATGGTTTGGATGGAACATTGGCGAGAAAAGTCAATGTTTCAGAACAAACTCCAAATATCGATGGAACAATATTAGATAGTGTTATCGATTATTTAAATTATGTCATAATTCCTAGTTTAATGATTTATTGGTTTGGCATGGTGCCTGGTATATTAGAAATAGCTTTACCAGCTGCTATTTTTTTAGTTTCACTTTTTACTTTTGCAAATCTTCAAATGAAAACAGATGATTATTATTTTAGAGGCTTTCCAGCTGTATGGAATATAGTTGTTTTATATTTTTTTATATTAGGAACACATGAATATATAAACGTTATTGTTATTGTGATCTGCTTAATTTTAACATTTGTACCAATAAAATTTGTTCATCCCTTAAGGGTAAAAGAGTTAAGGAATTTAACAATATTTTTTACTATTATATGGTCTGCAACAACATTAAAATTAGTCACAACACCCTCCTCTAAAATCTTTATGATTGATAGTACGATTATTTTTATACTTTGGGCATTAACTTCTATATATTTTGCAATAATTTGTTGGGGACGGTCAATAAAAAACCCTGAAAATTAATTTAGTTTTTCTAAAAAAGATATTAACTCATCTGGAAGTTTTACAATTTTACCGTATGTATCAATTGGAATAACAAGAACATTGGCATTAAGCAATAATTCATTTTCTCTAAATATTTTTTGAGAAAAATTTATTTTAACTTTACTTAATTCTTTAATCGTAGAAATAACTTTTATTGTATCTTCAAAAAATGCAGGTTTTATAAATTCAATATTACAATTTTTTACAACAAAAATAATTTTATATTTTTTTAATAGTATTGCGTGATTATACTTAGATTGATAAATGAAATTTGACCTACTTCTTTCTAAATATTTCAAATAATTTGCATGATAGACTCTTCCGGAAGCATCCGTGTCTTCATAATAAATTTTAAATTCATTCATAAATTAACTTTTTGTATATAAAAAAAATATAAGGTTTTAGTGTATCAATGCATACTAATTGAAAAAATATAAATAATCATTAATTAGAAATAATAAATATGAATGATTATTTAAATTCTATTATTAAAAGAGATCCTGCAGCCAGAGATAAGATAAGTATAATCCTTACTTATCCAGGTGTAAAAGCTGTTTTTTTTCATCATATTGCTCATAAAATTTGGAATTATAAGTTTTATCTAATTGCCAGGATAATCTCTCAATTTAGTCGTTTTTTAACAGGTATAGAAATTCACCCAGCTGCAAAAATAGGTAAAAACTTGTTCATTGACCATGGAATGGGATTAGTAATCGGTGAGAGCTCAATAATAGGTAATAATGTCACTCTTTATCATGGCGTTACCCTTGGTGGTATTTCACCATCAGAAAATTCAGAAAATCAGAGAAATAGCAAAAGACATCCAACTTTAATGGATAATGTTATTGTAGGATCTAGTGCTCAAATTTTAGGACCAATTACAATTGGCGAATGTGCAAGAATAGGTGCTAATACCGTTGTTTTAAAAGATGTTCCTGAAAATGCCACAATGGTTGGAAATCCAGCTAAAAACATTAGTATAAATTCTGATTCAAGTTTTAAGCCATATGGCGTAAGAGATATTAATGATAGCGGATAACATTGTCGATCTAATTGGAAATACACCATTAATTAAACTTAAATATCCATCAGAAATCACCAATTGTGAAATTTATGGAAAAGCAGAATTTTTAAATCCTGGTGGATCAATAAAGGATAGAACTGCTTTAGGAATAATCTTAGATGCAGAAAAAAATAAAAAAATAGAACCTAACGGAATATGTGTTGAAGGTACCTTTGGTAATACAGGTATTGGCCTAACTTTAGTTAATAATGCAAGAGGTTATAAAACAGTTATTGTTATGCCAAATATAACAGCACCTTCAAAAAGAGATATTTTAAGAAATATGGGTGCAGAATTACATTTAGTTGATCCTAAACCTTATTCTGATCCCGGTAATTATCAAAGAGTATCCGAAAAACTTGCTAAGGAGATTGAAATCGAAAGAGGTGTTAAAACATTTTGGGCAGGACAATTTGAAAATACATCGAATTATCTATTTCATGAAAAAACAACAGCAGAAGAAATTTATAATCAAACAAATGGAAAAATAAATGGTTTTACATGTTCTATCGGTACTGGAGGAACATTAACTGGTGTAGGCATTGGTTTGAAATCCAAAAATAATAATATTAAAATAGCATGTACTGACTCTCAAGGATCATCTATGTATAATTATTTTAAATCAGGTAAATTGATAAAAAAAGGAGAACCATCTTTTACAGAAGGAATTGGACAGGCGCGTGTTACAAAAAATTTAGAAAACTGTTCTGTTGATATGTCATATTATGTTGATGATAGAGAATGTATAGAAATTCTTCATAAACTAATTAAAACTGAAGGCTTATTTTTAGGAACAAGTTCCGGAGTTAATATAATGGGTGCTATAAAAATGGCTAGAGAATTAGGTCCTAATAATACAATAGTAACTATACTCTGCGATGATGCAAATAAATATTATGATAAAATGTTTAATATAGATTTTTTAAATGATAATGGGTTACCTATACCTGATTGGTTATAATTATGAATAAAAAAAACAAACTTTTTAATACAAAAGTAATACATGCGGGTCATCAAGAAGATAAACAAACAGGTGCAGTTATGCCACCTATCCATTTATCATCAACATTTAAACAAAAAAGTCCGGGAAACTTCAAATACGAATATGCACGAACAAATAATCCAACAAGAGAAATACTTGAAAAATTACTCAAAGAATTAGAAGAAGGTGAGTTTGCATTTGCATTTTCTTCAGGTATGGCAGCAATTAATACGCTCACAGACTCATTAGATAAAAATTTTCATATAATTTGTTCAGATGATGTTTATGGTGGAACAAGAAGAATTTTTGATAAAATCAAAAGTGTAAATCAACAAATTGAAATTACCTATATAGATTTTGCAAAAGAAGATAATTGGCCAGGCTTAATAAAAAAAAATACTAAAATGATTTGGTTGGAAACACCATCTAACCCATTATTAAAATTAATTGATATACAAAAAATAAAAAAAGAAATTACCAATGATAACATTAAAATAGTTTGTGATAATACATTTGCATCACCTTATAATCAAAAACCACTAACTTTAGGATCAGATGTTGTTCTTCACTCATCTACAAAATATCTCGGTGGACATTCTGATATAATAGGTGGAGCAATAATTATAAAAAATGATAACGAATTAGCTAAAAAAATTCAATATTTACAGAATGCTATAGGAGCAGTTCCCTCTCCCTTTGATTGTTATATGCTAATAAGGAGTATTAAAACATTAGCAGTAAGAATGGAAAAACATAACTTAAATGCAATGATTATAAGTGAATATTTAAATAATCATCCAAAAGTTGAAAAAGTTAGATACCCTGGTTTGAAAAATGACCCAAATCATAATATTGCTGCAAAACAAATGAATGGATTTGGGGGAATTTTATCAATTGAGTTGAAAACTGATTTAAAAGGAACATTAAATTTTTTAGAAAATATTGAAATTTTTACTTTAGCAGAAAGTCTTGGCGGTGTTGAGAGTTTGATTGAACATCCTGCAATTATGACTCATGCCTCTATAGAAAAAAATATCAGAGAAGAATTAGGTATTAGTGACTCTCTAATTAGATTGTCTGTTGGTATTGAAGATGTAAAAGATCTTATAGAAGCTTTAGATAATGCTCTTAGTTTAATCTAATTCTATAATTTTTTTCAAATTTGGAGAAAAATAGTTGGGTCCTTTCATTACTTTACCATAATTATTGTAAATTGGTTTGCCGTCTTCTCCTAATTTACTCATATTAGATTTTTGCACTTCATCAAAACATTTATCTAAATCAATCCCAAATGAATGACCAGCTCCATAGGTAACATAAAGAATATCTGTTAACGCATCAGCAACTTCCACAATATCATTATTTTTGATAGCTTGTTTTAATTCATTTAATTCTTCTTCAATTAAAGCTATTCTTAATTGAACAATTTTGTTTTCAGGGAATGAAGCTTTTTCATTTACATCCTGACCATAGGTACTCATAAATGTTTTAACCTTATTAAAATTAGACATATCTCTCATTTCTTTTTAATTTATTTATAAAAAATATCGTTAAAAGTAACAAAAATAAACAGAAAAGATATAATTGTTAACCCTGTTACGATATAGATTCGCGTAACCAATTCAGGTAAAGAATTTGAAAAAATTTTACTAATAATAAAAAATACAACATGCCCACCATCTAAAAGAGGTATTGGCAATAAATTAAATATCCCTACAAATAAAGAAATTACAATAAACAAAAAAAGGACTCCTCTTATTTTATCAAGCATCATTTGATCTGCCATTTTAACAATACCTACTGGTCCCGCTAATTGGTTACTTAATGTATTATCCTTATATGATTTTTTAAGAAAATTTATTGATGCTGAATAATAAGTTGGAATAAAAATAATTGAATTTTTAAAAGATTTAATAAAGTTATACTTATCTATTATTGGCTCATTTGTACTGGCAATCCCAATTACATATCTGTTATTTTGATCATTAAATTTTAATTCGAAATTCTTTTCTATTAATTGTCCATTTCTTTCAATTAATAAAGAAATGAAACCTTCACTATCTAACGCTCTAGGAATATCACTAAATTCATCAATTTTAAGATTATTAACCGATATAATTACATCATTTACTCTTAAATCATTTTTCTGAGCTGCAGAATTATCCATAACTTTACCAATAATTGGTAAAAAAGTGGCTATACCAAAGAAAAAGAAAATACAAAACAAAACAATCCAGGCTGATAAAATATTAAAAAAACTTCCAGCGAGAAGAATAAATATTTTTTGATACAACTTAAGAGATTGAAAAGATCCAATATCTTCATTTAAATTTTTCTGAAATACTGAATCTAGCCCTTTTATTTTAACATAACCACCAAGTGGAATTGGACAAATTTTCCAAGTTGTATTATTTCTATCTTTAATTTGAAATAAAGGTTTACCAAATCCAACTGAAAAATCAGTAACTTCAGCTTTGAAAATTCTTGCAAATAAATAATGACCAAATTCATGTATAAATACAATACAAATAAAAACTATTAGCAAATTGATATAGATCATTAAATTTAAGCGTTAGATACTTCTTCGTATTCTTCAATCGGTGGACAAACACAAAATAAATTTCTATCACCATAAACATTATCAATTCTAGCTACAGGTGGCCAATATTTGTTGTTATATAAGTATGAATGAGGAAAAACAGCCTCTTTTCTAGAATATTTATGATGCCATTCATCTGAAGAAACTTCTTCGATAGTATGTGGTGAATTTTTAATTGGATTATCTTCAAGATCATAAATGCCTTCTCTTATTTTTTGAATTTCACTATGAATAGTAATCATCGCAGTACAAAATCTATCAATCTCCTCTTTCGACTCACTTTCAGTTGGTTCAATCATTAAAGTACCTGGAACTGGAAAAGACATAGTTGGTGCATGGAAGCCATAATCAATTAGTCTCTTTGCGATATCTTCTTCAGAAATATTTAATTCATCTTTTATTGGCCTGATATCAATTATACATTCATGGGCAACCATGTCATTTTTACCTGAATATAATAGAGGAAAAAAATCTTTTAATTTTTCTTTTATATAATTGGCGTTTAATATTGCTACTTGAGTTGCTAATTTTAATCCTTCATCCCCCATCATTGAAATATATGAATAAGAAATAGGTAAAATTGATGGACTCCCCCATGGTGCTGCAGAAACAGCATCTAGCTCAGTTAAACCTAGCTCATTTTGCACAATTGGATGACCAGGTAAAAATTTCTCCAAATGTGATTTTACACCTATTGGACCCATACCAGGACCTCCACCCCCATGAGGAATACAAAAGGTTTTATGAAGATTCATATGTGA